>ERZ761607.1300-NODE-1300-length-32266-cov-5.892801_pt1 | contig 32266 bp, 34 predicted proteins | sample MGYA00511164_ERZ761607 | MGnify/ENA primary metagenome ERZ761607 (study PRJEB28899, sample SAMN02445080) | bioreactor sludge metagenome | biome: EBPR sludge | place: Australia: Brisbane, Thorneside Wastewater Treatment Plant | collected 2011-06-22 ... | reverse complement strand
CCCTCCGCGGCGGCGAGATCGATCTGTGGGTGGCCCGCAAGGTCGCCTCGATGACGCGCAAACTCGGCCCCGGCGCGGCGGGGTTGGTCGACCGGGCCGTCACCCCGGCCGTCGCGCAGGGCCCCGGTCGGATCCTGTCGATCGCCGAGGCCAAGGTGATCGAGGCCGACACCGCCCAAGCCCGTACAGAACGCGAAGAGGGCCGCCGCAAGCGGTACGTCGCCATCACCCCGACCGATGAAGAGACCGGACTCCGCACCGTCATCGCAGCCGTCGTACCCGCCGACGCGGTCTGGCTCGACGCCCAGGTCGAACGCATCGCCGACGCCCTCGACCAACGGCGCGACCTGATCCCCGACCTCCCGGTCGACTGCACCCGCGACGAACTCCGCTCCGCCGCCCTCGGCTGGCTCGCTCACCCCGAAGACGTCCAAGCTCTCCTCGCAGGCGAAGAACAGCCTCGCGGCAACGGCGCCACCACCCGCAACGCCGTCGTCTACGTACACCTGCACCAATCCGCACTGGAGGGTGCTGACGCCGTGGCGCGGGTTGAGGGTCTCGGGCCTCAGTTGGTCGACGAGCTGACCGGTCTGCTGGGCCACGCCCGGGTCACAGTGGCGCCGGTCATCGACCTGGCCGAGCAGAGCGCGGTCAACGGCTACGAACACCCCCAGAAGGTCCGCGAACGCACCCTGCTCCGCACTGTGGGAGACGTCTTCCCGCATGCTTCCGCGATCAGCCGGAGCGTGGACTTCGACCACCCCGACCCCTACAAACCCAACGGGCCACCCGGTCAGACCGGAGATCACAACGCCGCCCCCCTCGGGCGTCGACATCACCGGGCCAAGACCCACCTTGGGTACACCTGCCGCCAACTCGGCCCCGGCGTCTACCTCTGGCGCACACCCCACGGGCTACTCCGACTCGTCGACCGCACCGGCACCTACCGACTCGAAGCTACGCCGCCGCGTGCGGGACCTTCTCCTCGCGGATCGCGATGAGGGCAGCCACGGCCATCACCAGGCCGGGGATCAGCGCGGCGCGTACACCCATGCTCTCGGAGAGCAGGGCGCCGGCGAGGGCGCCGACGGCGAAGATGCCGACGACGCCGCAGTAGATCGCGAACCGGCGCCGGTTGGACCGGTCGGGGTGGAGCAGCTCGTCGTGGCCGCTCTCGACCCAGCGCATCAGGTTGCCGGTGGTGGCGATCGGGACGTACTTCAGGTCGCCGATGCTGCGGAACAGCTCGATCTGCATCGCGGAGGTGAAGCACAGCGGGATCGTCACCAGCATCGGACCTGCCGAGGCGGGCACGAGTGCCGAGGCGAGCAGAGCGAGCGCCGAGAGGCCGGTGGTGAGCACCTCGACCCGGGGGGCCCACTGTGGGCGCTCCCGTGCGGCCAGAAAGGCGGCAACGGCGATACCGGCGGCGAACGCGACGATCGAGGCGAGGTGCTGGCCGGCCTGCACCCAGTGGCCGTCGGAGACGGCGACCGAGCCGAGGACGACGTTCCCCGTCTGGGCGTTGGCGAAGACCCCGTCGCGTTCCAGGTAGGTGTAGGCGTCGACGAAACCCGTCGTCCCCGTGATCAGCAGCGCGAACCGGAGGGTCGCCGTGGCCCGGACGGCCACGGTCACCCCTGGAGGGCTTCGATGACGTCCTTGCTGTGGGTCAGCGGGATCCGGTTCCCTTCGAGCTCGATCCTCGAACCGGTGCCGGTGTCGATCAGCTCGAGGATCCGCACGTTGACCCGCTGGTGGACCTTCACCTCGATCCCGGCGCGCGGCACCCGGAACACGAGCGGTCCGGCGGGGGAGCTGCGCGACTTGGCCGCGAACCCGCAGACGTGGGTCGCGGTGACACCGACCAGCATCGAGGAGGGCAGCCCACTCGAGGCGTCGTGCAAATGTGCTCCCGCGAGCGCGCCGCCGACGGTGGCGACGGAGTCCGCGACCCCGCCCAGCGAGCCGGCCACGCTGTCGCCGAGCATGCCGCCCGCGAACATGCTCCCGGTGTGACCGCGGGGCATGAACTGCCCGGCCGCGACGACCGACTCCGGCACGCCGAGCTCCTGCAGCGCCGTCTCGACGATCTCGACCATCCGCTCCTCGGACATGTCAGCTCCCTCCCTGCACGGCTGCGTCGGCACATCCTGACGCGCGGGACACGCCGACCGCTAGAGGCGGTCGGCCTCCACCATCCGGCGGACCAGCTCTTCGAAGCCGACTGTTGGAGCCCAGCCGAGGTCGTCGCGGATCCGGGCGGAGTCGCCGCACAGCGCCGCGGCGTCGACCGGACGGAACAGCGCCGCGTCGACCTCGACGTACGGCGTCCAGTCGTCGATGCCGACACAGCGGAACGCCGTCGCCACGAACTCCTCGACCGAGTGGCTCTCACCGGTGGCCACCACGTAGTCGCGTGCCCCGTCGGCGCGGGCCGCGAGCACCATCGCCTCGACGACATCCGGCGCCCAGCCCCAGTCGCGGGCGGCCGCGAGGTTGCCCAGCCGCAGGGTGGTCTCGGTGCCGGCGGCGATCGCGGCGACACCGGCGGTGATCTTGCGGGTCACGAACTGGATGGGCCGGCGCGGCGACTCGTGGTTGTAGAGGATCAGCGCGGTCGCGGGCAGCCCCCGCTGCCGGTAGACCCCGACCATGAGGTGCGCGTAGGCCTTCGCGGCGCCGTACGGGTTCACCGGGCGCACCGGGGTGCTCTCGTCCTGGGGCGAGCGGTCCGGCTGTCCGAAGATCTCGGCGCTGGAGGCCTGGACGAACCGGACCGCCCGGCCGGTGCGCTCCTGCAGTTGGTACGCCGACTCGAGGAGGCCGACCGCCGCGAGACCGTTGACCCGGGCGACGAGGTCGGGCTCCTCCCACGAGCGGGCCACCGAGCTGACCGCCGCCAGGTTGTAGATCTCGTGCGGGGCGAGGTCGAGGAGCAGGGCACGGGTGCCCGTGACGTCGGCGACGTCGCCGTGATGCGTATGGACGCCCGCGACCGGCGGGTCGCCTGGGAGCGCGAGCGCATGCACCTCGACGCCGTCGGCGAGCAGCCGCTCGGCGAGATAGCCGCCGTCCTGGCCTCCGACGCCGGTGATCAGCGCGGTGATCGGCGGTGCCATGTGGGTCAGTGTGGTCGATGTTCTGGACCACCCGTGCACTTGGCCGACTCGTAGCGCACTTTTATCCCGATTTAAGTGTGCGGTTGCCAAACAGAGGGCACGCTGTGGGTATGACCATGGTGATCGGCATCCTCCTGATGCTCCTCGCATGGCTGATCGTGCCCCTGCCGTTGGCGGTGCTGGTCGGCCGCCGCTTCAAGGCAGCCGAGGACGGCGCAACCGCTGCTGAGCCCGCGCGGCCCCACCTCACTCTCGTCTGACCGCCACCTAGGGTGGGGGCCATGAAGGTCCTCGTCACCGGCGGCGCCGGCTACATCGGTTCGGTCACGGCCAAGGCACTCGAAGAGGCCGGCCACGTGCCGGTGATCCTCGACTCCCTCCTGACCGGGCCGCAGGTTTTCGTCCGCGACCGGGTCTTCTACGAGGGTGAAATCGCCGACCGCCCGCTGCTGGCCCGCATCGTCGAGGAGCACACCGATCTCGACGCGACCATCCATATGGCGGCGCGGATCGTGGTCCCGGAGTCGGTGGCGCTGCCCTACGAGTACTACCGCGACAACGTCGCCAAGTCGCTGGAGCTCTTCGACCAGCTCGAGCGGCTGGGCAAGCCGCGGGTGCTGTTCTCCAGCTCGGCCAGCCTGTACGCCGTCAAGCCGGACTTCGAGGTGACCGAGGAGGACGCGCTGGCCCCCGGCTCGCCGTACGCCCGCACCAAGCGGATGATGGAGCAGGTCCTCGAGGACATGGCGGTCGCCACCGAGCTGCGGGCGATCATCCTGCGCTACTTCAACCCCATCGGCTCCGACCCCGATCTCGAGTCGGGCATCTACGCCAAGGAGCCCAGCCACGTGCTCGGCCAGCTGGTGATGGCCGCCCGCGGACAGAAGGACGCCTTCACGATCACCGGCACCGACAACCCCACGCGGGACGGCACCGGACTGCGCGACTACATCCACGTCTGGGACGTCGCGCGCGCACATGTGCGCGCCGTCGAGCAGTTCGACGAGGTCATCGCCGCAGCAGCCGCACCCAGCGTGACGATGAACATCGGCACCGGCTCGGGGGTGACGGTGCGCGAGCTGGTCGCGGCGTTCGAGCGGGTCTTCGGCCACGAGGTCCCGGTCCGCGAGGCGCCGTCTCGCCCTGGCGACGTGCCCGGCGCCTTCGCCAACGTCGACAAGGTGCACCGCCTGCTCGGGTGGCGGTCCGAGCTCTCGCTCGAGGAGGCGATCGCCTCGGCGCTGGCCTGGGGCGAGAAGCGCCAGGAGATCTTGGGGTACGAGTGACGGGTCTGGTTGCGCCATTGATGGTGGCCGTTGTCGGGCTGGGTTCGGCAGTCGGCGCCGGCGGCTTCGAGGCTCAGGCGCCAGAGCGCCTTCGCGCCCCAGCCACCGTGGTGGCTCGTCCACAGCTGGGTCAGGCGCTCGCGGGGAAGGTGATCGTGCTCGATGCGGGCCATCAGCTCGGCAACCACAACTTCCCGGCGCAGATCAACCGGCCGGTGCCGGCGGGCGGCTTCACCAAGCCGTGCAACACCACCGGGACGGCCACCAATGGCGGCTACTCCGAGGCGACGTTCGCGTGGAACGTCACCCAGCGGCTCAAGGCCAAGCTGGAGAAGTCCGGTGCGACCGTCGTACTCACCAGGAAGTCCAACTCCGAGAACGCCTGGGGACCGTGCGTCGACACGCGCGGGCTGGCCGGCAACAAGCGCGATGCCGACCTCAAGATCAGCATCCACGGCGACGGGTCGACCGCCCCGGGAGCGCATGGCTTCCACGTCATCTACCCGCCCGACCGGGCGCCCTGGACCGACGACATCTTCAAGCCCTCGCGGCGGCTCGCGAAGATCACCAAGAACATGCTGGTCCGCACCGACTTCTCGGTCGCCAATTACATCGCCGGCGGCGACGGACTCGACGAGCGCTCCGACCTCGGCACCCTCAACCTCTCCGACGTGCCGACCGTGATGGTCGAGTGCGGCAACATGCGCGATCGGGGTGACGCCGCTGTCATGACCTCGCCCCAGGGGCAGGCTCGCTACGCGCGGGCGCTGGCTCGCGCGGTGCGCACCTACCTCGGCTGAATGGGCCGGTTAGCCTCGGGCTCATGACCCTGCGGCTGGGCCGCCACGAGTTCGGCGACGACGTGACGCTGATGATGGCGATCGTGGAGGTGACCGACGTCGAGGACGCCGCCTGGGAAGGGGTGGCGGAGGTGGTCGGCGCTGGCGCGGAGATCGTCGACCTTGCCGGGGACGACATCGAGCGGCTGGTCCGGGTGGTCGAGCGGGTGCGTACGGCATACCCGCAGCTGGTGATCAGCGTCGCCACGGGTCGCGCGGAGGTGGCACGGGCCGGCTGTCGCGCGGGGGCCGACCTCCTGAGGGACGCCGGAGGGGGCAGTGATCCGGCGCTGGTCGAGGTGGCCGCGGAGTTCGGTGCGGCCTTCGCGTGCCCACCGGCGTACGCCGAACGCGCGGTCGCGGCCGGGGTGGCGCGCGAGTCGGTGCTCGTCACCGTGCTCGTCGACCGGGCCGACGATCTCGACCGCGTGGTCGCGACCGGTTGGCCGGTGCTGGTCTCGTTGCCTCAGCACGAGCTGGTGACCAGCACCATTGCAGCGACCGCGGTGTGCGCCCTGGCCGGGGCGCGGGTCTACCGGGTGCCGCACGTCACCGAGGGCCGGCAGACCGTCGACATGGTCAACAGCATCGCCGGCCGCAGACCGCCCCAGCGCGCGATCCGAGGGCTCCAGTGAGGAGGGGACATGCGGGTCCTGAGCGGCAGTGATCTCACCGGCGAGCTGAGCGACGCCCAGCTCGACGAGCTGTACGCCGCCTCCGATCAACCATGGCTGCGGGTCAACATGATCAGCACGGTCGACGGAGCCGCCACCGGTGCGGACGGCAAGAGCGGTGGCATCAACAACGACGCCGACCATCGCGTCTTCGAGGCGCTCCGCCGGCTGTGCGACGTGGTGCTCGTCGGGGCTGGCACGGCCCGCGAGGAGGGGTACCGCGACCTGTCGAAGCCCCTGGTGCTGGTCAGCCGGCGCGGCGCCGTACCCCCTCAGCTGCGCGACGCCGAGCCCGGCACCGTCTTGATGGCCACCTGCGCGGCAGCCGAGTTGTTGGACGACGCCCGAGCGACCCTCGGCGAGGAGCAGATGCTGGTGCTCGGCCACCACCGGGTCGACCTGGCCGCGCTCAAGCAGGCCCTGGTCGACCGCGGCTGGACCAACATCCTCAGCGAGGGCGGGCCGCACCTACTGCGCGACCTGCTCGCCGAGGGCGTCGTCGACGAGGTCAACCTGACCGTGGTCCCCAGGGTGCTCGGCGGGCTGCACCCGCGGATCACCGACGGCGCGCCCGTTGACGTACCTCTCCGGCTGGCGTTGCTGCTCGAGGACGAGGGGACGCTGCTGGGCCGGTGGCTGGTGGACTGACGGCAGTCGAGGCGGGCGGCAGGGTGAGCACGAAGGCGTTGTCGGCGCGTTCGTAGCGGATCGTGCCGTGGTGGGCGGCCACCAGGTCGCGCGCCACGGACAGGCCGAGACCCGAGCCGCCGGGCGCCGTCGCCGGCCCCTGGGTGTAGCGGTCGAAGAGTCGCGGCACGAAGGTGGCGGGTACGCCGGGGCCGGCGTCGGAGACCCGGATCAGCACCCCGCCGGCGCACCGGGGGTCCGGGCCGGCCGCGATGAGGACCGGCTCGGCGCCGTGCTTCTGCGCGTTGCGGACCAGGTTGACCAGGACCTGTTGGAGCCGCAGCGGGTCGGCGTACGCCGTCAGGCCGGGCAGGCAGTCGAGTTCCAGGTCGAGGTCGGGGAAGCAGCTCGCGCACTCGCCGAGCTGCTGGTTGAGGTCGAGCAGTTGTGGGGTGACCGAGAGATCGGCGTGCTCGGCGGTGGCAGCGGCGAGCAGGTCCTCGGTGAGCAGCGTCAGCCGGCGGGTGAGCGTCCAGGACCGGTCCAGCATCCGTTGCGCCAGGGCGCGGTCCAGGTCGTCGTCGCGCAGCATCTCCAGGTAGCCCTGCAGCCCCGCCAGCGGCGTACGCATGTCATGGCTGACCACGGCGGTGACATGGTCGCGCAGCCGGGTCGCCTCGACCAGTTGCGCGTTGCGCTCCTCCAGCCGGTGGGCGGTCTCCGTGGCGTGCGCCTGGAGCCGTGAGGTCTCCCGCACGATCGCGAGCAGGACGAAGGCCGCGGCCGCGAGGCTCAGTGCCTGGGCGAGGTAGAAGGCCACGGTGTACGGCTCCTCGCGCAGCGCCACCAGGCACACCTCGGCCAGGAACGCGACCGAGGCGACCACCGCCCAGCGCTCCAGCCCCTCGGTGCTCCGCCGCTTCGCCACGCCCCACACCGCCAGGCCCACGGCGAGCGCGTTGAGCACCGCAACGGACGCGATACCGGCATCGTCGAGCCGGTCGCCGACCGTGATCGTCGGTAGCCCTTCGGGAGCCTTGGCGATCACTTGCGCGAAGAGCAGTGTGAGGACCGCTGCCGCGCACCACGACATCGTGGCCCGGGTCGGGCGCCGCGCCGCGACGTGCCGCTCGAACGACGCCGGCCAGGGCGCAAGCGCGAGCCCGATCAGTGCGGGCGGCACCACGTGTCGCGAGACCCACAGCCACTGGAGACTGTCGGGATCGGCCGCGAACGACGGATCGCTCTGCAGCACGCCGGGAACGGCGACGGCGTACAGCACCGCGACCCCGGCCGACCACAGATAGGCCCAGGAGAGTGCGAGCAGCCGCGGCGAGCCGCCGGCGCGGTACTGGCCCATCAGCAGGACCACCGTCAACAGGTCGCAGGCGACGAGGAGCGCGAGCCACAGGGCCGCGAAGCCGGGTACGGCGGGCAACTGCACGCTGCGCCACGGGAGCGCGACGAGGACCAGTACCGGAATAGTGGCGGCAATGACCAGGGGCGCACGCCCGGCCCAGGACGCGTGCCCGACGCCCGCCCTCGTCGTCACGTACGCCAGTGTGGTTGCGCAGGAGACCGCCACGCCCGGGCCAGGCGAACTCCCGGGGACGGTCGCACCGAAATGACCCCGAAGGACTAGTTCGCTGGCACGTTCGTCGCTGGTGACCCTGGTCAGACCTGACCCGAGAGGGTCCTTGCGTCGAGCAGCGAAGGGCCGTACCACGTCAGCAGCCGCCCGCTCACGAGCCGGGTCTCGGTGTGCGGGAACGCCTCGGGGCCGTCGTCGGCAGTGAACACATAGGGCTCATCGGGCAGCAGGACCAGGTCGACGGCGTCACGCTCGATCTCGAGCGGCTCGACCTTCGGGTAGCGGTCGCTGCGGTCGCCGTACGCGTTGGCCCAGCCGAGCCGCCGGGCCAGGTCGCCGGTGAAGGTCGGTCCGCCGACCACCATCCAGGGGTCGCGCCACACCGGGATCGCCACCCGATGGGTGACCAGGGGGAGCGGCCCACACCAGAGCTCGCGGACCTCGGCCAGCCAGGCCGGTCGCTCCCAGCCCAGTACGTCGTCGAAGAGATGCTCGTACGTCTCGACGGCCTCGGGCACAGACTCGATCACCGTGACGTGCACGTCGATGCCGGCCTCGCGGAGCCGGCGTACGTCGAGCTCGCGGTTCTCCTCGCGGTTGGCGATCACGACGTCGGGCCGGAGCCGCTCGATCGCCTGGAGGTCGGGGTTCTTGGTGCCGCGGACCCGCGCCTCCAGGGTGTCGTCGAGGTCGTGCGGGTGGGTGCACCAGTCCGTCGCGCCGACCACCGCCTCGCGGCGTACGGATGCCAGCGCCTCCGTGATGCTGGGGACGAGGCTGACGACGCGGCTAACTCCGGTGGTTGAGCCCGGAGGCGCGCCAGCGCCGACGGTGTCGAAACCTCCGCCGCCTGCTTTCTTACTGGCCATGGCCGGGTTGCCAGCCTTCCCTGCGGTGGTTTCGACACGCTCGCCTAGCGGCTCGCGGCTCAACCAGCGACAACCGCGTTACACGTTGCGACGATACTGACCGCCGACCTCGAAGAATGCCTCGGTCACCTGGCCGAGCGAGCAGACCCGGGCCGCGTCCATGAGTGCGGCGAAGACGTTGCCGTCGGAGCGCGCCACCTCCTTGAGGTGGGCGAGGGCGGCGGTGGCCTCCTGCTCGTGCGTCCGCTGGAAGGCGTGCACGCGCTCGAGCTGCGACTCCTTCTCGGTCTCGGTCGCGCGGGCCAACTCGACATGGTCGGGGGTGCCGTCGTCGCCACCGGCGCGGCGGAAGGTGTTGACACCGATGATCGGCAGCGAGCCGTCGTGCTTGCGGTGTTCGTAGAGCATCGACTCATCCTGGATCCGGCCGCGCTGGTAGCCGGTCTCCATCGCGCCCAGAACCCCACCGCGCTCGTTGATCGCGTCGAACTCCTTGAGCACCGCCTCCTCCACGAGGTCGGTGAGCTCGTCGACGATGTAGGAGCCCTGGAGCGGGTTCTCGTTCATCGCCAGGCCCCACTCGCGGTTGATGATCAGCTGGATCGCCAGCGCGCGGCGTACGGACTCGGTCGACGGGGTGGTCACCGCCTCGTCGAAGGCGTTGGTGTGCAGCGAGTTGGCGTTGTCGTAGATCGCGATCAGCGCTTGCAGCGTCGTGCGGATGTCGTTGAAGTCCATCTCCTGCGCGTGCAGCGACCGGCCGCTGGTCTGGACGTGGTACTTCAGCTTCTGCGAGCGCTCGTTGGCGCCGTACTTCTCCTTCATCGCGACCGCCCAGATCCGGCGGGCGACCCGGCCGATGACGGAGTATTCGGGGTCCATGCCGTTGGAGAAGAAGAAGGACAGGTTGGGCGCGAAGTCGTCGATGTCCATGCCGCGGGCGAGGTAGGACTCGACGTAGGTGAAGCCGTTGGCCAGCGTGAACGCGAGCTGGCTGATCGGGTTCGCCCCGGCCTCGGCGATGTGATAGCCGGAGATCGAGACCGAGTAGAAGTTGCGCACCCCCTTCTCGATGAACCACTCCTGGATGTCGGCCATGCAGCGCAGGCTGAACTCGGTGGAGAACAGGCAGGTGTTCTGGCCCTGGTCCTCCTTGAGGATGTCGGCCTGCACGGTGCCGCGGACGGTGCGCAGCGCCTCCTCGGGGTCGAGGCCGCGCTCGCGCGCCTGGTCCATCGCGGTGTTGAGGAAGAACGCGAGCACCGTCGGTGCCGGACCGTTGATGGTCATGCTCACCGAGGTGGTCGGGTCGAGCAGATCGAAGCCGTCGTAGAGCTGCTTCATGTCATCGAGCGTCGCCACGCTCACGCCGGACGTGCCGACCTTGCCGTAGATGTCGGGCCGACGGTCGGGGTCGCGCCCGTAGAGGGTGACCGAGTCGAACGCGGTGCTCAGCCGGGTGGCGGGCTGGCCCTCGCTGAGCACCTTGAAGCGGCGGTTGGTCCGGGCCGGGTCGCCCTCGCCCGCGAACATCCGGGCCGGGTCCTCGTTCTCGCGTTTGAACGGGAAGACGCCGGCGGTGAACGGGAAGCGGCCGGGGAGGTTCTCGCGGCGGAAGTACTTCACCAGCTCGCCGTGGTCGACGTACGCCGGAAGCGCGACCCGCGGGATCCGGTTGCCGGACAGCGACTCGCGACCAGGCTGCTCGGCGTACTGCTGCACGACCGAGGGCCAGGCCTCAAGCTCCTTGCGCACCTCGGGGTCGAGCCGCTCGCGAGCGTTGGCCGCGAGCTCCTTGACGACGTCGGCGGCGGAGGTCTCGACAGGCTCGACCAGCGGGGTCACCGTCTCGAGCGCCTGCACGGTGCGCGCCTGCTCGACCAGCTCGTCGGTGCGGGCGTGGTAGTCGCGGACGGTCTCGGTGATCTCGGAGAGGTAGCGGACCCGCCCTGGAGGCACGACCTGGCGGAGCTTCGACGAGTGCCGGACGTCGACGCGGGGGAGGACGCCGTCCTCGACGTGCAGGCCGTGGCTCCCTTGATGGCTGGCGAGCAGCCCCTTGAGGTGCTGGTAGAGGGCGGTCACGCCGTCGTCGTTGAACGTCGCGGCGCTGGTGCCGAAGACCGGCATGTCCTCGGGGCGCTTGCCGAACGCCTCCCGGTTGCGGACCAGTTGGCGACCGACGTCGCGCAGGGCGTCCTCGGCGCCGCGGCGCTCGAACTTGTTGATCGCCACGACGTCGGCGAAGTCGAGCATGTCGATCTTCTCGAGCTGGCTCGCCGCGCCGAACTCCGGCGTCATGACGTACATGCTGGCGTCGACGTAGGGGACGACGGCCGCGTCGCCCTGGCCGATGCCGGGGGTCTCGACGACGACCAGATCGAAGCCGGCCGCCTTGAGGACCGTGATCACCTCGGAGAGGTAGTCGGGCAGCTCGTGGGCACCACGGGTCGCGAGGCTGCGGAAGTAGACCCGGTCGCCCTCGAGGGAGTTCATCCGGATCCGGTCGCCCAGCAGCGCGCCGCCGCCCTTGCGCCGGGTCGGGTCGACCGCGACCACGGCGACCCGCAGCTTGTCCTGCTGGTCGACGCGCAGCCGGCGTACGAGCTCGTCGGTGAGGCTGGACTTGCCCGAGCCGCCGGTGCCGGTGATGCCGAGGACCGGCGCCTGGTGACGGGCTGCGGCGGCGGTCAGCGCTTCCAGAGTCTCGGCTGGCAGCCGGCCTTCCTCGACGCCGGTGATCGCCCGCGCGATCGCCACCCGGTCGCCGCTGAGCACGTCGTCGGCGGTCACCGCGCGGCGGTCCCAGAGGTCGAAGTCGAGGTCGGCGACGACGCTGTTGATCATCCCCGGCAGGCCGAGCCGCTGGCCGTCCTCGGGGGAGAAGATCGTGACCCCGCTGCGGCGCAGCCGCTCGATCTCGTCGTGCACGATGACCCCACCGCCGCCCCCGACGACGCGCACGTGGTCGGCCCCGCGCGCCCGGAGCGATTCGACGAGGTATTCGAAGTACTCGATGTGGCCGCCCTGGTAGGACGAGACCGCGACACCCTGGACGTCCTCCTCGACCGCGGCGTCCACGACCTCCTGGACCGAACGGTTGTGCCCGAGGTGGATGACCTCGGCCCCCTGGCTCATGAAGATCCGCCGCATGATGTTGATCGAGGCGTCGTGGCCGTCGAACAGGCTGGAGGCGGTGACCAGGCGGACCGGGTGGCTCGGGACGTGGAGCTCAGGCATTCCGTGGACCTTCGTTAGTTGGACGTCCTAGTAATTGTGCCACGGGCGCCCACATCCGGGGTAGTCACGACCGTTCCGCACGTCCGAACGGTGTTCGGGCATGCCAAACGGTCGTGACTATCGCCCTCAGTCGACGGTGTCGCCGGCGTCCTTGCGCAGGACCCCCAGGAGAGCGGTCAGGTCCGCGAGTTGAGCGGGGGAGAGGCCGGGCTTCTCGAACACCTCGGAGTTGAGGCCGTCGGTGGCCTTCTCGACCACGGCACGACCCTGGTCGGTGATGGCGGCGAGCACCACACGGCGGTCCTCGTCCTGACGCTGCCGTTCGACGAAGCCCTGGCGTTCGAGTCGGTCCACGGCGCTGGTCACCGAGGTGGGGTGGACCTGGAGCAGCGAACCGAGGCGGGTCATCGGCATCGCGCCGGCCGAGGAGAACGACAGCAGCCGCAGCACCTCGTAGCGGGCGAAGGTCAGGTCGAGCGGTCGCAGCACCGCTTCGATCCGTTCGAGGAGCAACTGCTGGGCGCGGACCAGCGAGGTCACCATGACCATCCCGTCCGCCGCGTCACCCCAGCCGTGTCGCACCCACTGACGATGCGCCTCGCGGATCGGGTCGCGCTCCCGTCGGCTCACCCGGAGCATCGTAGGCAGTGGTACGGCGACGCGCAGGATGCAACCGCACGATGATCACGGGCAGCGCGGCCGCCAGCGCGACCAGCAGCAGCGCGACCCGCGCTCCGGCGTACCGCGCCAGGGCGGGCGCGACCAGGCTGCCGACCAGGCAGGCGCTCACCATGATCGTGTCGCCCAGCCCGAGGGCGCCCGCGCGGTAGCGATCGGGGACGGCCTCCTGCAGCGTGCCGGTGACCAGGCTCTCGACGACCACGCCGGTCGCCCCGGTCACGGCCAGCAGGACCAGCGCCGGCCACGGGAGGGAGGTGAGCGCGACGAGGGCCACCGCGAGAGCGATGACGACCAGGCCCCGCCACGCGGTGAGCGTGACGAGCCGGGCCAGCAGCGGCGCGCCGAGTGCACCGAAGCCGAGGCAGGCGGTGGCCAGCCCGAACGCCACGCCGCCGCGGTGCCACACCTCTGCGCTGAACGGCAGCAGAAGCACCCCCGCGGTGGTCAGCACCAGGTTGAGCAGGCCGGCGAGCGCGAGCGCGGCCAGCGCGGGCCGGCAGCGGCGCACGTGGCGCAGCATCCCGGCGACCGCGTCGGGTGCGCGCTCCACCGGACCGGGGATCCGGAGCCCCGCGCACAAGAGGAGGCCGAGCCCGGCCAGAGCGGCGGCGACCACGAGCGTCCAGGACCGCAGTGGTTCGACCAGGAGCAGCCCACCCAGAGCCGGTCCGACCACCCAGGACGACACCTCGATGGTGACCAGCAGTTCGGTGGCCCGGGCCCGGTCGGGGCCGGCCAGCCGCGGCAGCGCGGCGCCGATGGCCGGGTAGGTCGGGGTGGCCACGGTGACCGCTAGCGCACTCGCCGCCACGGCCAATCCGATCCGGTCGGTGGCCAGCGCGAGCGCCGCCAAGGCCAGGAACACCAGCCGTGCCGCCATCGTGACCCGGACCAGCCGGTCGCGTCGGACGTGGTCGCCGACCGAGCCCACCGCCCACGACAACAGCACGTAGGGCGCCATCCGTGCGGCGCCGACCAGCCCGACGATCAGCGCGCCGTGCGGGCTGTCGGCGTACTGGTCCCACGCCAGGGCCAGCAACAGCGGCCAGGGCAGGCCGGTGGCGAGCGCGCCGCAGGCGTACGCCGTGAGCAGCCGGCGGACCGATCTCATCAGCGCACCACCGTGGCCAGCGGTGCGAACCCGTTGAAGCCGATCGTGGAGTACGTCGCGGTGTAGGCGCCGGCGCCGTGGAACCGGACCCGGTCACCCTCGATGAGCGCCAACGGCAGCTCCACCGGGACGTCCTCGTAGAGCACGTCGGTGCTATCGCACGTCGGTCCGGCCAGCACGCACGGGCCGGTCGGGCCGGTCCGGTCGGTGCCCAACGGGTAGCGGATCGCCTCGTCCAGGGTCTCGACCAGGCCTGTGAAGACGCCGGCATCGAGGAAGACCCACCGGATGCCCGCGCGGTGCACGACGCCGACGACCGTGGCGACCAGGACCCCGGCGTCCGCGGCGATGCCGCGCCCGGGCTCGGCGATCGTGGTCGGCCGCTGGTCGCCGAACGCCGCGCTCAGGTGCCGCTCGATGGCCGCGCCGTACGCCTCGGGCGCCGGGCAGCCCTCGTCGAGTCGGGCCGGGAAGCCGCCGCCGAGGTCGAGCAGCCACGGGTCGAGGCCGTCGGCGCGCAGCGTCTTGAAGATCGAGGCGGCCGCCTCGATCGGCGCCCGCCACGACTCGGGGTCCCGCTGCTGCGACCCGACGTGGAAGGAGACGCCGTCCGCATGGAGTCCGCGCGCGGCCGCCTGACGGAGGAGGTCGACGACCTCGCCGGTCGAGCAGCCGAACTTGCGGCTCAGCGGCCAGTCGGACCCGTCGCCGGAGGTCACCAGCCGAGCCAGCACCCGGCTGCCCGGAGCCGCCTCGGCGACCTTGGCCACCTCGGCGGGCGAGTCGACCGCGAACAGGTCGACCCCGAGTCGGGCCGCGAACCGCACGTCGTCGCGCCGTTTGACGGGGTTGGAGTAGACGAGGTCCCCCGGTGCTGCGCCCGCGAGCAGGGCCGCGGTGATCTCGGCTGGGCTGGCCACGTCGAAGCGGCACCCCGCCCGGGCCAGCGCCTCGAGCAGCCGCGGCTCGGGGTTGGCCTTGACGGCGTAGTGGAGGGCGGTCTCGGGGAGGGCGGCCGACAGCCGTCGATAGGTCGCGACCGCATGCGGTACGTCGAAGTCGAGATAGGGCGTCGCCTGGGTGGCGGTCGCGATCGACGGGCTCGCGTCGGCGTCCGCCGGCGCCGTGTCCCCGGGCAGCAACACATCGGTCATACCTCGGCGGACTCGCGTGCCCAGGCCCAGATACAGCCCGATGTGACTATTGCCGACCTACAGCAGCGCGGCGGCCACCTCGGGTGGGACGCCGAACTGGAGGTCGAGGGGCACACCCGAAAGGTAATGGCCCGCGCTTGATACCCCGGCGAGTTTCGACCCCGAGTCCGCGCGACGCTCGCTGCAGACCATGTTGATCCCGAGTCAGGTGCTGAGGGTCAGCGGGTGCCCTTGCGCGCGCGGCTGGCCATCTTGGCCCGCTCGTTCTGGTCGAGGACGACCTTGCGGATCCGGACCGTCTGCGGGGTGACCTCGACGCACTCGTCCTCGCGGCAGAACTCCAGGCACTGCTCGAGCGAGAGCTTGCGCGGCGGGACCAGCTTCTCGAAGTTGTCGGCCGTGGAGGAGCGGATGTTGGTCTGCTGCTTCTCCTTGGTGATGTTGACGTCCATGTCGTCCGCGCGGGAGTTCTCGCCGACGATCATGCCCTCGTAGACCTCGGTGGTGGGCTCGACGAACAGCACGCCGCGCTCCTGCAGCGAGGTCATGGCGTACGCCGTCGCGGCGCCCTTGCGGTCGGCGACCAGGGAGCCGGAGTTGCGCGAGCGGATCTCGCCGGACCACGGCTCGTAGCCCTCGGAGATGTGGTGGGCGATACCGGTGCCGCGGGTGTCGGTGAGGAACTCGGTGCGGAAGCCGATCAGGCCGCGGGCCGGGACGACGAACTCCATCCGGACCCAACCGGTGCCGTGGTTGGTCATCTGCTCCATCCGGCCCTTGCGGCTGGCGAGCAGCTCGGTGATGGTGCCGAGGTACTCCTCGGGAGCATCGATGGTCAGCCGCTCCATCGGCTCGTGGACCTTGCCGTCCACCTCCTTGGTCACCACCTGCGGCTTGCCGACCGTGAGCTCGTAGCCCTCGCGGCGCATCTGCTCGACCAGGATGGCCAGCGCGAGTTCACCGCGCCCCTGCACCTCCCAGGCGTCGGGTCGGTCGGTGGGCAGGATGCGCAGGCTGACGTTGCCGACCAGCTCCGAGTCGAGCCGGTCCTTGACGAGCCGGGCGGTCACCTTGTGGCCCTTGACCTGGCCGACCAGCGGCGAGGTGTTGGTGCCGATGGTCATGGAGATGGCCGGCTCGTCGACGTGGATCAGCGGCAGGGCGTGCGGGTGCTCGGGATCGGCAAGGGTCTCGCCGATGGTGATGTCGGGGATGCCGGCGACGGCGACGATGTCTCCGGGACCGGCCTGTTCGCCGGGCTTGCGCTCGAGGCCCTCGGTGACGAGGAGCTCGGTGATCCGGACGTTCTTGACCTCGCCGTCGCGACGCAGCCACGCGACGTTCTGACCCTTCTTGAGGGTGCCGGCGTGGATCCGCAGCAGGGCGAGCCGACCGAGGAACGGCGACGCGTCGAGGTTGGTGACGTGGGCCTGGAGCGGCGCGCCCTCGACGTACGTCGGCGCGGGGATCGTCTCGAGGATGGTGCGGAACAGCGGCTCGAGGTCGGTGCCGTCGGGCAGGGTGCCGTCGGCGGGTTGCTCGAGGCTGGCGATGCCGGCCTTGCCGCTGGCGTAGACGACCGGGAAGTCGAGGGCGTCCTGGCCGTGGCTCTCGTCGAGCAGGTCCATGAACAGCTCGTATGTCTCGTCGACGACCTCGCTGATCCGCGCGTCGCCGCGGTCGACCTTGTTGACCACGAGGACGACGGGCATGTCAGCGTTGAGCGCCTTGCGCAGCACGAATCGCGTCTGGGGGAGCGGGCCCTCGCTGGCGTCGACGAGCAGCACGATGCCGTCCACCATCGACAGGCCGCGCTCGACCTCGCCGCCGAAGTCGGCGTGGCCGGGGGTGTCGATGATGTTGATCGTCAGCCCCTGGGGCGCGGACGGACCGGTGTAGTGGACCGCGGTGTTCTTCGCGAGGATCGTGATCCCCTTCTCGCGCTCCAGATCACCGCTGTCCATGACTCGCTCGCCGACGCTCTCGGCCTGGTGCGCGGAGAACGCCCCGGCCTGGCGGAGCATGGCGTCGACCAGGGTGGTCTTGCCGTGGTCGACGTGCGCGACGATCGCGACGTTGCGGAGCTCGGCGGTTCGCAGCTGATCGGTCTCGGGCACGAGGGTCAACTCTACGGTCGGTCCCCCTGCTCCGACGATTCGCTGTCGGCTCGCTGTCGGCGGCCACGGCTACGGTGGCGGCATGCCTCAGATCGCGACGAACACTCGGGTCACGCGTGACGAACTCCTCGACTTCGTTCGGACCCGCCACCACCTCATGCTGGTCACCACCCGTCGAGACGGCCGGCCCCAGCTCTCGCCCGTCACCGGCGGGGTGGACGCCGCGGGCCGGATCGTGGTGTCGACCTATCCCGACCGCGCCAAGGTCACCAATCTGCGCCGCGACCCGCGGGCCAGCGTGATGGTCCTCTCCGAGGAGTGGAGCGACGCCTGGGTCCAGGTCGACGGCACCGCCGAGGTGCTCGACATGCCCAGCCAGGAGGCCGAGGACGGGCTGGTCGACTACTACCGCTGCATCTCCGGTGAGCACCCCGACTGGGACGAATACCGCGCCGCGATGCACCGCCAGGGCAAGTCGCTGATCCGGATCACCCCCGAGCGCTGGGGTCCGGTCGCCAGGGGCGGCTTCCCGCCCGACCGGGTGCCGTCGTGAGCTGGCTCTGTTTCGTCCCGCCCTACCTGCTGCGCCAGATCGCGCGCCACAGTCCCGAGGTCGCCGAGTGGGTCGAGCAGACCCTGGCCCATGACGCCCTCCTGCGCCTGGAGCGCGGGGCGCCGACGACGGTCGCGACGGTGGTCGCCGCCGCGACGGGCGACGACTGGGTGGTGCACACGGCACGCAGCGGCTCCCGGCTGCCCGGCGACGCCGTACGCCGTCCGGGCGATGCCCCGACCGGCGACCTCGCCGTCGATGAGGCGGCCGACGGTGTGGCGGCCAGCCTGGCGCTGTTCCGCGAGGTCTACGACCGCGACTCCTACGACGACGCCGGCGCGACGGTGCTGGCAACCGTCCACTACCAGCGCAACTACGACAACGCCTTCTGGAACGGCGCCCAGCTGGTCTTCGGCGACGGCGACGGCAAGACCTTCGACCGGTTCACCAAGCCGGTCGACGTGCTCGGCCACGAGCTGACCCACGCGGTCACCGAGCACACCGCCGGCCTGGTCTACGAGGGCCAGTCTGGCGCGCTCAACGAGTCGGTGTCCGACGTCTTCGCCTCGTGCCTCAAGCAGCGGCTGCTCGGTCAGGACGCTGCTGCCGGCGACTGGCTGATCGGTGCCGGCCTGTTCCTGCCCGGCGTCCAGGGCCGGGCCCTGCGCGACATGGCCCACCCGGGCACGGCTTACGACGACCCGGTGCTCGGTAAGGATCCGCAGCCGGCCCACATGGACGGCTACGTCGACACCACCGACGACAACGGCGGCGTCCATCTCAACTCCGGCATCCCCAACCGCGCCTTCCAGCTCGCCGCGGTGGCGATCGGCGGTTCGGCCGCCGAGGGCGCCGGCCAGATCTGGTACGCCGCGCTCACCGGTGGGCTCTCGGCACGCAGCGACTTCGCCGGCTTCGCTGCCGCGACGATCGCGGCGGCCGGCACGCACGCCGACCGGGTCGAGGAGGCATGGCGCACCGTCGGCGTCACGCCCGGCGCCAGCTCCGCCGACTCCGGCCAGCAGGCGCCGGCCGAAAGCGGCCGGACCGTCCGCGTGCGCCGGACCGGTGGCTTCGCCGGGCTCACCACCGACGGCCGGGTCGACCTCGACACCGACGACCGGCGAGCCCCCGAGTTGGCCAGCCTCGTCGACCGGATCGACCTACGCCTGGTCGCCGGCGGCGACCCCCAACCGGATCGCTACGTTTACGCCTTCGACCTCTGCGGCGACCGTGCCACCGTCCCCGAGCAGCAGCTCACCTCAGACCTGCGCCGGGTCGCCGAACTGGTGTTGCCGACCCTGTCCGACCGATAGTCCGTGACGTTCTGCAGGTCCGAACACCGTTCGAGGATGAACTTCGTCACGGACTACCCGACGGTTGACTCAGCTCAGTGCGCGATCCAACGCCGCCTCGACGTGCAGGGTGGTGCAGGGGAAGACCGGCAGGTCGACGTCGGCCTGGTGGATGAGCAGCTCGAGTTCGGTGCAACCGAGGAGCACGCCCTCCGCGCCGGCGTCCCAGAGCCGGTGGATCAGGTCGACCACCCGACTGCGGGTGCGGGGGAGCACGGAGCCGTGCACGAGCTCCTCGTAGATCGCGGCGTTGAGCCACTCGTGCTCGGAGACCGGCGGCACCAGCACCTCGAGCCCGTGGCCGGCCATCCGGTCGGTGAAGAAGCCGTCCGACATCGCCACCGTGGTGCCGATGAAGGCGACCTTGCGTACGCCGGCCTCGGTGCACGCGTCGGCGACCACGTCGGCGAGGTGGAGCAGTGGGATGTCCACCGCGGCCTCGATCTGGTCGGCCACCTTGTGGAACGTCGTGGTGCACAACAGCAGGAAGTCGGCGCCGGCCCGCTCGACCCCCTGGCCCGCGTCGGCGAGCAGGGTCCCGATCTGGTCCCAGCGCTCGGCGTCCTCGAGGTCGGTCAGCTCGGCGAAGTCGACGGTGCTCAACACCAGGCGCGGCGAGGAGAGGCCGCCCAGCCGCTTCTGGACGCCCAGGTTGAGGTTGCGGTAGTAGACCGCGCTGCTCTCCCAGCTCATCCCGCCGACCAGGCCGATGGTCTTCATCCCGCTCGCCATGGGGCTCACTCTCCCATGCCCGCTGCGGCGCTCACGGCGCGGACGGCTCGCGGAACACCTTATGCTGCGCCGCCTGCGCCCGCGGCCGGATCACCAGCTCGTCGACGTTGACGTGCGCCGGCCGGGTGGCCATCCAGGTGATCGCGTCGGCGACGTCCTCGGCGGTCAACGGAGCGGCCACGCCGGCGTAGATGGCGTCGGCCTTCTGCTGGTCGCCATCGAAGCGGACCAGCGCGAACTCGTCGGTCTTGACCATGCCCGGCGCGATCTCGCACACCCGGACCGGCTGGTCCCAGAGCTCGAGCCGCAGCGTCTCGCTCACCACTTGGGTGCCGTGCTTGGCCGCGGTGTAGCCGCCCCCGCCCTCGTAGGCGATCCGGCCCGCCGTCGAGCCGACGTTGAGGATCATCCCGTCGCCACTCGCGATGAGCGCGGGCAGGAGCGCCCGGGTGACGCGCACCAGGCCGAGCACGTTGACGTCGTACATCCGGCGCCAGTCGTCGACGTCGGCCTCGGCGACCGGAGTCGCGCCGAACGCGCCTCCGGCGTTGTTGACCAGCAGGTTGAGGGTCCCGCCGACCGCGTCGGCTAGGCCGGCGACCGAGGCTGCGTCGGTGACGTCGCAGGTCACGGCAGTCCCGCCGATCTCGTCGGCCAGTGCCCCGATCCGGTCGGCGCGCCGCGCCGCACATGTCACCTGGAACCCGGCCCCGGCGAGCATCCGGGCGCTGGCGGCCCCGATGCCGCTGCTGGCGCCGGTGACCACGGCGGTACGGACCGGAGCGGTCGAGGACGCGGGTGGCTGGCTCATGACTTCCATTGTGGTGGCACACTCAACGCCTGTGACAGTCGGCACCCTCGCCCGCATCGCCGGCTTCCTCGGCGGCCTCTGCTGGGTGCTGCGAGCGGTGCTGGACGACGGAAACGGGCCGGCGTCGCTGATCAATGCGCTGCACTACGGCGGCGTGGCACTGCTCGTCCTCGCGCTGCTCGGCATCGGCGCCGGGCTGGTGTCGGGACTGCCGGCGTTGCGGGTGCTGGTGGCGATCTGCCTGGTGGCCTTGGCGTGGGCGTTGCTGGAGTTCCTCCATCAGCAGTTCTCCGACCGCTGGGTCGACGGCGTGCTCGGGGCGTTGATGGCGGCGTACTGCCTGGCCGGGCTGGCGGCTCGCCGCGGCGGCCGCCACGACGCACCGGAGCAGCCGCGCCACCCGGGGGGATCCCACGCGGCCTGAGCCGCCGCCCGGGTACCTCCCAGAGGATGCCGGGAACAACAGTCGAGATCCGCGGGTTGCGCCCTGCGGAGACGTGTCGAAGTTGGGCGACGAGGCCCCGGGTGCAGGAGGTGTCGATGCGGGAGCTCCAGCGGGCGGCCATGGTCAGCCTGCACACCTCACCCCTCGACCAGCCGGGGACCGGTGACGCCGGCGGGATGAACGTCTACGTCATCGAGCTGGCCAAGCGGCTGGCACGCCAGGGCGTGCAGGTCGACATCTTCACCCGCGCGACGAGCTCGACACTCGACCCGGTGGTCGAGGCCTTCGACGGCATCACCGTGCGGCACATCCACGCCGGCCCGTTCGAGGGGCTGACCAAGCACGAGCTGCCCGCGCAACTGTGCGTCTTCGCCCGCGAGGTGCTGCGTGCTGAGGCGGCCCAGCCGGTCGGGCACTACGACATCGTGCACAGCCACTACTGGCTCTCCGGGCAGGTCGGGGCGCTGGCCCGCGACCGCTGGGGCGTCCCGCTGGTGCACTCGATGCACACCATGGCGAAGGTCAAGAACGCCGCCCTCGCGGACGGTGACAGCCCCGAGCCGACCGCCCGGGTGATCGGCGAGGAGCAGGTGGTCGAGGCGGCCGACATGCTCATCGCCAGCACCGACCTCGAGGCCAAGCAGCTGATCGAGCTGTACGACGCTGACCCCGCTCGGGTCGAGGTGGTCCATCCCGGGGTCGACCTCGAGCTGTTCCGGCCCCTCGGCAAGGGCCAGGCGCGCGTGGCGCTCGGCCTGCCTGACGACGCCGACGTCCTCCTGTTCGCCGGCCGGATCCAGCCGCTCAAGGCGCCCGACGTCCTCCTCCGTGCCGTCGCGACACTCCTCCAGCGCGAACCCGCACGCCGCTCGCGGATGGTCGTGCCGATCGTCGGGGGGCCCTCCGGGTCCGGTCTCGACAAGCCGCAGGCGCTGGCCGACCTCGCCGCCGAGCTGGGCATCACCGACGTCGTCCGGTTCGTCCCGCCGGTCTCCCAGGAGGAGTTGGCGCGGTGGTACGCCGCGGCGACGCTGGTCGCCGTACCGTCGTACAACGAGTCGTTCGGGCTGGTCGCCGCCGAGGCGCAGGCCACCGGCACCCCGGTCGTCGCGGCCGCGGTCGGCGGGCTCACCACGGTGGTCCGCGACGGCCACAGCGGCCTGCTGGTCGACAGCCACCGCACCGACGACTGGGCCGAGGCGCTGCGCCGGATCGTCTCCGACCCCGCGCTCCAGCACCGGCTGGGCGCGGGCGCGCTCGAACAGGCCCGGCTCTTCTCGTGGGAGGCGACCGCCGAGGCGACGCTCGAGGTCTACGACCGCGCCCGCAGCTCGCTCGCCGCGGCCGTGTCGTGAGCGACCCCGCCGACCGGCTCCGTGCCTACCTGGAGGCCAACGACCTGGAGTACGACGAGCCGCGTCCGGGTCAGTTCTCCTTCGCGCTGCCGGGCGAGAAGAAGCTGCAGACCCCGGTCCGGCTCGACGTCGGTGTGCACGCGCTGGGTGTGCACGCGTTCGTCTGCCGCCGCCCCGACGAGAACCACGAACGCGTCTACGAGTGGCTGCTCCAGCGCAACCTCAGGCTGTACGGCGTCGCGTTCGCGGTCGACCGCCTCGGCGACATCTACCTCGACGGTCGGCTGCCGCTGTCGATGGTCGAGGAGGACGAACTCGACCGGCTGCTGGGCACCGTGCTGTCGACGGCCGACGACTCGTTCAACGCCATCCTCGAGCTCGGCTTCGCCTCGTCGATCCGCAAGGAGTGGGAGTGGCGGCGGCTCCGCGGCGAGCCGACGCACAACCTCGAGGCGTTCCGGGGCTGGCTCGAAGCCGGGGCGGATGCCCAGCCAGGTACCCAGTCAGGCGGCGGCGAGGACGAGGACGAGACCGACCAGCGCCGGTAGCGCCTGGACGACCAGGATCCGCCGGCTGACCGTCGCGGCGCCGTACACCCCGGCGACGACCACGCAGATCAGGAAGAACACCTTCACGTCGGTCAGGTCGGCGACCAGGCCCCAGATCAGCCCCGCGGCCAGGAAGCCGTTGTAGAGCCCCTGGTTGGCCGCCAACACCTTGCTCTCGGTGGCGAACGCCGGCTCCAGGCCGAACGTGCGGTGCCCGGTCGGGGTGTCCCAGAGGAACATCTCCAGCACCAGGAAGTAGAGATGCAGTGCGGCCACCAGGCCGACGACGACGTTGGCGGCGATGCTCACCGGCCTGAGTATTCACCCAAGCCTGTCTGGTCAGGCAGGGACTGGCGGCTCGTCGGCCAGGGTGCGGGGCTTGCGGCGGGCCACAGCCACACCGACCAGTGCGAGCACGCCACCGACGTAGGCCATCGTGGGCGGGGTCTCGCTCAGGAACAGCCAGCCCATCACGATCGTGATCGGGGGGACCAGGTAGGTCGTCACGCCGAGGCTGCTCGCGGACATGGTGCGCAGCGCGTAGGCGAAGGTGGTGAACGCGATCGCGGTCGGGAAGATACCGAGGTAGACCACCCACCAGATGTCGGAGGCGGAGGCCGCCCGCGTGTCGTCGACCAGTTGCCCCAGGAACGGCAGGCAGACCACCGCACCGATCGTGCACGCCAGCCAGGTCACGTGGATCGCCGGCATCGAGGCCACCAGCGGCTTCTGCAGCACCAGGCTCACGGAATAGACGACCGCGGCGAGCAGGCACAGCGCGACGCCGAGCATGCTCCGATCGCCGCTGGAGCCGCCGGACGCGGTGGCGATCAGCGCGACGCCACCGAAGGCGAGGGCCAGGCCGAGGGCCAGGAAGGTGGTGAACCGCTCGTGCAGGAAGATCGCCGCCAGCAGGGCGACCAGCACCGGTGAGACCTGGATCAGCATCACCGCCGTCCCGGCGTCGACGTGGTGCTCGCCGGCGTTGAGGGCAACGTTGTAGACGCCGAACCACAGCACCCCGATCGTCACGATCGAGGCCCACTGCCGCCCCGTGGGCCTGGGCAGTCCGCGACCCATCGCGACCACCGCGAGGCAGCCCGAGCCGACCAGCAGCCGCCCCAGCGACAGCGAGCCGGGCGAGAACGCGCCGGCGAGGTGGCGGATCGCGACGAACGCCGAGGCCCATAGCACCAGCGTCACACCCACGGCAGCCAGGGCCAGCCAGGCCGGCGGAGAGCCCGGCTCGGTCCGGGTGGCGGCCCGGTCGGTCGAAGTGGTCGCGGTCACGGCGTCAGCCTAGGATCCGCCACCGACACTCGACACGCGGAATTCGGACGTCTCACCGCGACATCCAGCCAGCCTCATCCGTCCCGTTCGCCCCAGTAGTGATAGTCACGACCGTACGGCCGGTCCGACCGGCGTTCAGACCGTCGGTTCGGTCGTGACTACCCCGCCGCTGGCGACAGTGGCGAAAACTCAGAGGTCGAGCTTGTAGCCCAGGCCGCGCACGGTGACGAGGTACTTCGGCTCGCCCGGGTCGGGCTCGAGCTTGGCGCGCAGCCGCTTGACGTGGACGTCGAGGGTCTTGGTGTCGCCGACGTAGTCCGAGCCCCACACCCGGTCGATCAGCTGCCCGCGGGTCAGCACCCGGCCCGGGTTGCGCAGGAACATCTCGAGCAGCTCGAACTCCTTCAGCGGCAGCCGCTGCTCCTGCCCACCGACGGTGACCACGTGCCGCTCGACGTCCATCCGTACCGGGCCGGCCTCCAGGGTCGGCGGGGCCAGGTCGGGCTCGGCGCCGCGCCGGAGTACGGCGCGGATCCGGGCGACCAGTTCGCGGGGGGAGTAGGGCTTGGTGACGTAGTCGTCGGCGCCGAGTTCGAGGCCGACCACCTTGTCGACCTCGTCGTCCTTCGCGCTCACCATGATCACCGGCACACTCGAGCTCTGCCGGATCGTGCGGCACACCTCGGTGCCGGGGATGCCGGGCAGCATCAGGTCCAGCAGCACGATGTCGGCGCCGTTCCGGTCGAACTCGGTGAGTGCGGTGTTGCCGTCGGCCGCGATGGCGACCTCGAAACCCTCTTTGCGCAGCATGTAGGCCAGGGCCTCGCTGTAGCTCTCTTCGTCTTCCACGACGAGTACCCGGGTCACTTGAATGCCCCCCTCTGATTGGGTTCGGTCTGGATGCCATCAAGGTGCGCATCGGCACCGTGGTGGGGCAGGTGCTGGGGCAGGGTGAGCGTGAACGTCGACCCCTGTCCCTCCACCGACCAGACCCTGATGTCGCCACCGTGGGTGGCAGCGACGTGCTTGACGATCGAGAGGCCGAGACCGGTGCCTCCCGTGGAGCGGTGCCGCGCCGGGTCGACGCGGTAGAACCGCTCGAAGATCCGGTCGATCTCGTCGGGCGGGATGCCGATGCCCTGGTCGACCACCGAGATCTCCACCGAACCCTCGTCGGCCTTGGTGGTGACCAGAACCGTGGAGTCGACGGCGGAGTAGGAGACGGCGTTGGCGACCAGGTTGGCCACCGCGGCGGTGACCTGCTCTTCGTTGCCGAACACCTCCAGCCCAGGCGTCCCGCCGGTGACGATGTCGATGCGCTTGGAGTCGGCGTCGATCGCGCTGGTGTCGACCGCGACGCCGATGACGTCGTCGATGCCGACCGCTGTCGGGGTCTCGAGTGGGTCGTCGGCCTGCAGCCGGGAGAGTTCGATGATCTGCTGCACCAGGCGGCTGAGCCGGTCGCTCTCGGTCAGCATCCGGCTGGCGAACCGCTTGACCGCCTCGGGGTCCTCGCTGGCGTCGGTGACCGCCTCGGCCAGCAGCTTGATCGCGCCGACGGGGGTCTTGAGCTCGTGGCTCACGTTGGCGACGAAGTCGCGGCGTACCGCCTCGACCCGACGTTCGCGGGTGCGGTCCTCGACCAGGGCGAGCACCAGCCGCGAGCCCAGCGGCGCCACCCGGGCGGTGACGTGGCGCGCGGGCGCGTGCGGCCGGTTCATCAGCAGTTCGGTCTCGCGGATCTGGCCGTCGCGGCGTACCTCGTGGACCAGCCGGTCGAGCTCTTCGGAGACCAGCTGGGTGCCGCGGACCAGGCCCAGGGCGTACGCCGGCGCGGAGGCCTTCACGACGGTGTCGGTGTCGTCGACGATGACGGCGCTGCTGCGGAGCACCGAGAGCACGGTCGCCACCTCGGGGGGCACGACCGGCTCCTCGGTGACCGGGACGGCCGACTGTTGACGGTCGCTGATGTGCCACGCGAGCACGGCTCCGCCAGCGACGACGGCTCCGAGGACGGCGGCGAGGAACGCCTGTGTCGTCGGGTCCACATCTCGATGGTAGGGCTGCGGTCGCGCCACGTTCGCTTCCGGACCGTCCGGGGCACCGAACGTTCACCCTCAGTTCACGTCGTCACCCCGCCTGGTCATGTTCACGACCTACGGTCGAGTCCATGCGTGAACTGTTCCACGACCAGCTCGAGTCGATCTTCGACGACCTCGCCGCGATCTGCTCCCAGGTCGAGGTGGCGGTCGCCAGCGCCACCGAGGCGCTGCTGAAGGGCGACGCCGAGATCGCCGAGCGCGTCATCAGCGCCGACCTCGAGATCGACCGGGCCCGCGAGCGGGTCGAGGACACCGCGTTCTCCCTGCTCTCGCTCCAGGCGCCGGTCGCCGGCGACCTCCGGGTCGTCGTGGCCGCCCTCCGGATGGTCACCGAGCTCGAACGGATGGGCGACCTGTCCGTCCACGTGGCCAAGATCGCGCGGCTGCGGGTCCCCAACATCGCCGTACCGGACGAGATCCGGCCGATCGTCAGCCGGATGGCCGAGGTCGCCGAGGACATGGTCGCCCGCGTCAAGGACGTCATCACCGAGCGCGACGTCACCGCGGCCATCGCAGTCGCCAAGGACGACGAGGAGATGGACCAGCTGCGGCGGCGCAGCTTCACCGAGCTCCTCTCCGACGACTGGACCAACGGCGTCGAGGCGGCGGTCGACGTGGCCCTGCTCGGCCGCTACTACGAACGGATCGCCGACCACGCCGTCTCGGTGGCCAACCGCGTGGTCTACATCGTCACGGGCGAGTACCCCGCGGCCCTGCGGGCCTGATCCCTTCTGCCCCATTGGTGATAGTCACGACCGGTTGACCGGTCCGAACGCCGTTCGGACCGTCCGTACGGTCGTGACTACCCCGCCGTAGGCGGCCTGTGGATAACGAATCGACGCCCCGCGAAATCGGGGAAGGGTCTGATCGTGTCGAGCGGTCACCAGGTTCCGGAGCGATCGGTCGTCAGACCGGTCCCGGTCGACCCCACGGGGGTCGCTGGCCCCACGAAAGCGCAGGCGGCCGGGCCGCACTGGCGTCGTACCAGCCGCGGTCTCTATGTCCCCGACTCGGTCTCGATCGACGACCCGCACCAGCGCATCTACGAGGCCTCGATGCTGCTCCCGGAGTACGGCGGGGTGACCGGCTGGGCCGCACTGTGTTGGGTGGGTGCCCGCTGGTTCGATGGCGTCGCAACTGACGGTCAACCACGGCCGGTGCCGCTCGCGGTCATGCACAGCGACATCCGGCCTCGGCCGGGGATCCTCGTGACCAGCGAACGACTGGCACCACGCGACCTCACCAAGGTCGATGCTTTCGCGATCACGACGCATGTGCGGTCGGTGGGGTTCGAGATGCGGTACGCCGCGACCCTCTGGAAGGCCGTGACCGTGCTGGACATGGCCGCCTACGACGATCTGGTCTCGATCGCGGAGATGGCGGCGTACGTCGCGGGGCTGAACGGTTGGATCGGCGTGCCCCAATGCCGAGAGGTGTTGGCCCTGGCCGAGGAGAACAGTTGGTCGCCGATGGAAACGTTCATGCGGCTGATCTGGATCGTGATCTGCGGCTTCCCGCGGCCCCTGTGCAACCAGCCTGTCTTCGATCGCGAGGGCCGGCATGTCGGCACGCCGGATCTGCTCGACGTGGAGGCGGGGTTGGTGGGCGAGTTCGACGGAGCGGTGCACGAGGCCGGCCAGCGCCGGAGCAAGGACCTCACCCGCGAGGCCGCGTTCCGCCGGATGGGACTGGAGTACGTCGCGATGGTGGGTGCGGATCGCGCCTCGCTGGCGACGACGATCGTGCCCCGGCTGGTCGAGGCCCGGCAGCGGGCTCGGTTCGAGTCCGAGTCTGCGCGTGCGTGGACGATCGAGCCGCCGTCGTGGTGGACATCGACGACCACGGTCGCGGCGCGCCGCGCACTGACCGAGGGCCAGCGGGCCAAGTTGCTCCGCTATCGAGCGGGTTGAGCTGCCCCCACCGGGGTAGTCACGAACGGTTCGCCCGTGCGAACGTCGTTCAGACCGGCCGTTCGGTCGTGACTATCGCCAGTGTGGCGAATGGGACTGAAGAGGTCAGCGACCCTGGTTAGCCACCGCGGCAGCGGCCTCGGCGGCGGCCTCGGGGTCGAGGTAGCGGCCGCCGGGCACCGTCGGGGCCAGGTCGTCGTCGAGCTCGTAGACCAGCGGCATCCCGGTGGGGATGTTGAGGCCGGCGATGTCCTCGTCGCTGATGCCGTCGAGGTGCTTGACCAGCGCTCGCAGGCTGTTGCCGTGTGCGGCCACCAGGACGGTCCGGCCAGCCCGGAGGTCGGCCGTGATCGCGGTCTCCCAGTAGGGCAGGAACCGGACGATGACGTCCTTGAGGCACTCGGCGCGCGGCAGGTCGGCGCCGAGGCCGGCGTAGCGCGGATCGGTGTCCTGGGCGAACTCCGAACCGTCCTCGATCGGTGGCGGGGGTACGTCGAACGAGCGGCGCCACAGCATGAACTGCTCCTCGCCGTACTCGTCGAGGGTCTGCTTCTTGTCCAGGCCCTGGAGCGCGCCGTAGTGGCGTTCGTTGAGCCGCCACGATCGCGAGACGGGGATCCAGTGCCGGTCGGCCACGTCGAGGGCGATCCCGGCGGTGGTGATGGCGCGCCGGAGCAGCGAGGTGTGGACGACGTCCGGGGCCAGCCCGGCCTCCTTGAGCAGGATGCCGCCATGCTCGGCCTCGGCGCGGCCCCGGTCGCTGAGGGGTACGTCGACCCAGCCGGTGAAGAGGTTCTCGGCGTTCCAGACACTCTCGCCGTGGCGGAGCAGGATCAGCGTGTGCGGCACGCAGCTCAGTGCTCCTCGAGGACGGCGGCGCAGTCGTACGCCTCGCCCGGGCTGGAGGACGGGCTCGCTGTGTTGCTGGCGTCGTCGCTGGCGTCGTCGCTGGCGTCGTCCGACGCGCTGGCGTCGTCGGTGCTGGTGTCGAGATCGGTGAACTCGTCGCAGGCGAAGACCACCGGGACCTCCATGGTGGTCGACTGCCCGGTGCTGAAGGAGAGGGTCAAGGTCATCATGTCGCCGGCCTCGAAGTCGCCGGTGACCTTGACGCCACCGTCGTCGGTGAGGTCGACGTACCCGCGCGGCCGGATCGCGATCGCCGGGGAGACGTCGGCGATGGTGAGGTCGGTCCAGGTGCCGCCGCCCGCCAATCCTTCGAAGGAGGCCTCTTCGGTCTTCGACTTGTTGCTCAGCGTCGCCATGAAGGTGCCGGAGTCGGGCTGGGCGGCCACGACGACAGCCCCGAGGATGTCGACCTCACCCGAGCGGTCGTTGGTGCCCGCGCCGGGCGTGTAGATCTTGTCGGTCGCCTTGTTGAACCCGCACGAGCTGAGGAGCGGCAGGGCGAGGACGAGGGCTCCTGCCATCAGCCGGAGCGAGCGTCGGGGCTGCATGTACCGAACCCTAGTGGACGCGCTCCTCGCTGTTAGAGCGCGTCCCGCGCCAGACCGACGTACGAGCCCGCGACGGCCAGGCCGACCAGCACCAGGACGGTGTAGCTGCCAGCCACCCAGAGCAGCCGGGAAGCGCCGATCCGGAGCCCCAGCCGGAGCGGGAGATAGGTCCAGCCGTCCTCCCGGTCGGCCACCAGCCCCCACAGTGCGGTGAGGAAGTGGACCCCGATCCCGAGCAGGGCGGCCAGCCCGATGAGCAGCGGCTCAGGCGGCGCCCCGTGCTCCTGGCCGCCCCACCCGCCGTAGGAGAGGAACGCCGGATAGAGCGCGAACGCCGCCGCCCACGGCAGCCACGAGAAGAATCCGGTCCGCAGCCACCTCCACTGGCCGGCCACCCCGATCGCCAGCGAGCCGAGGTAGGCGATGCCGGCGTAGAGGCCATTGCCGACCGAGAGCGGCACTACCAGGAACACCGCCAGCGCGAGACAGAACCAGAGGGTCCCGGGATCGAGCCGACCGTCGGCGAGGGGTTTGCCGGCGCGCTGGTGGCGGGCGTCGCGCGCCCGGTCGATCAGGTCGTTGAACCAGCCGAGGATCACCTGCCCGACCAGCACCGTGACCAGGACCAGGAGCAGTTCACGATCGGGACGGCCCGACAGCGCTGCGGCGACCGCGAGGAGTACGGCGGTCACGACGGCCAGGCGCGGATGCGCGGCCCGGATCAGCAGCAGCGGGGTGAGGTCTCGGAGCCGGAACGGTCGACGCGGCGCCTCGTCGGAGGCGTCCGGCTTGGTGGCCGGCGTGATGGCCGACTTGATGGCCGACGTGATGGCCGACTTGGTGTCGGGCTCGGTGACGGTCGTCGGCTGGACCGCACCAGTGGTCACTTCCGCCTCATCCCGAGGCCCCCGCCGACGCCCTCGGCGACCGTCGCTCGCCATGCCCCGAAGTATTGACCACGGGGGTCGCGCGAAAACCCGTCCCGAGGCCGGTGACCTGCGATTTCACCTGTGAGGAACCTGAACGACGAGGCCCTGAGGCACTATCCACAGCCCCCCTCCCAGCACGCACGCATGCCTTTGTCAAGCCCGGATTGTGCCTCTGACCTGCGGAAACAGTGCTCGGGGACAACCGACGCCGTGTTAGACTGGTCACCTAGGAAGGGGAACTCCACATATGACTTTCACCGTCGGCGAAACGGTCGTCTACCCGAACCACGGGGCCGCGATCATCGAGGACATCGAGACTCGGACGATCAAGGGGGAGGACCGCGAATATCTCGTCCTCCGCATCGTCGCCCAGCAGGATCTCGTGGTCCGCGTTCCGGCTTGCAACCTCGACCTCGTGGGTGTCCGCGACGTGGTGGACAAGGAGGGCCTCGACCAGGTCTTCGACATCCTCCGTGCGGCCCACGTCGAGGAGCCCACCAACTGGTCGCGTCGCTACAAGGCCAACCTCGAGAAGCTCCACAGCGGCGACGTCAAGAAGGTCGCCGAGGTGGTCCGCGATCTGTGGCGCCGCGAGCGCGACCGTGGCCTCTCGGCCGGCGAGAAGCGGATGCTCGCCAAGGCTCGCCAGATCCTGGTCTCCGAGCTGGCCCTGGCCGAGCACACCAACGAGGACAAGGCCGAGGCCATCCTCGATGAGGTGCTCGCCTCCTGAGCGACTCGCTCTTCCAACCTGACATCGACCCGTCCGAGCCTGAGCTCGGGCGGGTCGATGCGTTGGGGACCGTGGTCGAGGCCGGCCGTGGCCACTGGCCGTTCGCCCTGGTGCACGGCGAGCCCTTGGTCGCCGCGGCCGCGTGGGCGCTGGGTGAGGCGGGGGTGGAGCTGGTCGACGTCGGTACGCCGTGGGCAGCGTTCGCCGAGGCCGAGCTGCCGTTCGTGCTTCACGACCCGCTCTGCCCGCTGACCCCGCCGGAGTTCCTGGCCGCCTGCGTGGCCCACGCGGAGGCGACCTCGGCGGTCACTGTCGGCGTACGCCCGGTGACCGACACCGTCCGCGAACTCGCCGACGGCCCGATCGACGGCCCGTTCGGCGGCCCGTTCGGCGGCCCGTTCGGCGACACCGTCGATCGCGCCGGGCTGCTGCAGGTCGTCTCGCCGATCGTGCTCCCCGCCGCGGTGGTGGCCGCCCTCGACGGCCCGCCGACCACCGATTTCGCCGGACTCGTCGCCGAGTTGGCGACGAAGTTCCCGGTCCAGACCCTCGAGGCGCCCGCCCAGGCTCGTCGCGTGGCCGACCACGACGACCTTCGGGTGCTGGAGGCTCTCACCGCGCCACTGCCGGGGTAGTCACGACCTTACGGCCGCCCGGAACGCCGTTCGGACCGTCCTTTCGGTCGTGACTATCGCCAAAGGGGCGGGTGGGGCGGATGGGGCAGCAGTCGGGCGG
>ERZ761607.1299-NODE-1299-length-32280-cov-5.936106_pt1 | contig 32280 bp, 34 predicted proteins | sample MGYA00511164_ERZ761607 | MGnify/ENA primary metagenome ERZ761607 (study PRJEB28899, sample SAMN02445080) | bioreactor sludge metagenome | biome: EBPR sludge | place: Australia: Brisbane, Thorneside Wastewater Treatment Plant | collected 2011-06-22 ... | reverse complement strand
TTGTAGAGCCACACCCCCGCCCCGACGATCAGAACCAGCAGGATCACGGCGCTGATCATCAGAATGGACGAGTTGCCGCCTCCGCCGCGCACGGGGCGGCGAGCGTCGAAGGACAGCGGGGAGTCGGTGGGCGGCGTGTAGGCGCCGCGATCATGGTCGGACATCGTCAGGCAGGCTCCTGGGAGCATAGGGGCGGCGCAGCGGCGAATCGCGCGCCGACGGCGATCAGTCTATCGAAGCGTCGCTCCGGATCGGAAGCGATGTGACGTCGCTCCGAACACGAAGGCGTGGAGGCTAGGACCAGGTTTCCAGCTGGAACAGCTTCCGGTGCTCCTCGATGGCGTAGCGGTCGGTCATGCCCGCGATGTAGTCGCACACGACGCGGGCGCGGCCGGCTTCGTCGCGGTTCTGCGACCGGGCGAACCACTCGGACGGCATGACCTCGGGCTCGGCCATGAACAACGAGAACATCTCGGCGATAATGCGGCGCGCCTGGCTGCGGGTCCGGTTGACCTTCCAGTGGCGGTACATGCGCTCCATCAGGAAGGCGCGCAGTCGCGCCAGGTCCTCGTTCATGTCGGGCGAAAACGCGACCAGGGCGTGGCCCAGAGCGCGGACGTCGTCAGCGGAAGCGACGCCGCTCTCGCGGGCCCGTCGCAGGGTCTCGCCCATCACGTCGTCGATCATGGCGCCGATCATCCGGCGCACGGCCTCCAGCCGGGTCAGACGGTCGTCGAGGTCCGGGCGCTCGGCCCGCACGCCATGCAGGATCGGTCCGATCAGCGGCACGTCGAGCAGTTCGTTCAGCTGGAACAGCCCCGCCTGCAGCCCGTCGTCGACGTCGTGGTTGTTGTAGGCGATGTCGTCGGCAATCGCCGCGACCTGGGCCTCGGCCGAGGCCCAGGTGCCGAGCTTGAGGTCGTAGCTGGCGTCGAACTGCTTGACCATGTTCCACGACGGCCGGGAGAGCTTCTCGGTGACCGGGCCGTTGTGCTTGATGACGCCCTCCAGCGTCTCCCAGGTCAGGTTGAGGCCCTCGAAGTCCGGGTAGCGGTGCTCCAGCTTGGCCACGACCCGGAAGGTCTGCACATTGTGGTCGAAGCCGCCAAAGGGCTTCATGCTGTCGTCGATCTGGTCCTCGCCGGCGTGGCCGAAGGGCGGGTGACCCAGGTCATGGGCCAGGGCGATGGTCTCGGCCAGGTCGTTGTCGAGTCCCAGGGCCGTGGAGATCGACCGCGCGATCTGCGCCACCTCGAGCGAATGGGTCAGGCGCGTGCGGTAGTGGTCGCCCTCGTGGGCCACGAAGACCTGGGTCTTCTCCTTGAGGCGACGGAAGGCCGTGCAGTGGATGATGCGATCGCGGTCGCGGGCGAAGGGCGTGCGGGTGCGACTCTCCTCGCCGGCATGCTGCCGCCCGCGCGACTTCGCCGGATCCTCGGCGTAGGGCGCCCGCGGCGGCGGCTGGAAAAGGTTCGACATTCTTGGGCCTTGCGTTGCGCCCCCTTCCCTGGAGGCGCGGGGTTGCACATATATGAAGCCGCAGAGTTTTCCACAGCCTTGAGTTCCGCCTTGGCCGCCGCCGACGTCACCCTGTCCGAACAAGCCGCCCGTCGTATCCAGGCCATCGGCGCCGCGGAGGGCCGGCCGGTGATGCTGCGCGTGGCCGTCGACGGCGGCGGCTGCTCGGGCTTCCAGTACCGCTTCGACCTGGTCGAGACCGCGCAGGAGGACGATCTGCGCATCGAACGCGACGGCGCCACGGCGCTGGTCGACGACATCTCCCTGGCGCTGCTCAAGGGCTCGGAGATCGACTTCGTGGATGAATTGGCCGGCGCCGAGTTTCGCGTCCGCAACCCCAACGCCAAGTCCAGCTGCGGCTGCGGCGTCAGCTTTTCGATCTAACCACCGGTTCGGGGGCGCCGCATGCTGACCGTCCTGCTCATGAGCGCGGCCATCGCCGCGGCGCCCGTCGAGACCCAGGTGGAGATCGCGGCCCCGACGGTCACCCTGAAGGCGACCATGCTGGCGCCGGCGAGCAGGCCCAGGGCCGGGGTCGTCATCCTGCCCGGATCGGGCCCCACCGACCGCGACGGAAACAACACCCTTGGCGTGAACGGCGCGACCTACAGGGTGTTGGCCGAGGGGTTGGCGGGCGAAGGCGTCGCCAGCCTCCGCATGGACAAGCGTGGGCTGTTCGGCAGCGCCTCGCTCGCCGTCGATCCGAACGCCGTGACGGTGGAGATGCTCGCCGAGGACGCCGCGGCCTGGGCGCGGGACCTCAAGACCCGCACAGGTCTCAAGTGCGTCTGGCTGGCCGGACACAGCGAAGGCGGACTGGTCGCCTTGATCGCCGGGGGCAAGGCGAACGATGACATCTGCGGGCTGGTGCTGATCTCGGCGCCCGGCCGGCCCCTCGGAACGGTGCTGCGCGAACAGCTGCAGGCCAACCCGGCCAACGCGCCGGTGCTGCCGCAGGCCATGCACGCCATCGACGAGCTGGAGGCGGGCCGCAAGGTCGATGTCGCCGGCATGCATCCCGGCCTGCTCGCCCTGTTCCGGCCTCAGGTGCAGGATTTCCTGATCGTGATGTTCCGCCAGGACCCGGTCAGGCTGGCGGCCGGCGTCACGAAGCCGATGCTGATCCTGCAGGGCGACGCGGATGTCCAGGTGACCGTCGCCGACGCCGCGGCGCTCAAGGCGGCGCAGCCGCGCGCGTCCATGGTCATCCTCGGCGGCGTCAACCACATCCTCCGGCCGGGCACGACCGACCGCGCCGAGACCCGGGCCAACTACGCCGCCCCCTCGCCGACGCTGGCCCCAGGCGTCGTGGAGGCGATCGCCGGCTTCGTGACCTCTCAGCCCGGAATGAACTGAAGGACGATGACCGTCAGTAGCCCCCAGATCAGCGGGGCGCTCATCACCGACCAGGCCATCGGTTCGCGCTTGCGCCGCCAATAGACCCAGGCGACGAACGGCGCGATCAGGCAGACGATCCAGAAGGTGATCATCAGGAAAAAGCCCAGCCAGGCCAGCGGGTTGAGCAGGTTTCCGCGATCGTCGAAGACCAGCGGCGAGAACAGGGTTCCCACCGCCCCGACCGGGGCCAGACCGACGCACGCCGCCGTCGCGAGGATCAACAGGATGAACCTCGTGCGCTGGTCGCGCTCCGCAAGTGTCTTGAGCCCCCTGGCCATGGCTCTTAGCCTTCAGCCCTCGCAACGGAGCCGTCAATGCGACTCGCCACCTGGAATGTGAACTCGGTCAACGCTCGCCTGGAGACTGTGCTGGCCTGGTTCGAGACCGCCTCGCCCGACGTCGCCGTGCTCCAGGAAATCAAGTGCATCGACGAGAAGTTCCCGGCCGAGGCCTTCGAACGGCTCGGCTACAACGTCGCCGTCCATGGCCAGAAGACGTACAATGGCGTCGCCATGCTCTCGAAGACGCCGCTCGAGGACGTCCGCAAGGGTCTCCCGGGCGACGACGGCGACGAGCAGGCGCGCTACATCGAGGCCGTCGTCTCCGGCCCGACGCCGGTTCGGATGGTCGGCATCTACCTGCCCAACGGCAATCCGATCGGCACGGAGAAGTTCGCCTACAAGCTGGGCTGGATGGAGCGCCTGCATCGCCACGCCAAGGCCTTGCTGGCCTTCGAGGAGCCGCTGGTCATCGCCGGCGACTACAATGTCATCCCCGACGAGCAGGATGTCGAAAAGCCGAAGGACTGGCTGAACGACGCGCTGTTCCAGCCAGAGAGCCGGGCCGCCTACCGCGCCCTGCAGAATCTGGGACTCACCGACGCCTACATGGCGGCGGACGGCGCTCCGGGCGGCTACACCTTCTGGGACTACCAGGCCGGCGCCTGGCCGCGGAACAACGGCATCCGCATCGACCACGCCCTGCTCTCGCCCCAGGCGGCCGACCGCTTGAAGCGGGTCGACATCCATCGCGACGTCCGCGGCGGAGAGAAGCCCTCCGACCATGTCCCGGTGGTGGTGGAGTTGGACCTGTGATCAAGCTCACCTTCTGCCTGGTCCGCCTACCGCACCTGAGCCGCGAGGCCTTCCAGGACTACTGGCTGAACATCCACGGCCCTCTGGTCGTCAGCGTGAAGGCGCCTCTGCGGATCCGACGCTATGTCCAGCTGCACAGCTTCGCGCCCGAGGTCAGCGCCGACACCCGTCGCTCACGCGGCGGGCCCGAGCAGTACGACGGGGTCGCCCAGCTGTGGTGGGACAGCTTCGAGGATATGGCGAAGTCCGCCGATGACCCGGCCGCGCGCGACGCGGGCCGGCTGCTGCTCGAGGACGAGAAGCGCTTCATCGACCTTGCCCGCTCGCCGCTTTGGTGGGGCGAGGAGAAGGTGATCATCGCCGCCTGACGCCCGCTCCATTTGTGAGCAATCGCTCACGACGCCACAATTTCGCCACGATTTCCGACGTAAGTGAGCGCTCACAGTGAGCGATTGCTTACATCCGGAGAACGACATGCAAGTCCATCCCAAGGCCATGGTTGCGATCGCCGAAGCCGTCGCCGCCCTCTCCGCCGCCGCCAAGGCGGAGCCAGTTTCGCAGGCCCGGCGGACCGCGCTCAGCCGGCGCCGACGTCCCCGCGCGCGCGCCTGCTGACGCGGAGCCTGACTCCCGCTAGCCTTCGCCGCATGACGGACATGTGGCGGCTGCTGATGATGCTGGGCCTGGCAGGCACGGCGGTGACGTTCGTCGGCAGCCTGGCGCTCTGGTGGCTTAACGACGAGCGCCGCATCCGCCGCGCGCTGCGCAATGTCCTGAAGAGCGAACCGGAGGCCATGGTGGTGGCCCGGGGGCGTGGCCGGGGCGCCGGCTTCTCGTTCGCCTCCGGGCTGCTGGCGGTGGCCTGGAATCGAGGCGATTGGTGTCTGCTCTATCGCATCGACGAGGTGACCGGCGCCGAGTTGATCATCGACGGTCAGGTGACGGCCAAGGCGTGGCGGGGAGAGCCGCGCCGGGCCCTTGAGCAGTCCGTCTCCTCCGCCGACCAGATCACCTTGCGGCTGGTCTTCGACGATCCCCGCAACCCCGACTTCGAACTGGACCTCTGGCTGCGCGGCGACGAGGCGCGGCGCGACGACTGGTCGCCGCGCGCGGCGATCGGCGAGGCCAACCGCTGGCTGGCGCGCATCGAGGCCATCGTCCGCCGCCCCGCTCGGCCCGCGCCGCCGCCCCCCATCGTGGCCCAGCCGCCCGCCGTCGCAGCGGCCCCGCCGCGCCCGGCGCAGCAGCCCCGCCCGGCCGCAGCCCCGGTGGACGACGACGAAGGAGCGCCCTGGGACGGCGAGCCGGAGTTCGACTTCGACGCCGATCCCGACGACGAACGGGATAATTGACAGCGTAAATCGACAGGCGCACCCTCCCCGTCTCATCACGTCGGGAGAGATGACATGACCCTGCTGATCGCCGCGGCGGCCTTTTTCGTGCTGCTGCACCTGCTCGTCTCCGGCACCGCCCTGCGCGGGGCCATCGTCGGGGTCATCGGCGAAGGCGCCTACATGGGCCTGTTCTCGCTGGCCTCGGTGGGCGGCATCGTCTGGCTGTCGATGGCCTATGGCGACGCGCGCGGAACCGGAGAGGTCTTCTGGGACGCGGGCGCCGGCGCGCGTCACGCGGCGATCCTGCTGATGCTCATGTCCCTGCTCCTCGTCGTGCCCGGATTGACCACGCCCAATCCTACGAGCGTGAAGCAGGAGGGTGCGTTGAATCGGCCCGACGCCGTGAAGGGCATGCTTCGCATCACCCGCCATCCGTTCCTGTGGGGCGTCGCGATCTGGAGCCTGGCGCACCTGCTGGCCAACGGCGACACGCCGAGCCTGATCCTGTTCGGCGCCATGCTGGCGCTGGCGCTCTTCGGCACGGCCAGCATCGACGCCAAGCGGAAGAAGGCGCTTGGCGCGACCTGGGACGGCTTCGCCGCCCAGACGTCCAACCTGCCGTTCGGCGCCATCCTGACCGGAAAGCAGAAGCTGTCGCTGGGCGAGATCGGCTGGTGGCGGATCGTGCTGGCGGTCGTCGTCTGGGCCGGATTGCTCTACGGCCATCGCTTCCTGTTCGGCGTCTCGCCCCTGGCTTGATCGCGAGACCCGGCGGCGCGATGCTGCCTCATTCTGGGGAGTCTCCATGATGAAGTCCGCGATCGCAGTCGCCCTGTTCGCCCTCCTGGTTCCGGCCGCGGGCATGGCCCAGACCGCCCCATCGATCCTGCTCAACCCGGCCGACGCCGACCGGGACGGCGTCGTCACCGAGGACGAGAAGGCCGACTATCTGGCGATGAAGGCGGCCGGGGTCCGCGACCAGCCGCCGACCATCGGCGTCGCCGCGCCAAAGGCCAGCGGCGACACGACCATCATCCTGGGCGGTCCAGGGAGTCAGCCGAACGAAACGACCGCCGCGGGCGATCCGCCCGCCAACGCCAGCGAATTCGAGAAGTCGATCGAAGCCGGCATCCGCAAGGACGCTCGGGACGATTAGGCCGTCCGGCCCGGCGCCTCGACCTGGCTCACGTCCCGGACCGCGCCGCGGGCCGCGTTGGTGGTCATGGCGGCGTAGGCGCGCAGGGCCGGGCTGACCTCGCGCTGGCGATCGCGCGGCTTGAAAGCGTCCTTGCCCCGGGCCAGCTGGGCGGCGCGGCGCTCGCCGAGCACGGCGTCGGACACCTCCAGGGTGATGCCGCGATTGGGGATGTCGATCAGGATCGAGTCGCCGGTCTCGACCAGCGCGATCAGGCCGCCCTCGCCGGCTTCCGGCGAGACATGGCCGATCGACAGGCCCGAGGTCCCGCCGGAGAAGCGTCCATCGGTGATCAGGGCGCAGGCCGCGCCCAGGCCCTTCGATTTCAGGTAGCTGGTCGGATAGAGCATCTCCTGCATGCCGGGCCCGCCCTTGGGTCCCTCATAGCGGATGACCACCACGTCGCCGGCCTTGACTTTGCCGGTCAGGATGCCGCTGACCGCATCGTCCTGGCTCTCGTAGACGCGGGCCTGGCCCCGGAAGGTCAGGATCGACTCGTCGACCCCGGCGGTCTTCACGATGCAGCCCTCGGGCGCGAGGTTGCCGAACAGCACCGCCAGGCCGCCGTCCTTGGAGAACGGATGGTCGACCGAGCGGATGACGCCCGCCTCACGATCGGTGTCGAGCTCTTCCCAGCGCGAGGCCTGGCTGAAGGCGACCTGGGTCGGCACGCCGCCCGGCGCGGCGCTGAACAGGTCGCGGGCCACCTGGCTGTTGGTGCGGCCGATGTCCCAGCGCGACAGCGCCTCGCCCAGGGTCGCGGCGTGCACGGTCGGCTGTGTCGCGTCGATCAGGCCGCCGCGCTCCAGTTCGCCGAGGATGGCCATGACGCCGCCCGCCCTATGCACATCCTCCATGTGGACGTCGTTCTTGGCCGGGGCGACCTTGCACAGGCAGGGCACGCGGCGGGACAGGCGGTCGATGTCGGCCATGCCGAAGTCGACCCCGCCCTCCTGGGCCGCGGCCAGCAGGTGGAGCACGGTGTTGGTCGAACCGCCCATGGCGATGTCCAGGCTCATGGCGTTCTCGAACGCCGCCCGCGTGGCGATCCCGCGCGGCAGGGCGGTGGGATCCTCCTGTTCGTACCAGCGCTGGGTCAGATCCACGATCAGCCGGCCGGCTTCCTTGAACAGGGCTTCGCGGTCGGCGTGGGTGGCCAGCACCGAGCCGTTGCCGGGCAGCGACAGACCCAGGGCCTCGGTGAGGCAGTTCATCGAGTTGGCCGTGAACATCCCGGAGCAGGAACCGCAGGTCGGGCAGGCGGAGCGCTCGACGGCCGCGACCTCCTCGTCGCTGTAGTGGTCATCGCCGGCGACGATCATGGCGTCGATCAGGTCGACCTTGCGCACGGCGCCCTTCACCTGGACCTTGCCCGCCTCCATCGGCCCGCCCGAGACGAATACCACCGGGATGTTGAGGCGCATGGCGGCCATCAGCATGCCGGGCGTGATCTTGTCGCAGTTGGAGATGCAGACCAGGGCGTCGGCGCAGTGGGCGTTGACCATGTACTCGACGCTGTCGGCGATCAGCTCCCGGCTGGGCAGGGAATAGAGCATCCCGCCGTGGCCCATCGCGATGCCGTCGTCGACGGCGATGGTGTTGAACTCCTTGGCCACGCCGCCGGCCGCCTCGATCTCGCGGGCGACCAGCTGGCCGAGGTCCTTCAGGTGCACGTGGCCGGGCACGAACTGGGTGAAGCTGTTGGCCACCGCGATGATCGGCTTGCCGAAATCGCTGTCCTTCATGCCGGTGGCGCGCCACAGGCCGCGGGCGCCGGCCATGTTGCGGCCGTGGGTCGATGTGCGCGAGCGAAGTGCGGGCATGGTAAGGCGGATCTCGGATTGCGGTTCGGGGAGGTGGTAATTCTAACCGCCGCTCCGCCGCTCCGATACAGGAACCTTGCGCGCGCCCCGGACTTTCGCGGGCTCAGGCGGTCAGAAATGCCTCGGCGATGCGCTGGGCCGGCGATAGCGGGTCCACCGGCAGGTCGCTGAGGTTGGACAGCACCACCACCGCCAGGTCCTCCTCGGGCAGCAGCAGGGCGATCGAGCGGCCGCCGGCGATGCTGCCGGCGTGGTGGCCGCGCAGGCGACCGGCGGCGTCGCGGTCGATCCGCCAGGCCATGCCGACCTGCACCGGCGCGGCGTTCCGCGTCGGCGGAACCGGCGTGAACACCGCCCGCCGCGTGGTCGGGTCGAGGAAGCCTTCGGCCAGGAAGCCGGTGCAGAAGCGGGCGATGTCGGACGCCGTGCCGACATAGCCGCCGCCCGCCCATTTGTAGGCCGGGTTGATGGCCGGGGCGCGGAACACCTCGCCGGTCGCCTGGCGGACCTGGTAGCAGGCCACCCGCTCCGGGATCGGGGCGCTCATGACCTCCGGCAGCAGGCTGGGCAGGCCGAGCGGCGCGACCAGCTCCCGGGCGACCAGGTCGGGAAAGGCCTGGCCGGTCGCCGACTCCATCACCGCCGAGGCCAGGGTGTAGCCGAAGGTGCTGTAGTTGAAAGCCTCGCCGGGAACTGAGACCAGCGGGTCGTGGATGAACACCGCCAGGGCGTCCTCGGTGCTCCGATAGAGGCGGTAGTCGATCGGTCCGCCCGGCGCGTGCGGGTCATAGTCGCGCGGGATGTAGTGGCGCACCCCGCCGGTGTGAGCCAGCAGCTGGCGCAGCGTGGTCCGGTGGTGCGTCTCCGGCAGCGTGGGCCGGTAGCGGCCTATGGGTCGGTCGAGGTCGATCGCCCCCCGCTCGGCCAGTCTGGCGGCGGTGACGCCGGCGATCAGTTTCGACACGCTGGCCAGGCGATAGCGGCCCGCGATCGTCGCCGGCAGGTGCTGCTCCAGGTCCGCGTAGCCGAAGGCCTCGGCCCAGACGATCCGGCCGCCCCGGCTGACGGCGGCCGACATCGACGGCGCGCGCGTCTCGGCCAACAGGCCATGGACGATGTCCCGCGCGGTCGCCACGCCGGGCGCGCCGGCGCCGACAGCCAGCGCCGGGCGCGCGGTCACGCCCGCGGCGAGGGCGGCGGAACCGCCCAACATCAACCGTCTCGACAACACGTCTCGCAGACCCCGGACTTCATGCAGGACTCTGGCGAACGGGCCTTTGCTTCTCAAGTGAAACCCTTGTGAGGCTTCGGAGGAAAAGGGGGACAGTCAGTCATTTCCAGTACGCCGAGGCCGACGTTCCGCTGGAAATGAGTGACTGTCCCCCTTTTCCTACAGCGCCGCTTCGATCGCGGCCTTGATCTCGGGGTCCTGCGGGTCGGTGCGCGGGCCGAAGACGTTGATCAGGGACCCGTCCTTGCCGACCAGCAGCTTGTGGAAGTTCCACACCGGCTCGGCCGGCTCCCCGACCTGTTCGACCGCCCATCTGTAGAACGGGTGGGCGCCGTCGCCCTTCACGTCGACCTTGGAGGTCATCGGGAAGTCGACGCCGAAATTGGTGCGGCAGAACTCCGCAATCTCGGCTTCCGCCCCCGGCTCCTGGCCCATGAACTGGTTACAGGGCACGCCGAGCACGACCAGGCCCTTGTCGCGATAGTCACTGTAGAGCTTCTCCAGCCCGTCATACTGCGGCGTCAGCCCGCACTGGCTGGCCACATTCACGACCAGCACCACCTTGTCCTTGAAAGTCGTCATCGGCAGCGGCGCGCCGTCGATGGCGGTGAAGGCGTGGTCGTGGGCGGTGGTCATGGCGGGGGCTCCAAGGGTTTGGGGAACTATAGCGGCCCCGCCAAGAACACCAACGCCCGTCCCCCTTTCCCGCTCATCCTCGCTTCCGCGTGGATGAGCGGGAAAGGAGGGGAAGGTGGTGTGTCCTCACTTTCGGGATTCGGATCGTGCCGTGCGGTGGGCTATCTCTTGCCCATGGATCATGCCCGTAGCGATCTCTCCGCATTCCTGCTGGAGTTCACGGACGTGCAGCACGAACTGCCGGATGACGCGGATGTTTTCGACATCTTCGGCATCGACGGCGACGACGGCAGCGAGTTCATTGAAGCCTTCGCGGCCAGCTTCGGCGTCGATGTGAGCAACTACCGTTGGTACTTTCACCATGCCGAGGAGGGCTGGAACTTCGGCGCGCTGTTCTTTCTCCCGCCGTACGCGCGGGTGCCGCGACTGCCAATCACGCCGACGATCCTGCTTGAAGCCATCCGAACGAAGCGTTGGCCAATGGAGTATCCCGACCATCGGCTGCCAAAGGCCCGCTGGGACGTCCGGTTAAACCTTGCGGCCATCGTTCTGCTGCCAATAGCAGCGGCTGCCTTCTGGCTATGGCGGAAGCTCGCCCCCTAGAACCCGCCCGCCTGCTCCACCGCCAGCGCCAAGTCCAACGCCCTCGCCGCCTCCTCGCCCGTCACCACCGGGCGCGGTGACAGCCCGCGCACCGCCGCCACAAAGCCGCCCACGCTCGTGCCCAGCGGGTCGCGGCCGGCGGGGGTTTCGGTGAAGGCCTCGTTCAAGGGGAACGGGGTGGTGTTGGTGAAGGCGCGGGTGACGAAGTCGATCTCCAGCGTGCCCGACGGATAGACGATCTTCATCGTCCGCTCGCGGGCCTCGGCGTTCCGGCTGGCGACAAACTCGGCGATGAAGCCGTCGTCGAAGGTGGCCTCGGCCCGCACCTCGTCGCGGTCGCCGTCGGCCTCGACGGTGAGCGGCTCGGCGTCGGTCAGGGCCAGCGCCAGGTCGATGTCGTGGATCATCAGGTCGAGGACGACCGAGACGTCCTTGCTGCGGATCGACGGCGTGCCCTTGCGCACCGCCTCCAGCCGCAGGGGCTTTTCCGGAATGTCGAGCAGTCCCATGGCCTGGGAGACGACGCGCTCCTGGTGGCCGCAGGCCAGCACGACGCCCTGCTTCGCGGCCTCGGCGATCAGTTTGTCGGCCTCCTCGAGCGTGATGGCCAGGGGCTTTTCGACATAGACCGACTTGCCGGCCTTCAGCACCGCCAGCGCCGCCTCGGCGTGGGTGGTGGCCGGCGAGGCTACCGTGACGATATCGCAGTCTGCGATCAGGTCGGCCAGATCGCCATAGGCCTCGGCCCCGAACTGGCCGGCCATCTCGAAGCAGCGCTCGGGATGGATGTCGTAGATGCCGACCAGCTCGACACCGCCCATCTCGGCGTACTTCTTCGCGTGATAGCCGCCGAACACGCCCGACCCGACGACGCCGGCCTTGAGGATCTTTGTCATGGGCGAGTCTCTAGCGCGGTTCGACGACTTCCGCGAGGTCACGGAAGGCGCTAAACATCTGTTTGAAAGAGCGCCGCGAACGGCGCCGTTCCCCCGGAGAAAACCCCATGACCACCTCGCGCGAGATCCGCCTCAAGAGCCGCCCCGTTGGGACGCCGACCGCCGACAACTTCGAGCTGGCCACGGTCGAACTGCCCGCCCCGGACGCCGGCGAGGTGCAGGTGCGCAATCACTGGATGACCGTCGACCCCTACATGCGCGGCCGCATGAACGACGTGAAGAGCTACAGCCCGCCCTTCGCGCTGGGCGAAGCGATGCAGGGCGGCGCCGTGGGCGAGGTCATCGCCTCCAACGATCCGTCGCTGAAGGTCGGCGACCTGGTGCAGTCGATGTTCGGCTGGCGCGAGGCCTTCAACGCCCCGGCCGGCGCGGTCCAGAAGCTCGACACCTTCGGCCTGCCGCCGCAGGCTTTCCTCGGCGTCGCCGGCATGCCGGGCATGACCGCCTGGGTGGGCCTGCTGAAGATCGCGGCGCTGAAGGACGGCGACGTCGTCTTCGTGTCGGGCGCGGCCGGCGCCGTCGGCCAGGTCGTGGTGCAGATCGCCAAGATCAAGGGCCACACCGTCATCGGCTCCTGCGGCGGGGCCGACAAGGTCGCGTACCTGAAGTCGATCGGCTGCGACGAGGTCATCGACTACAAGGCCGAGCCCGACCTGACGGCGGCCCTCAATCGCGTCGCGCCCAAGGGCATCGACGTCTACTTCGAGAACGTCGGCGGCGCGCATATGGACGCGGCCCTGGCCGCCGCCCGCCCGTTCGCCCGCTTCGCCCTGTGCGGCATGATCAGCCAGTACAATTCGACCGGCGAGATGTACGGCGTGAAGAACCTCATCCAGGCGGTCGGCAAGAGCATCCGGCTGGAAGGCTTCATCGTCTCCAACAGCTTCCAGCACCTGCCCGAGTTCCTGAAGGACATGTCCGGCTGGATCGCCGAGGGCAAGATCCAGTGGAAGGAGACTATCGACGAGGGCATCGAGAACGCCCCCGGCGCCTTCCTGAAGCTGTTCCGCGGCGAGAACACCGGCAAGATGCTGGTCAAGCTGAGCTGAGCGGCCCTCCCCTGTCATCCCGGACGGCCGCAGGCCGATCCGGGACCCAGGGGCCGCGATTGAATCGCTAGGTCCCGGCTCTCCGCTACGCTGCGGCCGGGATGACAGTAGAAGCTACCGCCCCGTCATCTCCACCACGGCCCAGCCGTCGACGAGCTTCTGGATCTTGACGGCGACGCGGGCGCCGGGCTCGCCGGGCGGCGAAGCGATGACGTCGGCCCAGGTCTTGAAGGTCGTGCGGCCGGCGGCCAGTCCGGCCTCGGCGACGCCCTCGTGGTCCAGGGTCACGGACTTGAGGTCGGCGGCCTGCACTGTGCCGGTGGTGGCGTAGACCGGCCCCGTCGGTCCCGGCGGGATGATCTTCGACCGCTCGCGTGCCGAGGTGAGATCTTCTCCACCCTCGGTCTTCTGACCCTGGCCGCAACCAGCGACCATGAGAGCTGCGACGAGGGCGAGGGCGCTAAGGGACTTCATCGGAATCTCCGTGGGCGGACGACCGCTCCTATCACGATGCGGCGCGTTGTGAACGGGGCTGCTTCCTCCGACGCGCGCGGGGGGCTAAGAGAGCCGCCACTTCTGGAGGAACGCCGCCGTGTCGCGCCTGTTCAGCGCCTATGTGATGATCGACTGGAGCGCCGCCGCGGCCCCGCGGCAGGGCAAGGATTCCATCTGGATCGGCGTCATCAAGCGCGACATCCGGTTCCGCCCGACCTTCGAGGCCTTCAACCCGGCCACCCGCGAGGCGGCGATGGTCCAGTTGGGCGACATCCTGGCCGACCTACGTCGGCGCGGCGAACGCGCCCTGATCGGCGTCGACTTCGCGCTCGGCTATCCCGAGGGGACCGCCGCGCTGCTCAAGGTGAAGGGCGAGGACTGGTCCGGCATGTGGGCTTTCCTGGCCAAGGACGTTGTCGACAAGCCCAACAACGTCAACAACCGCTTCCAGGTCGCGTCGAAGATGAACCGGCTGATGACCGACCAGCCCTGGCCGTTCTGGGGCTGCCCGGCCAGCGACGCTCAGCGCTGGCTGTCGACCACCAAGCCTGACTTCGACCGCACCGGCCTTCCGGCCGAGCTGCGCCGGGCGGAGCTGGCGACCAAGGTCAAGGGCAAGGCCGGGGCCAAGAGCGTCTGGCAGATCTTCGGCAACGGCACCGTCGGCAGCCAGGCCATCGTCGGCATCCCGCGCATGAAAGCACTGCTCGACGCGCTGGGCGACAAGGCCAGGGTCTGGCCGTTCCAGACCGGCTGGAAGGGTCTGAAAGAGGCCGACCTCGAGGGCCTGGACGCGGTGATCGCCGAGGTCTATCCGGCGCTCGGCGAGGTGAAGCCAGAGCCCGGCGAGGTCCCTGACCGCGCCCAGGTCCGCGCCCTGTGCGAGCATTTCCTGAAGCTCGACGAGGCCGGCAAGCTGGGCGAGGCCTTCGGCCCGAAGGGCTCGCCGTCGGAGGCCGACGTCGCGGCCGTCGAGCGCGAGGAAGGCTGGGTCCTCGGCTACTAGCGTCGCCGCGATATTGACTTCCCGCGGCCGAGGATCACCCTCCCCTGCAGAACGCCGGGGGGGCGCATGACCGACACGACCGCCGTGAGGCACCAATCGATCGACGCCGTGCGCGGCTTCGCGGTGCTGGGCATCCTGCTGATGAACATCGTCGGCATGGGCATGCCGACCTTCGCCTATGTCGATCCGACCTATTACGGCGACCTGACCGGCGCGAATTTCTGGGCCTGGGCGATCAACTTCGTGGTCACCGACGGCAAGATGCGCGCCCTATTCACCATGCTGTTCGGGGCCAGCATGCTGCTGATCGCCGATCGGGCCGAAGGGCGCAAGCCGGGCCCGGCCGAGACCCACTACCGGCGGCTGTTCTGGCTGCTCATCATCGGCTTCCTGCACGCCTACCTGCTGTTCTTCGGCGACATCCTGGTCTGTTACGCCATCGCCGGGGCGATCGCCTTCCCGTTCCGCAAGCTGGGAGCCAGGACGCTGATCGTCCTCGGGACCGTGATCCTGCTGGCCCTGCTGACCAAGGGGGTCGTCGAGGGCGAGCACATCAAGGCGCTGCAGGCCGCGGCGGCCAGCGGCGCGGCGACGCCGGCGCAGGCGGCCCAATGGCAGGAGCTGCAGCTCTTCCTCAACGCGCCCAAGGCCATGGGACAGGAGGAGATCGCCTGGATGCAGGGCGACTTCTTCAGCGCCCTGAAGAGCCGCATGCGGGCGGCGATCATCGTCCAGCTCGGCTACCTGCCGCTCGACGCCATTCCTGAAGCGGTCGGTCAGATGCTGATCGGCGCGGGCCTGTTCCGGCTGGGCTTCTTCACCCTGCGTTGGTCGAGCCGCGCCTACGCCGCGATAATCGCCGTCGGCTACGGCCTTGGCGTCCCGGCGATGGTCTGGCTGTGCTGGTCGACCGTGCAGGCCGATTTCGAGGCCGTGCGGCAGCACTGGTTCTTCGTCTGGACCGCCGCGCCGCGACCGCTGGTCGCCCTGGCCCACGCCAGCGTGCTGATGCTGGTCATCCGGTCCGGCGCCCTGAAGGTGCTGGTCAACCGGCTCGAAGGGGCGGGACGGATGGCGTTCAGCAACTACCTGATGACCTCGATCATCACGACCTTCGTCTTTTGCGGCTTCGGGTTCGGCCTCTACGGCGAGCTGGAACGCCATCAGCTCTACTACGTCGTCGCGGGGGTCTGGGCCTTCATCCTGCTGTGGAGCCGGCCGTGGCTGGCGGCCTTCCAGTACGGGCCGTTCGAGTGGGTCTGGCGCTCATTGGTGATGTGGAAGCCGCAGCCGTTCCTGAGGCGGGCGGCGCGGGCGACGGAGCCGACGACCTGAGCCGTGCAACAGGCATGATCAGTCGCCGCGCTCTGTTTCCGCTCGCCGCCGCCTTCGCGGCCCCCGCCCTGCCCGCGTTCGCCGCGCCGCGCCGGACGGTCCAACTGGGCCCGCATCCGAAACAGGCGCTGGACCTCTACCCGACGCCCGGCCTGAAGGACGCGCCCGTGCTGCTGTTCGTGCACGGCGGCGGCTGGAGCCTCGGCGACAAGGGCGCGGTCAACGCCCTGCCCGGCTACGCGGCGCGGCACGGCTTCCTGCTGGCCTCGGCCGGCTACCGGCTGGCGCCGGAGGTCGACGCCGGCGGCTGCGCGGAGGATGTCGCGCTCTCCATCGCCTGGCTAAGCGAGAACGCGGCCCGCAACGGCGGCGACCCGCAGCGGATCGTCATCGCCGGGCACTCCGCGGGCGCCCATCTGGCGGCGCTGGTCGGCGTCGACCCTCGCTACCTCGGCGATCACGGACGCTCGTCGAAGGACCTCGCCGGTGTGATCTGCATCGACGGCGCGGGCTACGACGCCCCGCGCCAGATGGCGCAGCTGGCCGAAGGCGGCGGCGGTCCGCTGCAGCGGCGGCTGGCGAGCATGTACCAGGGCGCGTTCGGCGCCCGCGCCGCCGAGCTCTCGCCGACGCGCCTCGTCGAACCCGGCCGGGCCTATCCGCCGTTCCTGATCTTCCACGTCGAGCGCCGGGCCGACGCCCGCGAACAGTCGGAGGGCCTGGCCGCGGCGCTTCGGGCGGCCGGCGGCAGCGCCGAGGTCGTCTCCGCGCCGGGCGAGACCCACCGCAGCATCAATGTCGACTTCGGCAAGCCCGGCGACCCGGAGGGCGAGCGGGCGGCGCTCTTCATCCGGGGCTAGCCCGCTTCCCGCATCCGCTCGCGGCCCGACTTCAAGCGCTCGGCGACCAGGAAGGCCAGCTCCAGCGCCTGTTCGCCGTTGAGGCGCGGGTCACAGTGGGTGTGGTAGCGGTCGGCGAGGTCGCCCTCGGTCAGGGCCCTCGCCCCGCCGATGCACTCGGTGACGTTCTGGCCGGTCATCTCCAGGTGGACGCCGCCGGGGTGGACGCCTTCGGCCTCGGCCACGTCGACGAAGCCCTTCACCTCGGCCAGGATCCGGTCGAACGGCCGGGTCTTGTAGCCCGTGTTGGCCTTCAGGGTGTTGCCGTGCATCGGGTCGGTCGACCAGATCACCGCCCGGCCCGCCCGCTTCGTCGCCTGCATCAGGCGCGGCAGACGCTCGGCCACCTTGTCGGCGCCGAAGCGGCCGATCAGGGTCAGGCGGCCCGGCTCGTTCGCCGGATTGAGCACGTCGATCAGGCGCAGCAGGTCGTCCGGCTCCACGGTCGGGCCGACCTTGACGCCGATCGGGTTCTTCACGCCGCGCATGAACTCGACATGGGCGCCGTCCAGCTGACGGGTGCGCTCGCCGATCCACAGCATGTGGGCGCTGGTGTCGTACCAGTCGCCCGAGGTGCTATCGATCCGGGTCATCGCCTCCTCGTAGCCGAGCAGCAGGGCCTCGTGGCTGGTGAAGAACTCCACCTGCCGCATGCCGGGATGGCTTTCGGGCGTGACGCCGATGGCGGCCATGAAGGCCAGGCTCTCGCTGATCTTGTCGCTGAGTTCGCGGTAGCGCGCGCCCTGCGGACTGTCGGCGACGAAACCCAGCGTCCAGCGGTGGATGTTGTGCAGGTCGGCGTAACCGCCCTGCGCGAACGCGCGCAGCAGGTTCAGCGTCGCCGACGACTGGGCGTAGGCCTTCAGCAGCCGCTCCGGATCGGGCGTGCGCTCGCCTTCCTCGAAGGCCATGCCGTTGATGTTGTCGCCGCGATAGGACGGCAGCGTCACCCCGTCGATGGTCTCGATCGGCTCCGACCGCGGCTTGGCGAACTGGCCCGCGATGCGGCCGACCTTCACCACCGGCTTGCCGCCCGAGAAGGTCAGCACCACCGCCATCTGCAGGATCAGGCGGAAGGTGTCGCGGATGTTGTCGGCGTGAAATTCCTTGAAGCTCTCGGCGCAGTCGCCGCCCTGCAACAGGAAGGCGTCGCCGCGCGCGACGTCGCCGAGCAGGCTCTTCAAGCGCCGGGCCTCGCCGGCGAACACGAGCGGCGGCATCCGGCGAAGATCGTCTTCCACGCGCGTCACCACGGCCTGATCCGGATAGTCGGTCGGCACGTGCTTGGCGGGCTTGCTTCTCCAGGTGGACGGGGTCCAGCGCTCGGTCATGGTCTCAACTCGAAAATAGGGACGCGGTTCTTACCGCATCGCACCATAGAAGGCAAAATAATGCGCCCCATGCGGGTGAATGCCGCATGAAGGGGTATGGGATTGCGCGATGGTTGCGGGGGAAACGATCCAACGCCCCGGAGATGGGGCGCTTGGCCGCGTTACGAAAGGCCCGCCCTGGCAGAGTGTCTTCATTCGGTTCGTTGCCTCTCTCGCGACTGCTGCCGGCCGCCCAAACCGGGCCGGCCCGCAGAGTATTATCCCCCGCCTCTCGAAGACGCGGAGTTCCGCTGCAGATCCTCATGGATTCAGCGAGTTCGGCGAGTGCCGATATGGCGCGCCCCGCCGTCGATCACTGCGCCAGGTAGCGCAAAGCGCGACTCAGACCAGCCCACCGAACTGCGAAACGCGGAGCCGATTGTCCCGCAATGTCTCGCCTTGTCCCGGGAATACATGTCCCGGGAGTCCCCATCCGGCGGCGGTGCAGCAGCGGCCCAAACTCATCTCTGTGATCCCTACACCGTCATCCTCGGGCTTGTCCCGAGGACCCCTGTGTCGGTTCGCACCTGCGGATGCGATCACGCTCTGGCAGTGAAGCTAAGCGAGGGGTTCTCGGGTCGAGCCCGGAGAAACGGTTGGAAGTGATCCAGGCGGCGACGGAACGGAGTAGGCGCCGCCACTCCATTCTTGCTCGCCCTCCAAGCTTAGCTGATGCTTCGACCCGAAGTTGAGCGGGAGGCCCGCATGCGTTCGATGATGTGGTTGTGGCTGGCGATAGCGACCGTTCTTATGCCGGCCCCCGCTATGGCCGCACCGGACTACCAGCCCGGCGAGGTCTTCGAGATCCGGCGCGAGAGCCGGATGGAGAGCGCCACCAATGACGGCTCCAGCGGGAGCTCGTTCGATCGCGACACCCTCGCCGTGCGTGTCCTCGGTCGGACTGACGCGGGCGTGGAGCTGGAATACGACCTGCCGCCCGATGCATCGAATGAGGACCGGGCGCGACAGTGGAAGTTCCCCGTCCATGTGCGGAGAAGGACTGACGAACCCACACAGCTGCTCAATAGGGCGGAGCTGGAGACACGCATCGCAGCCTGGCTGAAGGCGGGCGACCTGCCGCGCGAGGCCTGCGGCCGGTGGTACTTTACCTGGAACGCCTTCAGGGTCGAATGCGATCCGGACTCGGTGATCGAGACACTAGAAGCCTTTGATCCGAGGCCGGACGGTGTCGCAGCAGGTGTCCTGGTCGGCGATCCCGCGGCGAACGGGCCGGCCGCCCTTACCCTCAAATCGAAGACCGGGACAAGCGCGACGCTGGTCGCCGATCTGATCGTCGATCCGGAGGCAATCCAAAACACGCGCGCCGAGGCGGATGTCATCGTCGGCGAGATCATGCGCAAGCCGATCTCGCTTGAGGCGGCGCTCAAGGCCCGGTCGGCCGACGCCATTTCCGGCACGATCACCATCACATTCGAGACGGACGCGGCAGGCCGCGTCCTGCGGCGGATAAAGGTCATGACCATTACGACGATCGGGCCGGCGCAGACGGGGCCAGGGACGCGTACGGAGACTCAGACCACGACCGAGGTCCTGGATTGGCGGCGGCTCCCCAGGCCTCAGCGTGGCCAGACGTCGGTGATGGTGGCGCCGTTGAAGTAGTCGGTCCAGCGGGTGATCCGCCCGCCCTTCACCTCGAACACGCCGGTGACCGGCAACTCGACCCAGCCGGTCGCCAGCCGATGCCGGTCGAGTCGCTCGGCGAACAGCAGCTCGCCGTTGGTGGCGCTGTTCAGGATCAGCAGCTCGTTCTCAAGCGTCGGAGAGAAGAAGGGCTCGAGCAGCGCGCGGACCCCGGCCGGACCGGTCACGGTCGGGAGAACACCGGGGTTGGCATAGACGCAGGCGTCATCGACCAGGGTCATCGCCTGGTCATAGTCGCCGACCGCCATGGCGGCGAGGAACTTGGAAACGGTCTCGAATGGCGTGGTCACGGCCGGGCTCCAGCGATCTGTAGCGATTGCTACAAACTAGAGCCTTGTAGCGATTGCTACAAGTCCTTACCCCACCTTCCCCAAATCCGCCGGTAGGTACTTCTCCCTCATCGTCACCAGCTCTTCCGCCGCCGTGGGATGCACCGCGCAGGTCGAGTCCCACTGCTGCTTGGTGACGCCCATCTTCACGGCGATGGCGGCCATCTGGATCATCTCGGGGGCGTCGGGGCCGACGACGTGGACGCCGACGACCTGCTGGGTGTCCTGGCGGACCAGGAGTTTCATCAGGGTCCGTTCCTCGCCGCCGTAGAAGGTGACCTTCATCGGGCGGAAGGTCGCGCGGTAGACGTCGATGGGGCCGTAGGCCTTGCGGGCCTCCGCCTCGCCCAGGCCGACGGTGCCGATCGGCGGCTGCGAGAAGACGGCGGTGGCGACCATGTCGTGGTCGAAGGTGGTCGGGTTGCCCCGGAACTCGGTCTCGGCGAAGGCGGCGCCCTCGCGGATGGCGACCGGCGTCAGGTTGATGCGGTCGGTGACGTCGCCGACGGCCCAGATGTTGTCGACGCTGGTCTTCGAGAACTTGTCGACCTTGACCGCGCCGCGTTCGTTCAGCGCCACCCCGGCGTTTTCGAGGCCCAGGCCCTCGACATAGGGCTCGCGGCCAGTGGCGAACATCACCTGCTCGGTGGTGAATTTCAGGCCGTTGTCGAGGGTGCTGACCAGGCCGGCGTCGGTCCTCTCGATCGACCGGTGCTGGCAGCCGAGCACGACCTTGATGCCCCGTCGCTCCAGCTCGCCGGCGAGGTGGGCGCGGACGTCGTCATCGAAGCCGCGCAGGATATTGGGGCCGCGGTAGAGCAGCGTCACCCGGCTGCCCAGGCCCGCGTAGATGCCGGCGAACTCGACGGCGATGTAGCCGCCGCCGACCACCAGGATGCTGTCGGGCAGCTTGTCGAGGTGGAAGGCGTCGTTGGAGGTGATGCCCAGGTCCGCGCCCGGGAAGTCCGGGATGGTCGGCCGGCCGCCGGTGGCGATCAGGATCTTCTCGGCCGTGACGGTGCGGTCGTCGCCGACGATCTCGACGGTGTGGGCGTCCTTCAGCACCGCCCGGCGATGGATCAGCTCGGCGCCGGCCTTCTGCAGGTTGGTGACGTAGATGCCCGACAGGCGCGAGACCTCGATCTCGTTGGCGTCGCGGAAGGTCGGCCAGTCAAAGGTCGGCTCCTCGACGGTCCAGCCGAATCCCCGGGCGGTCTTGATCTGGTTGGAGACCTCGCTGGCGTAGACCATGAACTTCTTGGGCACGCAGCCGCGGATCACGCAGGTGCCGCCGACGCGGTGCTCCTCGGCGACCGCGACCCGGGCGCCGGTCATGGCCGCGAGTCGCGCGGCCCGCACCCCGCCGGACCCGGCGCCGATGACGAAGAGGTCGTAGTCGTAGGCAGGCATCGGGGGCTCCGGAGTTTGGTCGAACGCAGGTGGATATGGCCCCGATGAGGGGCCTTGGCCAGTCCAGCCCAAAGCCCTCCTCCTCGATGGAGGAGGGTTGGGTGGTGGTGGGGCCGCTGATCCGAAGCGAGGGGCTCAACCGGCTCGGCGCCTCTCGCGCCCTTCCGGGCTCGCCCTGCCCTCACCACCATCCCCGGCCCTTCCTCCATCGAGGAGGAAGGGAGAAGATTACGGCAGCAGCCGCACCACCCCCTCGTCCATCCCCAGCAGCGCCTCGTCGGCGAGGTCGAGGAACAGGCCGTGGTCGACCACGCCGGTGACGCTCTTCAGGGCCCCTGCCAGGGCGGCGGGGTCATCGATGACGCCCGAGGCCATGTCGTAGATGACGTTGCCGCCGTCGGTGACCACCACGCCCCGCTCGGCCGTACGCAGGCGCGGCGGCGGCAGGTCGAACTCGGCGGCGATGTCGGCCAGCCGCCGACCGGTGTGCGGGTGACCGAAGCGCACCACCTCGATCGGTAGCGGGAATTTCCCCAGCGCCTTCACGTGCTTGGCGGCGTCGGCGATGACCACGCAGCGCGCGCTGGCCTCCCAGACCAGCTTCTCGCGCAGCAGGGCCGCGCCGCCGCCCTTGATGAGCGACAGGCCGGGGCCGATCTCGTCGGCGCCGTCGACGGTCAGATCGATGGACTTCACGTCGTCCAGGCTGGCCAGCGTCATGCCCAGCTCGCGGGCCAGGTTGGCGGTGGCCTCCGAGGTCGGCACGCCGCGGACGTCCAGGCCCCGCGCCGCCAGCGCCTTGACGAACCACGCCGCCGTCGAGCCGGTGCCCAGCCCCACCACCATGCCGGCCTCGACCAGCTGCGCGGCGGCCTCGCCGGCGATGCGTTTCTGGTCGTCGACGGTCATGCGAAGCTCTCCGGGCGGCGGCGGAGTCGCTATAGCGCGGACCTCCCGGTCTTACGAGGCCGCCGGGGACATGTACCTCTTCGGTACGTGTCTCCGGCGGCTTCCAGGCGGCGGGGGACACGCACTGAAGTGCATGTCCCCGGTCGCGTTCACCAGGCCGCGAATTTGAGGCCAGGAATGTCGGAGAAGTCGGCGCCGTTGAGCGTAACCAGTATCGCATCGTAGGCCAGAGCCTCGGCCGCGATCATTCGGTCGAGCGTCTTGCGACGAGAGAAACCGCAGACCTCCAGGATCGTGCGGTAGCGGTCCGCCGATTGACCATTGAAGGGAAGCACTTCGACGTTCGCGAGAAAGAGGTCCAGGCGAGCCCGACGAAGGTGGGCGTAGGCTGGCTCGCGGTGAACGCCCCCTTCCAGTTCGACGCGCGTGATCACCGAGATGGCGATGTCGCTTCCCAGGGCGTCGATCTGGGCTCGATAGGAAGGATCGGCGTCCCGAACAGCAATGGCCACGCTGGTGTCGAGCAGCCATCCCACCGTTCAGAGACCTTCGCGTTCCGGAAAAATGTCCGGATCACGCACTTCCACCGTCGGCGGCGCCGGAAGCTCGTCCAACCGTCGCATCAGCTCAGCCATGGACAGGCGCGCCGGCCGGATCGTCAGCACGTCGCCCGTGCGCTCGATGGTGACCTCGATATCGTTGTCGAAGGCCACTTCCTTGGGCAGCCGGACGGCCTGGCTGTTGCCGCTTCGGAAGGTCTTGCTGGTGACGGTGGTGGTCATGGCAGGCGCTCCGTATATACGCGTATATACCAGACCCGACGCGAGACTGAAACTACCCCTTCTTCCGCGCCGCCTTCATCGCCCGGAACCGCGCCGCCCAGCCGGGCTTTTCGAGCTGGACCGAGCGTTCGAGGCCCAGGGCGTCGGCGTCGACGCTCTTGGTGATCACGCTGCCCGAGCCGGTGTAGGCGCCCGCGCCGATGGTCACCGGGGCGACCAGCGAGGAGTTGGAGCCGATGAACGCCCCCTCGCCGACGTGGGTCTCGAACTTGTCGAAGCCGTCGTAGTTGCAGAAGATCGTGCCGGCGCCGATGTTGGCCTTCGCACCGACGGTCCCATCGCCGAGATAGGCCAGGTGGTTGGCCTTGGCGCCCTTGCCGACCCTGACCTTCTTGACCTCGACGAAGTTGCCGATGTGGGCGTCCTCGCCGATGTCCGCGCCGGGCCGCAGCCGGGCATAGGGGCCGACGATGGCGCCGGCGCGGACCACGGCGCCCTCCAGATGGCTGAAGGCGCGAATGACGGCGCCGCGCTCGACCGTGACGCCGGGTCCGAACACGACGTTGGGCTCGATCACAGCGCCGCCGGCGACCTTCGTATCGAAGGACAGGAACACCGTCTCCGGCGCGACCATGCTGACGCCGTCGGCCATCAGGGCGGCGCGGGCGCGGTCCTGCCAGAGCCGCTCGGCCCGGGCGACGCCGGCCTGGTCATCGGCGCCCATGACGGCGGTCTCCGACGCCGTGGCCACGCCCACCCGCCTGCCGGCCGCGTTGGCGATGCCGACGATCGAGGTGATGTAGTACTCGGACTTGACGTTGTTGTTGTCGACGGCGGCCAGCCAGTCGAACAGCGGCCCGGCCTTGGCCCCGAGCATGCCGGAGTAGCAGACCCGGATCGCCTTCTCGGCGTCGTTGGCGTCGCGCGCCTCGACGATGCGCAGCAGGCGGCCGTCGGCGTCCTGGATCATCCGGCCGTACAGCGCCGGATCGGCCGCCTCGAAGGCCAGCATGACGAGGTCGTCGCCCGCCGCGCGGCGTTCGAAGATCGGGGAAAGGTCGGCGGCGGTCAGCAGCGGACAGTCTGCATTGGTGACCAGCACCTCGCCGTCGAAGCCGGCCAGGGCGTCCTTGGCGCTGAGCACGGCGTGGGCGGTGCCCAGCGGCGGGTCCTGGATGGCCACGGCGTCGTCGCCCAGCCGCTTGCGCACGTGCTCGGCCACCGCCGGGCTGTGCGCCCCGCAGACGACGACGACGCGCTCGCAGCCCGCCGCCTGCACCGCGTCGATGGCGCGGTCCAGCATGGTGCGCCCGCCCACCTTGTGGAGGACCTTCGGCGTTGGGGACTTCATCCGCGTCCCCTGGCCGGCGGCCATGATCACGGCGGCGCGTGCGGTCATCGTAGCGACTCTTCAAAGCGTTGCATTGGCCTCGGGTTTAGCCGAAAGCCCTGACCAATGCATGACCTCGCGCACGACCTTTCCGGCTGGACCATCGCCTTCGACCTCGACGGCACCCTGGTGGAGACGGCGCCCGACCTGATCGGCGCGCTGAACGTCATCCTCGTCGAGGAGGGCATGGCCCCGGCGCCGATGTCGGCCGTGCGGCAGCTGGTGGGGCATGGATTGCGCGGCATGCTGCTTCGCGCCTTCGCCATGGCCGACCTGACCATCAGCGAGGCGCGGATCGCGGAGCTTCGCCCCCGGGTGGTCGAGGTCTACCGCGGCCGCATCGCTCAGGAGAGCCGGCCCTTTCCCGGATGCCTCGAAGCGCTGGCCGATCTGCGCGCGCGCGGCGCGAAGCTGGCGGTCTGCACCAACAAGCCCGAGGGCCTGGCGCGGCTGCTGCTCGAGCAGCTCGACATGGCCCGCTGCTTCGACGCCATCCTGGGCGGTGATACGCTGCCTGTGCAGAAGCCCGATCCCGCCCCGCTGGTCGAGGCGATCGTGCGGGCCGGCGGCGATCCGGCGCGGTCGATGCTGGTCGGCGACGCTTCGCCGGACACCGCCGCGGCGAAGGCGGCGGGCATTCCCTGCGTGGTCTGCGACTTCGGCTACAATGACCTGCCGCCCGCCGAGCTGGACGGCGACGCGACCATCAGCCACTTCAACGAACTGGCTGACGTGGTCGCGAGGCTCGCGGCGTCTTGCCGGGCGGCGACCGAGTCGCTATAGACGCCGCCTCCCGGGCCGACAGCCCACAGAGCGGATGCGTAGCTCAGCGGGAGAGCACCTCGTTCACACCGAGGGGGTCACAGGTTCAATCCCTGTCGCATCCACCATCCTGCTTCGCCCCACGGGCTTCGCAGGACAAGTCCCGTCCTTTCAGTCGAAGCAGGTTGCCCTGCGAAGCCCTGGCGAAGCGGGGCTGACGCCGTGCGCCGGTGCGGCACTCTGAAACAGGTCAGCGCCCAGGACGCCCTTCGGCCTCGACGGCGTTCTCATCGTCCTTCTCCGAAGCCGCCGGTGCGATGGTGATCGCCTTGCCGTCCACGACGATCTCATCGAAAGGCGCGGGCCGAATCTCGACGCGGCCGGCGCGAAGCGCCTCGTCGACGCTGTCGAAGTCGCCGCGCCGCGTGCGGTCGGAATAGCCGACGCCGACGAGCCGCCAACGGCCGGCGGCGAGGCCGTGGACCCAGACCTGGTGGCCATTGCTGACCACGACCTCTTCGACGCCGTCGCGGGTCAGGTCGGCGAGCAGCACCCGACAGCCATCGCCCTGGGTGCAGGCGTTCCGCTCCATCCGGTCCCAGCCCTGCTGCATGAAGCCCGCCGGCAGCGCGCGGCCCTTCGGCCACGTCACTTCCAGGTCCGTCTCGCGGAACAGGCGTTCGTCGGGACCGTACCGGCGCTCCTTCTCGGCCTTGGCGGCGGCCGCCCGCTTGCCGGCGTCGCCGCCCCTCCGGACCAGGTCATCGAGCGCCTCGCGGCCGTAGCGCCCGGTCTCCCAGCGCAGGAAGCTGTAGTCGAATTTGTCGGCCGTCACCCGCCCGCTCGCCAGCCGCGCCATCTGGTTGTCCACCGACAGCCGGGCCGGGTCGGCCAACGGCGTGAAGATCGCCAGCAGCAGGGCCAGCGCCACGAAGGCGGCGGTGACATTGGTCGGCTCCAGCCAGCGCATCCAGCGGCCGGGCCGCACGGCGGCGGCCAGGTAGCCGACAGCGTAGACCGCGCCGGCGACGGCGCAGGCGACGCCCACGACGCGGTCCGGCGTCAGGCCGTGCTGGCCGACGCGCAGCCACAGGGCGTAGGCCGCCAGGATCACCAGCGGGGCCAGCAGCGCCGCCGCCAGCCGGGTGGTCAGGCGCAGGACCAGCGGCACGATGCCGTCCGGCTCGCCGTCCTGGTAGGCGGCGTTGATGAGGATGATCAGCACGGCGGCGCTGCTCAGCAGGATGGCCGCGGCGCTGCGCGTCTTCCACAGCGGCTCAAGGCCCGTGAACGGCAGCGTCAGCAGGAAGGCGGCGCCCAGCAGGGTCAGGATCGGCAGCAGCCAGGACAATAGCGTCAGCGCCACGGTGCGGATGCCGCGGATCAGGCTGGACCGGACGTCGGTCAGGTGGACGGCGGCGGCGAACATCGTCGCCGTGGCCGGGATGCCGAACCACTCCTTCTGAATCAGCTCGTTGACCGCCTCGATCCCGATCAGATTGAACAGCGCCCCGCCCAGGAACAGGATGATCCAGAACACGCCGCAGAAGGCCGCCGACAGCGCCAGCTGCACCCCGTGCTTCCAGGCGATCTCGAAATAGCGCGGATAGCGGGCGATGACCCGCCGCTCGGCGTCCGCGCCGGCGACCAGATGATGGGCGATGAACAGGCCCGCGGCGCCGAAGGCCATCAGGGGCGGCGACGGCCAGGGGTTCTGGGGCTCGAAGACGCCTCGGGTCATGTCGTGCCAGCCCAGCGCGGCGTAGATCACCGCGACGGCCGCCGACCAGATCGCCAGCGTCCGGCCTCGCAGGGCGCCGACGCCGCCGACCAGCACGAACGGGATCAGCAGGGCGACCATCGCCAAGGCGCCGAGCAACGGCGGCAGGGTCGCCGGCCATACCTTCTGCTCCGCTGATTCCTGCAACGCCCAGACGGCCACGCCCGCGGTCAGGCCGACGCCGATGCGGATCAGGCCCAGGCGCGGCGACGATCCGCCGAGTTCATGCGAATGGTCGGACATCGGCCTCTCCCCGGGGTATCGTCCGCGGACCATACGCCCGGTCGCGCCGCTGGCAATCGCTCGCCTCATCAGCGCGGGGCCTATGCCGACGCCCCCGGGCATGGCAGGTTCGGGTCGACGAGGAGCCGCCGACAGCGCGAATGAGCAGACCCGCCGACTTCATACTCCAGGAGGGTGAGCACGGCGCGACGGCGGTCCTGACCGGCGACTGGACCGCCGAGTCGCTCGGCGACGCCGGCCGGCGGCTGGCCGAGATCCTCGAAGGCTCGAAGGCGCTCAACCTCGACCTGACCCGCGTTCGGCGCTGCGACACGGCCGGGGCCTATGCCATGGTCAAGGCCATGAGCGGCTGCGTCTCGGCCGGGCGGCTCGCGGCTCGGCCCGAACAGGCCCGCCTGCTCGACCTGGTCAGCGACGCCATCAAGGTCGAGCCCAGTCCGCCCGTTGTTCAGCGGGGTTTCTACGACCTGGCGGTCCGGATCGGTCGCGGCGTCTTCCATCTCGCCGGCGAGGCGGTGGAGACATTCGCCTTCATCGGCCGGGTCATCGTCGTCGCCGGGCGCGGCATCGCACGACCGGACAAGGCGCGCTGGGCCTCGATCGTCACCCTCTGCGAGCGCGCCGGCCTCGACGCCTTGCCGATCGTGGCGGTGACCACCTTCTTCATCGGCGCGGTCATCGCGCTGCTCGGCATCAACGTGCTGCGCGATTTCGGCGCCTCGGTGTTCGTCGTCGAGATGATCGGCATCGCCGTGTTGCGCGAGTTCGGCGTGGTCATCACCGCCGTTCTGCTCGCCGGCCGGTCCTCCTCGGCCTTCACGGCTGAGATCGGGGCGATGAAGATGCGCCAGGAAATCGACGCCATGCGGGTCATGGGCGTCGACCCGTTCGAGGCCCTGGTCCTGCCCCGCTTCGTGGCCCTTCAGCTGACCATGCCGCTGCTGGTGTTCGTGGCCGACGTCGCCGGCCTGATCGGCGGCCTGCTGGTGGCCTGGTCGGTGCTCGACCTGTCGCCGACCTTCTTCCTGCAGCGCATCGTCGACAACGTCGGCCTGACCCACTTCATCGTCGGCCTGGTCAAGGCGCCCGTCATGGCGGCCGTCGTCGCCGGCATCGGCTCGCGCCAGGGCATGGAGGTCGGCGGCGATGTCGTTTCGCTCGGCCAGAGGGTCACCGCCTCGGTCGTGCACGCCATCTTCTCGATCATCGTGCTCGACGCCATCTTCGCGCTGATCTTCATGGAACTGGACTTCTGATGTTCGAGGTCCGCCGCCAGTTCGTCGACAGGGACGAGGACGGCCTCGACGACGAGGCGCCGCCGATCGAGGTCATCGATCTGGTGTCCCGGTTCGGCGACAACGTCGTCCACGACCACCTGAACCTGACCGTCAACCGCGGCGAGATCATCGGCGTGGTGGGCGGTTCCGGCAGTGGCAAGTCCGTGCTGCTCAACACCATCATCGGCCTGAAGAAGCCGGACGGCGGCACGGTCCGCATGTTCGGCCGCGACCTCAACGACGCCACCCGCCAGGACTGGAAGGCGATCGAGCGAAGCTCCGGCGTGCTCTTCCAGCAGGGCGCGCTGTTCTCGGCCCTGACCGTCAAGGAAAACGTCGCCGCGCCCCTGTTCGAGCACACGCGCCTCTCGCGGGCGGAAATCTACGACCTGGCCGAGCTGAAGATCGCCCTGTCTGGTTTGCCGCCTCGGGCCGGGGCCCTGAAGCCGGCGGAGCTGTCGGGGGGCATGATCAAACGCGCCGCCCTGGCCCGCGCCCTGGCGCTGGATCCCCAGCTGCTGTTCCTCGACGAACCCACCTCGGGCCTCGACCCGATCGGCGCCGGCGCCTTCGATGAGCTGATCGCCGACCTGTCGCGCAGCCTGGGCCTGACCGTGTTCATGATCACGCACGACCTGGACAGCCTCTACACCATCACCGACCGCGTGGCGGTGCTGGCCGACAAGAAGGTCACCGCCGTGGCGCCGGTGCACGAGTTGGAGCTTTCCGAACATCCCTGGATACGGGATTACTTCTTGGGACCGCGCGGCCGAGCCGCGGCGGCGGCGAAGGGCAAGGCGGGCTGATGGAAAGAAACGCCAACTATGCGCTGGTCGGGATCGCCTCGATCCTGCTGTTCGTCGGAGCGATCGTGTTCGGCGTCTGGCTGGCGCGGTTCGCGGTCAATCGCGACTACGACGTCTATGACATCCTGTTCTTCGGTCCGGTCCGCGGCATTTCCGAAGGCGGCGAAGTCCACTTCAACGGCATCAAGGTCGGAGAGGTCACCAAGCTGGAACTCGACAGCCGTGATCCCAACCGCGTGATCGCCAAGATCCGCGTGACCTCTGACGTGCCGATCCGCGAGGACTCCGCCGCCACGCTGGAGCCGCAGGGCATCACCGGCGTCAACTACGTCCAGATCACCGCCGGCACCTCAAGCAAACGGCTGCTCAAGGACACCGTCGCCCCCGGCGAGGTGCCGGTCATCCGCAGCCAGAACAGCGCCCTGTCCGACCTGCTGGCCGGCGGCGGCACGGTGCTGACGCGGACGATCGAGGCGCTCGACCGGGTCAACAAGGTGCTGTCGGACGAGAACGTGAAGACCTTCAGCGCCGCGCTCGACGACGTCCAGGCGATCACGGCCGAGGCGCGCGAACGTAAGGCCATTATCGCCGACGCCCAGAAGGCTCTGCAGAGCATCGACGCGGCCGCCGCCGACATCAGCGCGCTCAGCCGGTCCACCAAGGGATTGGTCGACACCGACGGCAAGCGGACCCTGGCCGAGCTCGCTGACGCCGCCGAGGAGATGAAGGCGGCGACGAAGGACGCCCGCGCCATGATCGCCAGACTCGACGCTCCGACCACCGATTTCGCCACCACAGGCCTGCCGCAGCTGACCCGCGCCATCACCACCCTGCAGTCGACGGCCGAGTCCCTCGACCGCCTGGTCAGCGATGTGGAGCAGAACCCGCAGGGCGTCGTCGCCAAGCCGCCCGCCAAGGAAGTGAAGGTGCCCCAATGAGACGCCTCGCCATCGCCGTCCTCGCCGTCGCCGCGGTCGGTCTGTCGGGCTGCATCAGCCTGTTTCCGAAGGCCGAACCCGCGCAGCTGTACCGCCTTCAGGCGAAGACCACGGCCGAGGCCGCGCCGGCGGGCCCGCCGTTCGGCGTGCTGCGCCTGACCACCGCCTTCCCGCGTGCGTCGGCCGGCGATCGTATCCTGACCATCGGCGACGGCGGCCAGGCGGCCTACATCGCCGGCGCCCGTTGGGTGTCGCCCGCGGCGGTGATGTTCGACGAACAGACGTCCCTGGCCTTTCAGGGCGCGGGCCGCGCGCGGCTGATCTCCCGCGGCGACGTGGTCCGGGCGGACTACATGCTCAAGCTCGACGTCCATGCGTTCGAAGCGGTCTACGACAGGGGCCCGAAGGCGGCGCCGGAGGTCGTGGTGACGGTGCGCGGCGTGATCACCCGCGCCAAGGATCGCGCCCTGGTCGGCGACCAGGTGTTCACCGCCAGGATTCGCGCGGGCGACAATCGCGTCAGCGCCATCGTCCCGGCCTACGACCAGGCGCTCAGCCAGGTGCTGGGCGAGCTGGTCGGCTGGGTGAACGGGGTGGATACGAAGTAGGACGCCACGGCCTCGGGACTGCTTCGGGCGAAAGCCCGTAGCTGTCCCTCAACACCGTCAGATGCTTTTGAGGGACAGGAAGCGCGCCCCTGCGGGACGCTGCATCCAGTCCCGCCTAACCCACCCCGAAGATCCCCTTCAGGTACGGGTTCAGAAGCCGCCCCTGCGGGTCCAGCTCGCGTCGGACGTCCAGAAACTCCCCCCAACGCGGATACAGCCCCGCCAGTTGCGGCGCCTTCAACGAGTGCAGCTTGCCCCAGTGCGGGCGACCGCCGTTGCGCAGGAACACCGGCTCGATCAGGTCGAACAGCAGGCGGTGGTCGTCCTTGTAGTGGGCATGGACCGCGATCGAGCCCCGTTCTCCGCCTTGAAAAGGCGACAGCAGCGCATCGTCCGCCGCGACGCGGCGCGCCTCGATCGGAAAGAACACCTCCTTGCGATGCTTCTCGATCAGGGCGACGACCTCGGCCAGCACCTTGAGGTGAACCTCGGCCGGCAGATGGTACTCCATCTCGTTGAAGCGCACCGGCCGCTCGGTCGACAGCAGCTTCCAGCCCTCGTCGACGGCCGTCTCGGGCTCCAGTCCGCCCAGCATCGCCTGGGCCGCCGCCTTGCGCATGCCGTTGGAGAAGCCGAGCAGGTTGCGCAGCGTCTTCAGCGCGTCGAGGAAGGCGTCATCCTGGGTGGGCGCGCGCACCGTGGCGGGCGCGTCCGTCTCGTCGTGACTGATGTTGGCGGCGAGGCCGGTGAAAGGCACGGCGTAGAATTCGAAGTTGCGGTGCTTCGCCCAGCGCGTCTCGGCCTCGGCCAGGGACTGTTCCAAGGGCTCGATCCATACCCGCCGCGCCAGTCGGCGGTTGGCGGTCGTCTCGAGCGTCATGCGCGTGACGATGCCCACAGCGCCCAGCGACACCTTGGCCGCAGACAGCACTTCGGGCCGCCGCCGGGCGTCCGCCTCGATCACCTGGCCGTCGGCGGTGACAAGGGTCAGGGCTGTCACGTCGCCGTGGATCGCCTTCAGCGTCCTGCCGGCGCCGTGGGTCGCCGTGCCCAGGGCGCCGCCCAGCGACTGCTTGTTGATGTCGGGCAGGTTGGCCATCGCCCGGCCCTTCTCGGCCAACGCCGGCCCCAGGGCCCCCAGCCGCGTCCCCGCCAGGACGATGGCGCGATCGCCATCCCAGCCTGTGACGCCGCTCATGCCGTCGAGAGTCACCAGCGTGCCGTCGGTCGGCACCAGGCCTGTGAAGCTGTGGCCCGCGCCGACCACACGCACAGGCGCGGGAGCGGTCTTGATCGTCGCCGCCAGCTCGCCTTCGTCCTTCGGCGCCAGCCGCTGAGCCGGATAGCTGTGCTGGATGCCGGACCAGTTGCGCCAGAGGACCTTGCCGTCCTTCGTGGACGGCGGCGCCGGGGGCTCGGGCTTGTCACGGTTGGCCACGGCG
>ERZ761607.1296-NODE-1296-length-32318-cov-6.150079_pt1 | contig 32318 bp, 30 predicted proteins | sample MGYA00511164_ERZ761607 | MGnify/ENA primary metagenome ERZ761607 (study PRJEB28899, sample SAMN02445080) | bioreactor sludge metagenome | biome: EBPR sludge | place: Australia: Brisbane, Thorneside Wastewater Treatment Plant | collected 2011-06-22 ... | reverse complement strand
TCGTCGGGGAACGGTGCCGAGCCGCGGCCGACGACGTGGACGCCGAGCACCTCCTCGGTGGCGCGGAGACGGCCCTCGACCCAGAGCTCGTGCCAGATCCACAGCAGCTTGCCGGTCGCGCCGATCACCGAGGAGCGCACTTCGAGATCGGCGCCGGCCGAGACCTCGTCGAGGTAGCGGACGTGCGCCTCGACGGTGTAGAGCGAGGCGTCGTTGGCCTCGCGGTACTCCGGGCCGAGGCCGACAGCGTCCATGACCGCATCGGTGGCGTGGCCGAAGACGAGCACGTAGTAGGGCTCGGACAGGTGACCGTTGTAGTCGATCCACTCGTCGAGGACCGGCTCCCGCCAGACGACAGGGTCAGGCACGGCCGGTCGCTCGCAGGATCGCGATCACGCCACGGTCCCGCTCCGCCACCAGGTCATCGATCGAGCGGCCGTCCGCCTCGCGCTCGCACCCTTCGACCACCGCGTCGCGGAGTTCCGGGGTGAGCTCGGGCGCGTCGAGGCGGGTCCACGGGGAGAGCAGCGAGGGCCCGAAGTGGTCGAGCATGTGGGCCATCCCGCCCTGGCCGCCGGCCAGGTGGAAGGTGAGCATCGGCCCCTGGAGCGCCCAGCGCAGGCCGGGGCCGTCGGTGATGGAGAGGTCGATCTCCTCGACCGTCGCCTCGCCGTTCTCGACCATGTGCAGCGCCTCGCGCCAGAGCGCCTCCTGGAGCCGGTTGGCCACGAAGCCGGGCACCTCGCGGCTCATCTTGATGACCGATTTGCCGGCGAGCGTGAAGAACTCCGAGGTCCATTCCACGACGTCGGTCGAGGTGTCCTCGCCGCCGACGACCTCGACGAGCGGGATGAGGTACGGCGGGTTGAAGGGGTGGCCGACGACGAGCCGGTCGGCGTGGTCCGCCTTGGTCGCCATCTCGCTCATGCCGTAACCGGACGTGGAGGAGGAGATCACGACACCCTCGGGCGTCACCGCACTGATGTCGGCGAGCAGCGTGCGCTTGAGGTCGAGATCCTCCGGCGCGCTCTCCTGCACGAAGTCGGCCCCGGCGCACGCCTCGGCGAGCGTCGGCGCCACCGTGAGGTTGTCGATGCTCGCGCCCTCGGCCAGGCCGAGCTCGGTGAGCGCCGGCCACGCGGCGTTGACCAGATGCCGCAGCCGCTCCTCGGCGTTGGGAGCCGGGTCCCAGGCGACGACGCGGTAGCCGCGCGCCAGGAAGTAGGACACCCAACCGCCGCCGATGACGCCGGCGCCGATGCAGGTGACCTGCTCGACGTCGGCGGGCGAGACCCGGCTCATCGGGCCTTGAGCGCGAGGATCTCGCGCCCCTCGGCGGGGGTGGCCACGTGGGCACCCATGCTCTCGACGATGGTCTTGGCCCGCTCCACCAGCTGCGCGTTGGTCGCCTTCACGCCCTTGGCGAGGTAGAGGTTGTCCTCGAGGCCGACGCGCACGTGGCCACCGAGCAGCACCGACTGCGCGACCCACGGCATCTGCATCGGGCCCAGCGCGAACGACGCCCAGACGGCGTCCTCCGGAAGCTGGTTGACCATCGCCTGCAGGGTCAGCGGGTCCGCCGGGGCGCCGTACGGGATGCCCATGCAGAGCTGGTACATCGCCGGGGCGTCGATGAGGCCCTCCTCGACCAGGGTCTTGGCGAACCACAGATGACCGGTGTCGAAGATCTCCATCTCGCAGCGGACGCCGAGCTCCTGGATCCGCTTCGCGCCGTCCCGCAGGATGTCGGGCGTCGAGACGTAGACCAGCGAGCCCTCGCCGAAGTTGAGCGACCCGCAGTCGAGCGTGCAGATCTCGGGGAGGATCTCCTCGACGTGCTTGAGCCGCTCGACCCCGCTGACCAGATCGGTGCCCTCCATGATGGTGGTCGGCTCCTGCGGATCGAGGTAGAGGTCGCCGCCCATCCCCGCCGTCGTGTTGATGATGACGTCGACGTCCGACTCGCGGATCCGCTCGACCACCTCGCGGTAGTACGCCACCTCACGCGAGCCCTTGCCGGTCTCGGGATCGCGCACGTGGATGTGCACGATGGTCGCTCCGGCGCGCGCCGCGGCGATGCCGGACTCGGCGATCTGCTCGGGGGTCACCGGCACATGCTCGGAGCGGCCGACGGTGTCGCCCGCGCCGGTGAGAGCGCAGGTGATCATGACGTTGCGGTTCACGAGGAACTCCTCTTCATCTCGACAAACATGGTGGTTCAGCGGCCCTTCCAGACCGGCGCGCGCTTCTCGGCGAACGCCTTGAAGCCCTCGATCCCGTCCTCGGAGGAGTAGAGCGTTGCGACTGTGGGGAGCGAACTGGCGGTGACCAGGTCGAGGGCGTCCTGGAACCGTAGCGACTCCGCCGCCCGCGCCGTCTCCTTGATCGCCGCGAAGACCAGCGGCGGACCCGCGGCGAGCAGCCGAGCGGTCTCCCAGGCCCGGGCCCGGACCGCCTCCTCGTCGGCGAGCACCTCGTTGACCACTCCCCAGCGAGCCGCCTCCTCCGCCGGCATCCAGCGTCCGGTGAGCAGCAGCTCCATCGCCACGTGGTACGGCATCCGCTTGGGCAGCTTGATGGTCGCCGCGTCGGCGAGCGTGCCGGCGTTGATCTCCGGCAGGCCGAACCGGGTGGCCTCGGAGGCATAGATCAGGTCGCACGAGAGCGCCAGCTCGAAGCCACCGCCGACCGCCATGCCGTGCACCGCAGCGAGCACCGGCTTGTTGAGGTCGGGGAGCTCCTGCAGGCCACCGAAGCCGCCGACGCCGTACTCGCCCTGCACCGCCGCACCGTCGGCCGCAGCCTTGAGGTCCCAGCCGGCGCAGAAGAACTTGTCGCCCTCGGTGCGCACGATCGCCACCCGGAGCTCGGGGTCGTCGCGGAAGCCGGCGAAGACCTCGCCCATCGCCTGGCTGGTCGGCAGGTCGATCGCGTTGGCGGGCGGCCGGTCGAGCGTCACCTCGAGGACGCGGTCCTCGACCCGGGTGCGCAGGACGGGGCTTGCGGACGTGACCATCGGCTCAGGCTCCCAGTGGGCGCAGCAGCGACCGGCTGACGATGTGCCGCTGGATCTCCGAGGTACCGTCCCAGATCCGCTCGATGCGCGCATCGCGCCAGATCCGCTCCAGCGGCAGCTCGTCCATCAGACCCATCCCGCCGTGGATCTGGATCGCCTCGTCTGCGACCAGCGCGAGCATCTCGGTCGCCTTGAGCTTGGCCATCGCGATGTCGGCATCGGTCGCCGTGCCCTGGTCGTACTTCCACGCCGCGTGCAAGGTCATCAGCTCGGCGGCCCGCAGCTCGGTAGCCATGTCGGCCAGCTTGAAGCCGACCCCCTGGAACCGGCCGATGGGCTGACCGAACTGCTCACGGGTGGCGGCGTGCTGGATGGAGAGATCGAGCGCCCGCTCGGCGCGGCCCAGGCAGGTGGCCGCGACCTGCAGCCGGGTCGAGCCCAGCCACTCACCGGCCAACTCGAACCCCTTGCCCTCCTCGCCCAGCAGCGCGTCCGGGCCGACGTACACGTCGTCGAAGTCGATGATGGAGTTGGTGTAGCCGCGGTGGGAGACGTTGCGGTAGCCGTCGTGCAGCGCGACACCGGGTGCGTCCAGATCGACGAGGAACGTCGACATCTGGGACCGGCCGGCGTCGTCGATGCCGGTCACCGCGACCAGGATCACGAAGTCCGCCTCGTCGGCGTGGCTGATGAAGTGCTTGGACCCCTTGATCCGCCAACCACCACCCTCGCCGCCCTCGCGAGTGGCCTTGGTGCGCATGCCGCGCATGTCGGAGCCGGCGCCCGGCTCGGTCATCGCCAGACAGTCGATCTTCTCCCCGTTCACGCACGGGTAGAGGTACTTCTCGCGTTGCGCCTCGGTGCCGGCGAGCAGGATGTTGGAAGGCCGCGGCACACCGCAGTAGTGCAGCGCGTAGTTGGCCTTGCCGAGCTCCTTCTCGTAGAGCACCCACGTGACCGTGTCGAGGCCGGCACCGCCGACCTCCTCGGGCATGTTGGCGGCGTAGAGGCCCGCGGCCAACGCCTTCTGGCGGATCTGGGCGGCGAGTTCGGGGCGGAGTACGCCGGTGCGCTCGACCTCCTCCTCGTGGGGGTAGAGCTCACGCTCGACGAACGCGCGCGTCACCTCCACGATGCTGCGCTGCTCGTCGGTCAGGCCGAAGTCCATGCTGTTCCTCTTTACCGGTGGGGCTTGCGATCCTCTGTGCTGTGCGTCAGCCGCGTGCGAGGGCTGCGGCCGCGGCGCCTCGGCCGGTGCGGACCGCGCCCTCCATGTAGCCCGCCACCCATTGATCGGAGCCGCACACATAGAACGGCGGCTCGTGGGTGCCGTGCAGCGGACCGACCGCCTCAACGTCGCCGGGACGCCAGTTGGTGACATAGCCCTGCGTCCAGGGGTCGGTGCCCCACAGTCGAGTCCAGGTCTGGAGCGGCGCGGTCGCCTCGGGTCCGTAGAGCTCGGCGATCTGGTCGAGCGCCTCGCTGGTTCTGGTCGCGACGTCGGTCGAGACGAACGCAGCGTAGCGCTCGGGCGGCACCAGCGCGGAGAGTACGCCGGACTGCTGCGGCCAGGTCGAGCCCAGCACGCCCTCGCTCTCGGCCAGGGCGTTCTGTCCGCGCGCGCGCCAGAACGGCTCGTCGTACGCCGCGACGAACTTGGCGGCCCAGGCGTGCCGCTGCCGGCGAAGCGAGGTCAGCCGCTCATCGCTCACGCCGTCGATCTCGATGTCCCGCGCAGGCCCGGACGGCAGCGCGAGCACGACGGCGGCGGCCTCGAGGCGCTGGCCGTCGTGGGTCGTGACCGTGCTGTCGCCAGCGCCGATCGAGATGCTGCGCACCGGCGTGGAGAGTCGTACGTCGCGCAGGCCTGCGGCCATCGTCAGCGCGACCGTCGCCGAGCCCTCGGCGACGCGGAGGTTCTCCCACTGTTCGACGTCGTAGGCGCCGGTCGTCCCACCGACCCGCTGCTTGCGGGCGTAGGCGAACATGCTCTGCCGCTCGGTCGAGCCGTCGGCCAGGCCGAGGTGCATCAGCTCGTGGAGCCGCAGCACGTTGGGCGTCGCGCCGGCCTCTCGCAGCCAGTCGGCCACGCTCATCCGGTCGAGCCGACCGAGGTCGGGGCAGGACCAGGGGTCGTCCGGGTCGATGGACGAGAGCACCTTGTCGAGCGCCGCCTCCACCTCGTCGTACGACGCCTGGTCGGCCGGCGTGCACCACGACGGCCAGTCGCCGACGTCGATCGACCGGCCCGCCGGTCCGGCGGTCTGCCGGGTGATCTCTCCGGGTTCCGCGACGTACGACGCGGTGAGGGTGAGGCCGAGCTCCTCGACCAGGCCGAGGTAGCTGGTGTGCGCGTTGCCGACCACCTCGCCGCCGAGTTGGACGCGCCGACCGTCGGGCAGCTCGACCTGCTCGACCCGGCCGCCGACCCGGTCGCGGGCCTCGAGCACCGTGACTCGCGCTCCGGCTGCTTCGAGGTCGCGGGCCGCGGACAGCCCGGCGAGCCCGGCGCCCACGACGAGCACGTCGGCGCGGTCGTCGATACCGGTCATCGGAGCACCACCGTGTGCTCGGGCAGCCAGCCCATCTCGACCTGGTCGCCCGGGTTCCAGCGATCCTCGGCCCGCATCCGGGGGAGGTTCTGCTCCAGGACGGTGACGGTCAGGTCGGGGCCGATCGAGACGACGTACTGGGTGGTCGCGCCGTGGTAGCTCGTCTCGACGATGGTGCCGGGCAGCCGGAACATCTGGGGCGTGAGATCACCCAGCCACACCTTCTCGGGGCGGACGGTGATGCTGAGGGTGTCGCCCTCGGCCGAGCCCTGGTGTCCGGGCGCGGGGATGCGCAGTGTCGGAGTGACGCAGACGCAGCCGTCGGACCAGGTGCCGGTCATCAGGTTGCTGGTGCCGATGAAGCCGGCCGCGAAGACCGAGGTCGGATGCTCGTAGACGTCTTCGGGTGTGCCGCACTGCTCGATGACGCCCTGGTTCATGATCGCCACCCGGTCGCTCATGCTGAGCGCCTCGTCCTGATCGTGGGTGACGAACAGGAAGGTGATGCCGACCTCGCGCTGGATCTGCTTGAGCTCGGCCTGCATCTGATGGCGCAGCTTGAGGTCGAGGGCAGCGAGCGGCTCGTCGAGCAGCAGCACCTTGGGCTGGTTGATGAGGGCCCGGGCGAGCGCGACCCGCTGGCGCTGGCCGCCAGAGAGCCGGCTCGGCCGCTCCTTGCCACGGTCGCCGAGCTCCACCAGCTCGAGCATCTCCGAGACGCGCTGGTCGATGGTGCGCTTGTCGAGACCCTTGCGTCGCAGCCCGAACCCGACGTTGCCGCGGACATCGAGGTGCTCGAAGAGCGCATAGCTCTGGAAGACCGTATTGACATCGCGCTTGTGCGGAGGGGTGCTGGTGACGTCCTCGCCGTCGACCAGGATCGTCCCGGCCGTCGGGTCGCTGAAGCCCGCGATCATCCGCAGCGTCGTGGTCTTGCCGCAGCCCGAGGGGCCGAGCAGGGAGAAGAACTCACCACTGGTCAGGTCGAGGCTGAGGTCGTCGACCACGGTGGTGCCGCCGAAGACCTTGGTGAGGCCGCGCAGCGACACCGACGGTGTGGTGCCGGTTGTTGCGATCTTCTCTGTCGGGTCGGTCGAGGTGCTCATCGGACATCGCCTCCGGTGATCAGGTCCAGGCTGGAGGATCCGCGAGCCAGCACGCGGGGAATGACGAGGGCGGCCACGATGAGCAGCCCCGAGGCGAGCAGCATCAGGGTGCCGATCGCGTTGATGGCCGGCGAGACCCCGAAGCGGATCGAGGAGTAGACCCGCACCGGGAGCGGCTGCGGATCGACACCGGTGGTGAAGAAGGCGAGCACGAAGTCGTCGAAGACCAGCGCGAAAACCAGTAGCCCGGCCCCGATCAGAGCCGGGAGGAGCGTCGGCAGGATGACCAGACGCACCGCCTGGAACGGCGTACAGCCCAGGTCTCGCGCCGCCTCCTCGACCTCGAGTGCGATGCCGGCCAGCCGGCCGCGCACGATCACCGTCACGTAGGCGATCGAGAAGGTGATCTCGGCCAGGATGACCGTGGTCGTCGAGAGTTTGAGCCCGATGCCGGTGAACAGCAGCAAGGCGGCCACACCGGTGACGATCTCGGGGGTGACCAGCGGCAGCAGGGTCACCGCACCGATCACGCGACCCCGGCGGGACCGGACCCGCTCGAGCCCGAGGGCCAGCATGGTGCCGAGCACCAGCGAGCCGAGGGTGGCGATGGTGGCGATCCGGAGGCTGGCGGCGAGCGAGTCGATCAGCGCGCTGTCGTGGATGAGCGCGTCGTACCAGCGCAGGCTGAATCCGGAGAACGACGACAGCGACTTCTTGTCGTTGAAGCTGAACAGGGCCACCGCCAGGATCGGCAGGTAGAGCCAGGCGAAGAAGATCACCGTCACCACGACGGGGATCAGCGGCTTGCGCTCCAACTTCCCGCGCGCCATGCCTATAGCTCCCGGGTCCGGGTCGCGGTGGCGCGGAGGTAGATCACCATGAGCACGGTCAGCGCCGCCATCATGCCGACGGTGAGCGCCGAGCCGAGCGGCCAGTTCTGGCCCTCGGCGAACTGTTGCTGCACGAGGTTGCCCATCATGTAGGTGCTCGCCCCACCGAGCAGCTGGGCGCTGACGAAGTCGCCCAACGCCGGGAGGAAGACCAGCAGCACGCCGCCGTAGAGACCGGCCCTCGTGGCGGGCAGCGTCACGCTGAAGAACGTGCGCACCGGGCTGTGGTAGAGGTCCTTGCCGGCCTCGATGAGCGACACGTCCAGCCGCTCCAGCGATGCGTAGACGGGCAGGATCATAAAGACCACGAAGCCGTAGACGAGCCCACCCACGACGGCCCACCGGGTGTTGAGGAAGGTGACCCCGTCGGTGAGCCCCATCCCGCGCAGGGCGCTGTTGACCAGGCCGTCGTCGGAGAGCAGCGCCTTCCAGGCATACATCCGGATCAGGTAGCTGGCGAAGAACGGCACCACGATCGCGGCGATCAGGGCGTTCTTGTAGCGGCCGCCGTGCAGGGCGATGACGTAGGCGACCGGATAGGCGATCAGCGCCGAGATGACGACCGTCGCGAGGGCGTAGAGGAGGGAGCGCAGGAACAGCTCGAGGTAGACCTGGTTCCAGATCGCCCGGTAGTTGGCGGTGCTCGTGGCGAAGACCGGATAGCCGTCGTTGGTGGTGCGGCCGAACGACAGCAACACGATGATCGCCATACTGCTGACGAAGAACGCCACCATCCACGCGGTGGGCAGCGCGAGCAGCCAGCCCCACAGCGAGGTCTTCTGGGCTGACCGCGGGGACTTCCGGGCCTTCGGAGCCTCCACCGCCGTGGCCACTACGAGGCCTTCACTTCGGTCCAGACCGCAGCGCGGCGCTGGGTCTCGTCGGCCCCCAGGAGGCGGAAGACGTTCTCGTTCTCCAGGTCGGAGACCTCGACGTTGCACGCCGGGACATCCGCTGCCAGCTCCGCGAACGCCGGCAGCGCGTCCTTCACCGGGAACGGGTAGTAGAGGTACTTCATGTTCTTGATGGCGTTCTCGGGCCGCAGCAGGTAGTCGATGAAGAGCATCGCGGTGCCCGGGTGCTTGGCGTTGGTGGGGATCACGTAAGCATCGGAGTTGATCGGGACCCCCTCGCTCGGCGACTGGAAGTCGAACTGCGTGGGGTCGTCGGCCAGGCCCTGGCGGAGGTAGAGGAAGTCGCCGCTCCACATGTGGTGGATCCAGGCGTCGCCGCCCATCATGTTGTTGATGTCGTCGGAGGAGTACGCGCGGAGGTACTCCTTCTGGCTGATCAGGAGCTTCTTGATCTCCTCCAGCTCCGACGGCTTGGCGGTGTTGACGTCGTAGCCGAGGATCAGGGCGGCCATCGCCAGCGCCTCGTCCTGATCGTCGAGGGTGAAGATGTGGCCACGGGCCTCGTCGTTCCAGAGGTCCTCCCAGCTGTTGGTCATGGTGGAGACCTTGTCGGTGCGCCAGCCGACGCCGGTCTTGTAGACCGTGAACGGGACGGAGACCTGCGAGCCCTCGTCGTACCACGGGTCGTTGAAGTAGGACCCGGAGTAGAAGACCTGGTCGGCGTTCTGGAGCTCGGCCTTGTCGATGGCGCGGAGCTTGCCCTCACGGCGGAGCTTGACGACCCACTTGGCGCCCGGGAAGACGATGTCGTACTGGTTGCCGGCCGCGAGCTTGGCGTACATGCCCTCCATCGAGTCGTAGTTGGACTCGACGATCTTGACGCCGTACTCCTCCTGGAAGCCCTTGAGCACCCTCGGGGCGAGGTAGTCGGCCCAGTTGAAGTAGATGAGGTCGCCGTCGATCTCGGCTTTCGCCGACTCCGGCAGCGGAGCATCGACGGCCGCGTCATCGCGGATGTAGGCACAGCCAGGCAACGTCATCGAGGCACCCAGGGCCAAGCCGCCGGCGAGGAAGCCGCGCCGGGAGGGCCGAGGCAGGATGAGTCCGGAGCGGCGCCGCGTCATGCGCCGGCCGCGTTCGCGAAGGTCGCCGGCGCCGGGAGCGGCCCGTCGTGCCCGACCAGGATTCCCACGGTGGTGGCCATGGTGGCTCGCGCCTCCTCGATTCCGAAGTTCGGGTCCTTCGCCAGGACCCGGCCGCCGAGACCGTCGGTAAGGGCGATCGCCGTCTCGGCGAGCGACCTCGGAGCGAGAGTAGTCCGGAACACCTGAGCGGCCAGGCCCTCGCGGACCAGGTCGGCCACCGTGACGTAGAGGTCCTCGTAGAGGTCGGCGCCCACCTTGGCCAGGTGCGGATCGCGGATGCAGAGCAGGGCGAGCTCCTGCCACAGCAGCCACTCGTCGGCACGCTGCTCGTCCGTGGGCAGGCACCGGTCGAGGAACGACGAGAGCCGCTCGGCCGGCCCATCGCCGGCCCCGGCCAGCGCGCGCTGGTTGAGGTCGGCCGACATCGCGTGGGAGTACTTGAGCACCTCGCCGAAGAGCAGCTCCTTGGTGTCGAAGTGGTAGTGCAGCAGCCCGGCCGAGACACCCGCCGTACGCGCGATCGAGGCCATCCGGACCTGGGCCAGACCGTCGCGGACGATGCACTCGACGGCAGCGGCGAGGATCCGGGTCCGAGCCTCGGCAGCCGCCTGCTCGCGCTGCGTGGCGGCGCGGGGCACGTCGGTCGCGGTGCGCGCCGTACTGCCTGCCATCCGGCCCCCAGTCGTGCTTCCAAGGGATTGACTGTTCAGTCAGTCAGCGATGCTAAGGTCCGTCCCGTGAGGGGTCAAGGGCCACCCGCCGAGTCGTCGACCGGCACGTCCGGTCAGGGAACCGCCCGGCTGGACGCCCTGTTCGCGCCGCGCACGGTCGCGATCATCGGCGCCAGCGACGATCCTGCGAAGTGGGGGCACATCCTCGCCGGCCGCGCGCTGTCCGAGCCGGGCGAGCGCACCGTGCTGCTGGTCAACCGGCGCGGCGGCGAGGTGCTGGGGCAGTCGGCGTACACCTCGGCCGAGCAGGCGGCCAGCGCGCACGGCCGCCACGTCGACCTGGCCGTGATCTGCGTGCCCGCGGCCGGCTTCGGTGACGCGGTGCGCGACGCGGTCGATGCGGGTGCCCAGGCGATCGTCGGGATCACCGCGGGTCTGTCCGAGGCCGGCCCTGCGGGGGCGCGGATCGAGGCCGACGCCCTCCAGGTCGTGCACGCCGCCGGCGCGGTGCTGCTCGGACCCAACTGCCTCGGTGTCGTCGACACCACCACCGGGCTGCAACTGGCGCATGCCGTCCTGCCGCCCGGGGATGTCGCCGTGCTCAGCCAGAGCGGCAACCTCGTCCTGGACCTCGCCGGCCTGCTCGCCGAGCGTGGCCTCGGCGTGTCCCGGTTCGTCTCGCTCGGCAACCAGGCCGACCTCGGTCTCGTCGACTTCCTGCGCGCCTGCGTCGACCACGACGGGACCCGCGCCGTGGCGGTCTACACCGAGGACGTCGGCGACGGACGCGCCTTCCTCGAGGCGGCGCGAGCACTGCGCGACGCGGGCAAGCCCCTCGTGCTCTTGGCTCCCGGCCGGACGGAGGCCGCCGTACGCAGTGCGGCGTCGCACACCGGCTCGCTCACCAGCTCCTCGATGGTCGTCGACGCCGCCTGTGTGGCCGCGGGTGCGCACCGAGTCGACCACCCGACCCAGCTGGCCGACCTGCTCGTCGCCCTCCGCGCGCCGCGGCGGATGCCCGGTAGCCGAGTGGCGGTCCTGACCGATGGCGGTGGGCACGGCGCGGTCGCAGCGGACACGCTCGTGGCCTCGGGACTGGTGGTCCCGGTGCTGACGGGTGGGATTGCCATCAAGCTCGAGGCCGCACTGTGGTCCCAGGCGACCGTGACCAACCCCGTCGACCTCGCCGGTGCCGGGGAGCAGGATGTCGCAAGCTATGCGCGAGGCGTCGAGATCCTGCTGGGCTCCGACCAGGTCGACGGCGTGCTCCTGACCGGCTACTTCGGTGGCTACACCGCCGACCAGAACGGGCTGACCGAGGCCGAGTTGGCCGCCGCCCGGCAGATGGCCGCCGCAGTGACCGCGCAGGACAAACCACTCGTGGTCCAGACGATCTACCCCGACAGCCCCTCCAGTCAGCTGCTGCGGGCCGCGGGCATCCCAGTCCACCGCGACGTCGATCGCGCCTGCGCGGTCCTCGCCGGGCTGGTCGACCATGCGGCCGCCGGACTCGGAGAGCCGCTCCCACCAGCCGCACCGCCGGTCACCGACACGTCGTACGACGCGGCGCGGGAGCTGTTCGCCTCGGCCGGAGTCGCGTTCCCCGCGGCTGTGCAGGTGACCGACCGGGCCGGCCTCGAGGCCGCCCTCGCCTCGGTCGGCTGCCCCGTCGTCCTCAAGGCGACCGGCCGACTGCACAAGTCCGAGGGTGGCGGCGTGGTCGTGGGACTGACCGACCGGGCAGCCGCGCGGGCGGCGTACGACGACCTGATCCGGCGCCTCGCCCCGCCAGCGGTCTCCGTGGAGGCGATGGCCGACCTCGCCGACGGCGTGGAGCTGATCGTGGGCAGCGTGCGCGACCCCAAGTTCGGCCCGGTCGTCCTGGTGGGGCTCGGAGGCGTCTTCACCGAGGTGCTCGGCGACACCGCCTGCGCGATCGCCCCGGTGTCCGTGGACGCCGCCCGCGACCTGCTGCTGTCGCTGCAGGGCGCTCCCCTGCTCCGCGGCGCCCGCGGTCGCCCGTCGGTCGACCTCGACGCCGCCGCCGCGTGTGTCGCTCAGGTCTCCCAGCTCGCCGCCGCGCATCCCGAGCTGGTCGAGCTCGAACTCAACCCGGTGCTGGCCGGGCCGACCGGGGTGGTGGCGCTCGATGCGCGGGTCGTGCTGGGCTGAGCGGTGCAGGAATCCCAACAGCTGTTGGGATTCCTGACGTTCTGGGCCGTTGCAATGCCCGAGAACGTCAGGAAATGCCCTCGACGTCCCTCAGATACCGCTGGTCGAAGGAGTAGACCCAGGAGTCCTTGGCCGGGAAGACGCCGTACTCGAAGGCACGCGAGGTGACGCCGCTCTGGACCCGCTCGCAGGCGTCGTTGTCCTGCAGGGTGACCAGCTCGTTGAACTCGACGACCGGCGTGGGATCGAACTCGGGGTCCTCGAACGCCTCGGGGCTGAAGAGGTATTCGGTGACCAGCCGGCAGCTGCGCGGCCCGGTCGGGAAGATCGCCGTCGCGAGCGCCGCGGAGCCGTCGACGTCGAGGAACATTGTGGGGTAGATCGCCGCACCGAAGTACGCCGCCGGGCCGGTCTGGCCCTTCAACCCCGGTAGCAGCGGCAGCCGGAGTCGCGGGTCGAGCGCGACACTCGTGCGGCCCTCCCCCAGGGTCACGCCGCCATCGTCGCGCCCCTGCTCCCAGATGCTGCCCTTGCGGTAGGCCGGCACCACCGACATCAGCTCGGGGTGGATGGTCGGGCAGTGCAGGCACTCGTTGTAGTTCTCGAGGACGATCTTCCAGTTGGCCTGTACGTCGATCGTGGAGATGTGGCCGATCCTCAGCTCGCTGAGCCCCACCCGGGCGAGCCCCAGCGGCTTGTCCTGCTGGTCATCGAGCGACTCGAGGAGGGAGACCGGCGTCTCCCGGGAGAGGTTGACGAAGACGAACCCCTCCCACACGTCGACGTGCACCGGCCACAGCGACGTCGACTCGCGGTCGATCTCGTCCTTCTCGATCATCGGCGTGGTGACGAGCGTGCCGTCGAGGGCATAGCCCCACGCGTGATAGGGGCAGCGCAGATGGGTGCGCACCTCGCCCTGCTCGTCGTCGCAGATCCGCGATCCGCGGTGCCGGCAGACGTTGTAGAAGCCGCGCAGCTGCTCGTCCTTGCCGCGGACGATCAGGATGCTCTCGTCGGCGATCTCGAACCGCAGCCAGGCGCCCGGCTTGGCCACCCGCTCGGCGCGGCCGACGTAGATCCAGTTGCGGTAGAAGACCCGCTCCCTGTCGACGGCGTAGGTCTCGTCGGAATGGTAGGCCGCCCCGGGCAGCGTCCTCCGGATCTCGTTGGCCATGGGCTGACTGTACAGTCAGTCAGTGGGCGCTGTCATCGGTCGGTGGCGACCACTAGCGTCGAGCCGTGAGCGCGTACACCACCCGGCAGCTGACGGCCGAGACCTGGGACGACTTCGCGGAACTGGTCGAGGCCAACAACGGTGTCTGGGGCGGCTGCTGGTGCATGGGCTCCCATCCCGAGGGGCTCGGCGAGGGCCGCGAGGCCCACCGGGTCGCGAAGCTGGCGCACACGACCCGCGGCACGGTGCACCAGGTCCTGGTCTACGACGGCGACGCCTGCGTGGGGTGGTGCCAGTACGGCACGCCGGCCGAGCTGCCGAACATCAAGAACCGCGCGGCGTACGACCGCGAAGCCACCACCGCGCCCGACTGGCGGATCGGCTGCATCTTCACCGGGAGCAAGCACCGCGGCCGCGGTGTCGCCCGGGCCGCCGTGGCCGGTGCCTTGGAGGCGATCCGAGCCGTCGGCGGCGGAATCGTGGAGGCCTACCCGGAGCAGACCGTCGAGCGGACGCCCCAACGCGGCGCCTATCTCCACACCGGTCCCGAGGAGCTCTACGCCGACTTCGGCTTCGTCCGCGATCGCAAGATCGCCAAGTGGCGCTGGGTGATGCGCGCCGAGTTCTGAGCCCGGACCAGGACACCGAGCAGACTCAGCCCGGCCGCCACGACGACCCCGAGCCAGCCCACGTACCCAGCGACGACGTACGCCCCGGCGGCCAACGGGACGCAGACGAGCGCCGTCACGACGTACCCGGCTATGCGCGACCTCGGTGCGGGCATGGCCGAAGAGTACGGGGCCTACGGAGCCGGATCCGGCGAACGACACGACGGCCCCGGGTTGAACCCGAAGTGCAGGTCGAGCGGACGCAGCCGTAGCCATTCGCGTACGGGCATCAGCGGCGTGAGCTACACGATGTTGCCGCGATAGTCGACGCGTACGAGTGGTCGGTCCGATGAGCACCACTCGATAACTGCACGCACCACGGCTGGAGTAACGGCCGACATGCCCACCCAATGCGGGCAAAGGACACGTATCCACGGTCCACCCGCGTCCCGTAGCCCGTGGAACTCACGCCCAAGAACGATCAGGAAGCTTCGCTCAGCCAGTTGTCCAAGGAAGAACCGCACCCCGAAACGGCCATCTGCCGACACCACCATCAGGTAGGTGTCAGACCCCGAGAGGCACTCGGGATCGTCATGACCGACCCACCAGAGGTAGGTACGGCCTCCGACGATGATCTTTCGTCGACCCTTGCCGCTGACAGCCACCGTTAACAGTCACGTCTCGACCGGGCGGCCAACGACCGGAGCAGCCGCTCCGTCGTGGTCACTTCGGGGCGGGCTCGCTGGGCGGATGGACAGTCGCGTTCAGCAGGTCGTGCAGGGCCTCTTCCATGGGGTTGAGACGGCGGATGCCGTCAGCGTTGACGGCGGTGAGGATCAGCTCGCTGTGAGGTGGGTCGTCGATGTCGCGAACTCCGTCGAGGACGCAGAGAACACCGAACAACGTGGCATGGGCCGCGTCGCGGGCAACCTCGAGCACCATCCTCTGGCTACGCATGTCCAAGCCGTCGAACCACGCGTGAAGCGCGACCGCCCGATCGCCTGGGTTGCGACCCGGTGGACCGGCTCGGAGACTCGTCGTCACGTCAGCCAAGGCTGAGTCGAAGACCTCAGACTTCAGTGCGGCGACGAACTGCTCAGGCGCAGTCGGGGGTCGAGGGATGTTCATGCGAGACATCCGGCTGGGATCGGCACAGCAAGCCATTTGACCTTGTCCGGATCGCCTGCGGTCGACCGGGAGCGCACGAATGTGCTTGAGGCGAGCGAGCAACCTCGACCTAGCTGGACCTAGCTGGACCGCGTGGCCACCACGTCGGCGAAGGCCTCGAGCGCTGCGCGGACCGGTCCGTCGGGGAGTACGCCGAGCAGCGCCTTGGCCTCGGCCGCTCGCTCGATGACGTAGGCCCGCGCCTGGTCCATGGCGGGGTGGACGCGCAGGAGTCCCAGGGCCTCGGCGTGCCGGGTGTCGTCGGTGAGCGGTCCGGAGAGGAGCTCGCGCAGCCGCGCGTCGTCGGGCGCATTAGAGGCCTGCGCCATCAGCACCGGCAGGGTCGGCACGCCCTCGCGCAGGTCGGTGCCGGGGGTCTTGCCGGACTCCACGGAGTCGGAGGCGATGTCGATGATGTCGTCGGAGAGCTGGAAGGCGGAGCCCACGATCTCGCCGTACGCCGCGAGGGCCTCCTCGACCTCGGGCGAGGCGCCGCCGAACCGTGCGCCGTAGCGGGCGGAGGTGGCGATGAGCGAGCCGGTCTTGCCGGCGACCACCTCGAGGTAGTGGGCGAGCCGGTCCTCGCCGGGGCCGGGCTCGACCGTCTCGAGGATCTGGCCCTCCACGAGACGGGTGAACGTCTCGGCCTGGATGCGCACCGCGTCGGCGCCGAGCATCGCGGTCAGCTCGGAGGACTTCGCGAACAGGAAGTCGCCGGTGAGGATCGCGACCAGGTTGTCCCAGCGCGCGTTGGCCGACTCGGAGCCGCGGCGCAGGTCGGCCTCGTCCATCACGTCATCGTGGTAGAGCGAGCCGACGTGGGTGATCTCCACGACGCAGGCGGCGGTCACCACGTCGTCGACACCGGGGTGGTCGCCGGCCTCGGCGGCCAGCAGCACCAGCATCGGCCGGAACCGCTTGCCGCCGGCGTCGAGCAGGTGCGAGGCCGCCTCGGTGACGAACGGGAACCGGCTCTGCACGTGGGCGTAGAGCGCCTTCTCGACCTCGTCGAGACGGGACCTCAGCCGCTCCTCGAGCTCGGGATCGGTGACGGGCAGGGCCAGGCTGCCGCCCTGCGGGGGTGTGCTCACCTGATGAATGATCCCGCATTCCCGGCCAGGTCGAGAACCGGGCCGGGGATGATGCCGAGCAGGGCCGTCAGGAGGACGCAGACCGCGATCGTCGCCGAGGTGAGCAGCGAAGGCTTGGTGACGGCCGCCGGCTGCTCACCGGGCTCGCTGAAGAACATCAGCAGGATCACCCGGAGGTAGAAGAAGACCGAGATGATGCTCGCCACGATCGCGACGATCACGACCGGCCAGGCACCCGCTGCCAACGCCACCTCGAAGACCGCCCACTTGCCGATGAAGCCCGCGGTCAGCGGGATGCCCGCCATCGACAGCAGCAGGAAGCCGAACGAGCCGGCCACCAGGGGCGACGTGCGCCCCAGTCCGGCCCACTTCGAGAACGACGTCGCCTCGCCGCCCGCATCGCGGACCAGCGTGACGATCGCGAAGGTGCCGACCGTGGCCGGGCCGTACGCGGCGAGATAGAACAGCACCGCCTGCAGCGAGGTGATCTCGTCGGGACCGAGCGCCGACGCCGCCTGGACCCCGAGCACGCCGGTGAGCAGGAAGCCCGTGTGCGCCACCGAGGAGTAGGCCAGCATCCGCTTCACGTCGCTCTGGACGACGGCGAGGATCGAGCCCACCAGCATGGTGAGGATCGCGACGATCCACAGCATCGGCTGCCAGTCCCAGCGGTCCGCACCGAAGGCGACGTAGAACAGCCGCAGCATCGCGCCGAACGCCGCGATCTTCGTGCCCGCGGCCATGAACGCGGTGACCGGGGTCGGGGCGCCCTGGTAGACGTCGGGCGTCCACGAGTGGAACGGCGCCGCGCCGACCTTGAACAGCAGGCCGACCGCGAGCATGCCCATGCCGATCAGGAGCAGCGTGTCGTTGGCGGTGTCGTTGTGGACGGCCTCGTTGATGTCGCTGAACTGCATCGAGCCGGCGTAGCCGTAGATGAGCGCGACGCCGTACAGGAAGAACCCGGACGAGAACGCGCCGAGCAGGAAGTACTTGAGCGCGGCCTCCTGGCTCAGCAGCCGACGGCGGCGGGCCAGCCCGCACAGCAGGTAGAGCGGCAGCGAGAGCACCTCGAGCGCCACGAACAGGGTGAGCAGGTCGTTGGCCGTGGGGAACAGCATCATCCCGGCGACCGCGAACATCAGGAGCGGGTAGACCTCGGTGTGGTCGAGCCCGCGGGTCGACGCCTCGCGCTCGGCCTCGGTGCCGGGCAACGCCGCGGCCTGACCCGCGAACGCCGACACCCCGGCCTCGAGCCGGCGCTCGGCGAAGAGCAGGACGCCGCCGATGGCGAAGACCAGGACCAGGCCCCACAGGAAGACCGACGGACCGTCGACGGCCAGCGTGCCCTCCGCGGCGATCTCACCGCGGGCGACGACGCCCTGGCCGGCGACCCGGAGCTTGTCGAGGTCGAGGCCGACGTAGACCGTCCCGGCGAGGGCGACGCCGAGACCGACGACCGCGAGGACGACCTGGGTCAGATAGCGCCGCTCGCGCGGCACGAACGCCTCGATGACCACGCCGAGGCAGGCCACGCCGAAGACCACGAGGATCGGCCACAGGCTGGCGTACTCGATGGTGGGCTTGGTGAAGTCCATCAGTGGCCCCCCTCGCTGTGTCCGGACTCGGCTTCGACCGGCACCGTCGGTCCGTCGTCGTGCACGCCGGTCTGCTCGAGCAGGTGCTCGGAGAACGGGTTGCTCACGTCGAGCAGTGGCATCGGGTAGAAGCCGAACAGCACCAGCGCGAGCATCAGCGGCGCGAGTACGCCGATCTCGCGGCGGCCCAGGTCGGCGACCGAGTCACCGCCGGCGTCGACGTCGGCCTGCAGGTCGGGCGGGTTGGGGCCGGTCCAGATCCGTTGGTAGGCCCAGAGCATGTAGATCGCGGCCAGCACGATCGCGGTGACCGCGATCGCGCCGACGTACCAGCGGTAGTCGAACGCCGAGATCAGCACCAGGATCTCGGAGACGAACTGGCTCAGGCCGGGCAGACCCGCCGTCGCCAGCGCGGCGACCAGGAAGAGTCCGGCCGCCACCGGGGTGACCTTCTCGAGGCCACCCATCCGGCTGATCAGCGAGGTGCCGCGACGCTTGATCACGAAGCCGGCGATGAGGAACAGCGCGGCGGTGGCGATGCCGTGGTTGACCATGTAGAGGATCGAGCCGCTGGCGCCCTGGGTGGTGAACACGAAGATGCCCAGGGTGATGAAGCCGAAGTGGCTGAGCGAGGTGAGACCGATCAGCCGCAGCAGGTCGTCCTGACCGATGGCCACGAACGCGCCGTACACGATCGAGATCAACGCGAGCACGACGACGAACGGCGTGGCCCAGTCGGAGGCCTCCGGGAACAGCCCGAGGCAGAACCGCAGCATGCCGAAGGTGCCGATCTTGTCGAGCACGCAGACCAGGAGCACGCTCGTGGGCGGCGTGGCCTGTTCGGTGGTGTCGGCCAGCCAGGTGTGCACCGGGAACAGCGGGGCCTTGATCGCGAACGCGATGAAGAAGCCGGCGAACAGCCACCGGCCCGCGCTCGTGGAGATGTCGAGCTGCTGCAGGTCGTCGTAGAGGTAGGACGGCGAGCCCTGGTCGGAGGAGACGACGTAGAGCCCGATCACCGAGCCGAGCAGGACCAGTCCGCCGGCGAGCTGGAACATCAGGAACTTCAGCGCCGCCGCCGAACGGCGAGCCCGGCCGAAGCCGCCGATGAGGAAGTACGCCGGGATCAGCGTGGCCTCGAAGACGACGTAGAAGAGGAACACGTCGGTCGCGAGGAAGACCACCAGCGAGAGGGACTCCAGCGCCAGCGCCCACGCGAACCAGCGCTTGGCGGTCTCGTCGGGGGCGTCGTTCCAGGCCGCAGCGAGCACGATCGGCACGAGCACGACGGTGAGCAGCACCAGCAGCAGGCCGAGCCCGTCGAGACCCAAGGCGTAGTGGACGCCGAAGGCGGCGATCCAGTCGTGGGTCTCGGTGAGCTGGAATCCGGTGCTGTCCTTGTCGAACTGGGTCGCAGCGATCACGCCGACGACGAGCGTGACGAGGGAGAAGACCAGTGCGGTCTGCTTGGCGAGGGCACCCTTGGGGCCGAAGGCCACGGCCAGCGCGCCCACGAGTGGGAGCAGCCAGAGGACGGTGAGGATCGGGAAGTCGTTCATGCGAGGTTCACCGCCAGCAGCGCCAGGACGACGAGTAAGACGCCGCCGAGCAAGGACAGGGCGTAGGAGCGGACGTAGCCGTTCTGCGCTCGCCTACCGAGGGCTCCGATCCCGCCGACCGCGACCGCGCCTCCGGTGAAGGCACCGTCGACCACCACGGAGTCGATGGTGACCAGACCGGAGGTGAGGTGCTTGCCCGGCTTGACCACGAGCTCGTCGTTGATCACGTCGCCGTAGATGTCGGCGCGGGTGGCGCGGGTCACGAACGAGACGTCCTGAGGCGCCTCGCGCGGGATCGGCCGGCGGCCGAACAGCGCGATGGCGATGGAGACGCCGACCGCGACGATGAGGACCACGATGACGGAGACCGCGAACGCCGGGATCGGCGGCTCCTCGTGTGGTGCCTCGCCGGTGACGGGTGCGAGGAAGTTGACGATCCAGTCGTTGATGAGCATCACGCCGCCCAGCACGGACAGGGCCGCCAGCACGATGAGCGGGAAGGTCATCACGGCCGGCGACTCGTGCGGGTGCACGTCCTTGTCCCAGCGCTTCTCGCCGAAGAAGGTCATCAGCATCAGCCGGGTCATGTAGAAGCCGGTGATGCCCGCGCCCACGATCGCGCAGATCCCGACCAGCCAGTTGTCGGTGAGCGCGACCTCGATGATCTTGTCCTTCGACCAGAAGCCCGAGAAACCCGGGAAGCCGATGATCGCGAGATAGCCCATCGAGAAGGTGAGGAAGGTGATCGGCATCGCCTTGCGGAGGGCGCCGTAGTGACGCATGTCGACGTCGTCGTTCATGCCGTGCATGACCGAGCCGGCGCCCAGGAACATGTTGGCCTTGAAGAAGCCGTGGTTGAGCAGGTGGAAGATCGCGAAGGCATATCCGGCCGGGCCGAGACCGGCGCCGAGCATCATGTAGCCGATCTGGCTCATGGTGGAGCCGGCCAGCGCCTTCTTGATGTCGTCCTTCGCGCATCCGATCGCCGCACCCCAGAGCAGCGTCACCGTGGCCACGATGATCACCACGGTCCGCGCATCCGGTGCGAGGTCGAAGATCCAGTTGGACCGGACGATCAGGTAGACGCCGGCAGTCACCATCGTCGCCGCGTGGATCAGTGCCGAGACCGGGGTCGGACCCTCCATGGCGTCGAGCAACCAGGCCTGCAGCGGCACCTGCGCGGACTTGCCGCAGGCGCCCAGGAGCAGGAGCAGACCGAACGCCGTGAGGGTCTTCTCGCTGGCGCCGTCGACGTTCGCGCTGATCACCACGAAGCTCGTGGAGCCCCAGGTGACGAAGGCCAGCATGATCGCGAGGGAGAGGCCCATGTCGCCGACGCGGTTGATCACGAAGGCCTTCTTGGCGGCTGCGGCCGCAGACGGCTTGTGCTGCCAGAAGCCGATCAGGAGGTAGGACGCGAGACCCACGCCCTCCCAGCCGAGGAACAGTCCGAGGTAGTTCTCGGACATGACCAGCATCAGCATCGCGGCCACGAACAGGTTGAGGTAGCCGAAGAACCGCACCCGGCGCGGGTCGTGCTCCATGTAGCCGATGGAGTAGATGTGGATCAACGAGCCGACTCCGGTGATCAGGAGCAGGAACAGCGCCGTCAGCGGGTCGTAGAGCAGGTCCATGCCGACTCGGAGCTCACCGACGTCGATCCAGTTGTAGAGGTGCTGGGCGACCTGGCGGTCGTCGTCGGGCCGGCCGAGCAGCGAGATGAACATCGCCAGGCTGATCGCGAACGAGCCGATCGGCAGGATGGTGCCGAGCAGGTGACCGAACGCCGCGAACGGCTTGGGCGCGATGGCCCCGCCGATCAGCAGGATCACGGCACCGGCGGCGGGCAGCGCAATCACCAGCCAGGCCAGGGCGAACACCCCGTCCGCGGTCGTCGGGTCGACGACCGGGATCGGTCCACCCTCGTGGAGTGCAAGCATGAGTGGGTCCTGTGTCCTGTCCGGGTCAGTACTTCAGCAGGCTGGCGTCGTCGACCGAGGCCGACCGGCGGGTGCGGAAGATCGTCATGATGATCGCGAGACCGACCACGACCTCGGCCGCAGCGACGACCATCACGAAGAACGCCGCGACCTGGCCGTCGAGGTTGCCGTGCTGCTTGGCGAATGCGACCAGCGCAAGGTTGCAGGCGTTGAGCATCAGCTCGACACACATGAACACCACGATCGCGTTGCGACGGGTGAGGACCCCGACCGCTCCGATGGTGAACAGGATCGAGGAGAGCACGATGAACGGCGTCACGCTGTCCATTACTCACCGCCTTCCGTCGTGGTGGATCCGGTCGCGCGACCGTCGGGCCCGTCCTCCGCTGTCGGCGTGCCGTCAGGGTGATAGTTGATCGACCGCTGCACCGCCTCGACGTCGCGCGGAGCAGCCCGCACGGTGCCGCGCGCGGCGAGCACGCGGGACACCGAATCGGCGGCGGGCGTGCCGTCGGGCAGCAGGGCCGGGGTGTCGACGGCGTTGTGCCGCGCGAAGACACCGGGTGGCGGCAGCGGACCGAGGTGCGCCCCGGTCTCGGCGTACGCCTTGACTCGATCGGCGGCAGTCGCGGCCTGGGTCGCCTTGGGCGTGATCCGCTCGCGGTGCGCGAGCACCATCGCACCGAGGGCTGCCGTGATCAGCAGCGCCGAGGTGACCTCGAAGGCGAAGACGTAGCGCGAGAACAAGATGTTCGCGAGCCGCTGGATGTTGCCGCCCTCGTTGGCGTCGGTCAGCCCGACCACCGTGCCGAGGCTGAGCTGACTGACTCCGATCACCAGCGTGAGGCCGAGCACGAGGCCGCCCAGAGTCGCGAACAGCCGCTGGCCCCGGATCGTCTCGACCACGGAGTCGGACGCGTCGACGCCGACGAGCATCAGCACGAAGAGGAACAGCATCAGGATCGCGCCGGTGTAGACGATGATCTGGACCGCGAACAGGAACGGCGCATCGAGGGCGGCGTAGAGGATCGCGAGCGAGATCATCACCACGGCCAGGAGCAGCGCGGCGTGCACGGCCTTGCGCACGAACAGGATGCCGAGCGCGGCCAGCACCATGATCGGCGCCAGGATGTAGAAGGCGGTCACGACGCCTCCTCCCCCGCCGCCAGGTCGCGCAGCGCCGACTCCTTCAGGTTGAACTCAGGGGTCTCGGCGGCCGGCTGGCGGAAGGTCCCGCGGTAGTAGTCGCCCTCGTCGTCGCCGAGGCGCATCGGGTGCGGCGGCTGCTCCATACCCGGCAGGAGCGGAGCGAGCAGTTCGTTCTTGGTGTAGATCAGGTCGGCGCGGTTGTCGTCGGCGAGCTCGTACTCGTTGGTCATCGTGAGCGCCCGGGTCGGACAGGCCTCGATGCAGAGCCCGCAGAGGATGCAGCGCAGGTAGTTGATCTGGTAGACGCGGCCGTACCGCTCCCCCGGGCTGAACCGACCGTCGCCGTCGGCACTGTCGTCGTTGGAGGCACCCTCGACGTAGATCGCGTCGGCCGGACAGGCCCACGCGCACAGCTCACAGCCGATGCACTTCTCGAGGCCGTCGGGCCAGCGGTTGAGCTGGTGCCGGCCGTGGAAACGCGGCGCCGTCGGCAGCTTCTCGAAGGGGTACTGCTCGGTGACCACCTTCTTGAACATGGTCCGGAAGGTCACCCCGAACCCGGCGACCGGGTCCCAGAACTGTTCCTTGAGTGTGGGCATGGGTCAGCCGTCCTCTCCACGACCGGCGGAGCTGCCCGCCGGCACGGTGGTGCTGCTGGTCTGGAAGGTGAGCGCCTCTGCGGCACCGCGGACGGCGCCACCGGCCGGCATCGGCGGCGTCGGGTAGCCGCTGCGCGCTCCGGCCTCGTCCGCGGTCTCCTGCGGCTCGTCGCTGCTGCTGCCCGGCCAGAACGAGAAGCCGAGGAGCAGCACCAGGACGACGCCGATGATCGCCAGCAGGGTGCCCTGGTCGATGCCGCCGTCGAGTGAGATCGCCCGGATCGTAGCGACCGCGACGATCCAGCCCAGCGAGATCGGGATGAGCCACTTCCACCCGAGCGCCATGAACTGGTCGTAGCGCATCCGGGGCAGCGTGCCGCGCAGCCAGATGAAGAAGAAGATGAAGCAGAGCACCTTGCCGAAGAACCAGATCAGCGGCACGTAGCCCTCGTTGGCACCCGGCCAGATGTGGTCGATCCAGAACGGCGCGTGCCAGCCGCCGAGGAACAGCGTGGTGGCCAGCGCAGAGACGGTGGCCATGTTGATGTACTCGGCCAGGAAGAACAGCGCGAACTTCAGCGAGCTGTACTCGGTGTGGAAGCCGCCCACCAGCTCACCTTCGGCCTCGGGGAGGTCGAACGGCGCACGGTTGGTCTCGCCGATCATCGAGATGACGTAGATGACGAACGACGGCAACAGGATCAGGCCGTACCAGAGGTTGCTCTGCGCCTCGACGATCTCCGAGGTCGACAGCGACCCGGCATAGAGGAAGACCGCGACCAGGGCCAGCCCCATCGCGACCTCGTAGGAGATCATCTGCGCGCTCGACCGCAGCCCGCCCAGCAAGGCATACGTCGAGCCGCTGGCCCAGCCGCCCAGGACGATGCCGTAGATGCCGATCGAGGCGACGGCCATCACGAACAGCACCGCCACCGGCATGTCGGTGAGCTGGAGCGGGGTGGTGATGTCGGTGAACGGCACGTCGACGACGGGGCCGAACGGGATCACCGAGAACGTCACGAAGGCCGGCACCGTCGCGAGCACCGGCGCGAGGAGAAAGACCCACTTGTCGGCGGCCTTGGGGATGATGTCTTCCTTCAGCGCCAGCTTCACACCGTCGGCCAGCGACTGGAGCAGCCCGAAGGGGCCGTGCACGTTGGGGCCGATGCGGTGCTGCATCCGGGCCACGACGCGGCGCTCCCACCAGATGTTGAACAGCGTCAGAAGCACCAGGATCACGAAGATCAGGACGGTCTTGATCAGGATCAGCCACCAGGGGTCCTGACCGAAGACGTCCTCGAGCGCCATCGCGTGGATCACTGCTCAGCTCCCTTCACCGTGACCCGGCTGCCCGGCGAGGCCAGGTCGGCCAGGACGCCGTTGCCCGAGTTGTTGGACGGGACCCAGATCACGCCGTCAGGGGCGTCGGCGACCTCGGCGGGCAGCGTCCACGAGCCCCGGTCACCGGTCACCGTCACGGTCGAGCCGAGCGCGTCGTACATCGCCTGGCTGACCCGCGCGACCGCGGGACGTGCGGTGGCGCGCAGGTTGTCGTCGCCGTCCTGCATCGAGCCGTGATCGATCGACTGCTTCCAGGTGGCGAGGGCCACGCCGTCGCGGCCGGCGGAACCCGTCGACAGCACCGGATCGTGAGCGGCACGCTCGCCGTCCCACGGGCCGAGCTCCTCCATCTGGGCCCGGACCTCGGCGACCGTGCGGAAGCCGAGTGGGCCGCCCAGCCCGAGCGAGCTCAGCTCCTCGGCGATCCCGGCCAGCACCCGGCTGTCCGGCAGCGCCTGCGGGTTGGTGAACACCGCGTCGAACCAGCGCGGCCGGCCCTCCCAGGTCACGAACGTGCCGGCCTTGTCGACGACCGAGGCGACCGGGAACACTACGTCAGCGACCCGGGTCACGTCGGTCTCGCGAAGCTCGAGCGAGACCACGAACGACGCCGCGTCGAGGGCCGCCCGGAAGGCCGCGGGATCCGCGGTGTCGTCGGGGTCGACGCCGCCGACCACCAGCCCACCGAGCTCACCGGCGACCGCCGCCGCCACGATCTCGTCGGCGTCGCGGCCGGCGGTCTCGGGCAGGCTCTCCAGACCCCAGGTCGTGGCCACGTCGACACGCGCCTGCGCGTCGGCCGCGGGACGGCCGCCGGGGAGCAGCCCGGGCAGGCAGCCGGTCTCGAGCGCTCCGCGGTCACCGGCTCGCCGAGGTACCCAGGCCAGGCGAGCGCCGGTGCGGGACGCGAGCCCCGCGGCGGACGAGAGCGCCCCCGGCGAGGTGGCCAGCCGCTCGCCGACCAGGATCACCGAGGTCGAGTCGAGCGGGTGCTCTCCGGTCATGCCGAGCTCGTCGAGGGCGACCGCCTCGCCACCGGGTGCGGTGGCGATCAGGGAGCCGCCCATCTTGCGCAGCCCGCGCGAGGTGTACGGCGCGATCGAGACGACGTTGGTGCCGTGCGCCCGGTTTGCCTTGCGCAGCCGCAGGAACACAGCGCCTGCTTCGTCCTCGGGCTCGAAGCCGGCTAGCACGACGGTGCCCGCGGTCTCCAGGTCGGCGTACGTGACGCCACCACCGCCGGGCCCGGTGAGCACCACGTGCGCGGCCAGGAACGACGACTCCTCGGCCGACAGCGGCCGGGAGCGGAAGTCGATGTCGTTGGTGCCGAGCGCCACGCGCGCGAACTTGGAGTAGGCGTAGCCGTCCTCGGCCGTGATCCGGCCGCCGGGCAGTACGCCGACCGAGCCGGCGGCGGCAAGACCACGAGCGGCCACGGCGAACGCCTCGGTCCAGGACGCGGGGCGCAGCTCGCCGTCCTCGCGCACCAGCGGGAAGGTGAGCCGGTCACCGGCAGTCGCGTAGTGGAAGGCGAACCGGTCCTTGTCGGTGATCCACTCCTCGTTGACCTCGGGGTCGTTGCCCGAGAGGCGGCGCATCACCTTGCCGCGCCGGTGGTCGACCCGGATCGCGGAGCCGCACGCGTCGTGCTCGGCGATCGACGGGGTCGAGACCAGGTCGAAGGGGCGGGAGCGGAAGCGGTATTCGGCGGAGGTCAGCGCACCGACCGGGCAGATCTGGATGGTGTTGCCCGAGAAGTAGCTGTCGTACGGCTCCTTCTCGTAGATGCCGACCTGCTGCAGCGCGCCCCGCTCGATCAGCTCGATGAAGGGGTCGCCGGAGATCTGCGCCGAGAAGCGCGTGCAGCGCGCGCACAGCACGCAGCGCTCCCGGTCGAGGAGCACCTGGGCCGAGATGTTGATCGGCTTGGGGAAGGTCCGCTTGAGACCACCGGACTCGAAGAACCGCGACTCGCCCCGGCCGTTGGACATCGCCTGGTTCTGTAGGGGGCACTCGCCGCCCTTGTCGCAGACCGGGCAGTCGAGCGGGTGGTTGATCAGCAGGAACTCCATGATCCCCTGCTGGGCCTTGTCGGCGACCTCGCTGGTGACCTGGGTGTTGACGACCATGCCCTCGGCGACCGGCAGCGTGCAGGAGGCCTGCGGCTTGGGGAAGCCGCGGCCGTTGCCGGCGTCGGGCACGTCGACCAGACACTGACGGCAGGCACCGACCGGCGCCAGCAGCGGGTGGTCGCAGAACCGCGGGACCTGGACGCCGACCTGCTCGGCGGCCCGGATCACCAAGGTGTTCTCGGGGACGTCGACCTGGATGCCGTCGATGGTCAGCGACACCGTCTTGACCGTGTCCGGCACAGCGGCATCCGCCTTCTCGGGAGCGGTGGTCATGCCATCTCCAGCTCGTCGGCGAAGAGGGTCGACTTCATCGGGTCGAAAGGGCAGCCGCCCTGCTCCAGATGCTGGAGGTACTCCTCGCGGAAGTACTTGATCGAGCTCTGGATGGGGCTCACCGCGCCGTCGGCCAGCGCGCAGAAGGACCGGCCGAAGATGTTGTCGCACTGGTCGAGCAGCAGGTCGAGATCGCTCTCCTGCCCCTCGCCGTTCTCCAGCTTGGCCAGGGTCTGCACCAGCCACCAGGTGCCCTCACGGCACGGCGTGCACTTGCCGCAGGACTCGTGTTTGTAGAACTCCGTCCAGCGCAGCACAGCACGCACGACGCAGGTGGTGTCGTCGAAGAGCTGCAGCGCGCGGGTGCCGAGCATCGAGCCCGCCGCGACGACCTCCTCGAAGCCGAGGGGTACGTCGAGGTGCTCGTCGGTCAGCAGCGGAGTGCTGGAGCCACCGGGCGTCCAGAACTTCAGCGTGTGCCCCTCGCGCATCCCGCCGGCCAGGTCGATCAGCTCGCGCAGAGTGATGCCCAGCGGCGCTTCGTACTGACCCGGCTTGGTGACGTGACCGGAGAGGCTGAAGATGCCGTAGCCCTTGGACTTCTCGGTGCCCATCGAGGCGAACCACTCGGCGCCGTGCTCGATGATGCTCGGGACCGAGGCGATCGACTCGACGTTGTTGATCACGGTCGGGCTGGCGTAGAGGCCGGCGACGGCAGGGAACGGCGGACGCAGCCGCGGTTGGCCGCGGCGGCCTTCGAGCCCTTCGAGCAGCGCGGTCTCCTCGCCACAGATGTAGGCGCCGGCACCGGCGTGGACGACCACATCGAGGTCGTAGCCCGAACCGTGGATGTCCTTCCCCAGGTGGCCGGCGGCGTACGCCTCGGCGACCGCGGCCTGGACCCGGCGGATCACGTGGAGCACCTCGCCGCGGATGTAGATGAAGGCCTTGTTGGCGCGGATCGCGAACGAGCTGATGATCACGCCCTCCACCAGCACGTGGGGGTTGGCCATCATCAGCGGGATGTCCTTGCAGGTGCCCGGCTCGGACTCGTCGGCGTTGACCACGAGGTATTTGGGCCGGGGGTTGTCCTGTGGGATGAACGACCACTTCATGCCGGTCGGGAAGCCTGCTCCGCCCCGACCCCGCAGGCCGGAGTCCTTCACCGCGGTGATGATGTCGTCGGGTGCCATCCCGAGCGCGGTCTTCAGCGCTGCATAGCCGCCGCGGTCCTCGTAGGTCGACAGCTTCCAGGACTGCTCTGCGTCCCAGATGTCGGTGAGGACGGGGGTGAGGGTGCTGATGTCGGCGCTCACTTCTTCCCCTCTTCGGTCTTGCTGTCGATGGCCTTGGCGCCATCGCCATCTGGAGCGGTCCAGCCGTTGTCGCGGGCGATCTCCAGCCCGACGAGCGAAGCCGGCCCGGCACCCGGACCCTCGTCGACGCGGCCGTCGGGGAAGCCGGCAAGCACTCGCTCGGCCTCGCGCCACGTGCACAGCCGCGGGCCGCGGGTCGAGGAGACCTCCTTGCCCTCGCGCAGGTCGTCGACGAGCTGGACGGCCGAGGCGGGGGTCATGTTGTCCATGAACTCCCAGTTGACCATCATCACCGGCGCGTAGTCGCAGGCGGCGTTGCACTCGACGTGCTCGAGGCTGATCTTGCCGTCAGCGGTGGTCTCGTCGTTGCCGACGTCGAGATGATCCTTGAGCCGCTCGAAGATCGCGTCACCGCCCATTACCGCGCACAGGGTGTTGGTGCAGACGCCGACGAGGTAGTCGCCGACCGGCTTGCGCTTGTACATCGTGTAGAAGGTCGCGACACCGCTGACCTCGGCGGCAGAGATGCCGAGGATGCCGGCGCAGGCCTCGATGCCCTCCGGCGTGATCCGGCCCTCGACCGACTGCACGAGGTGCAGCATCGGCAGCAGGCCGCTGCGGGCCTCGGGGTAGCGCGCGGCGATCTCCTCGAGCTCGCCGTACGTCTCTTGGGTGAGGGTCATCAGCGGTCGACGCCTCCCATCACGGGGTCGATCGAGGCGATCGCGACGATGACGTCGGCGACCATGCCGCCCTCGCTCATCACGCTCGTGGCCTGCAGGTTGGTGAACGACGGGTCGCGGAAGTGCGCGCGGAACGGGCGGGTGCCGCCGTCGGAGACGACGTGCGCGCCCAACTCGCCGCGTGGCGACTCGATGGGGACGTAGGCCTGCCCGGCCGGCACCCGGAAGCCCTCGGTCACCAGCTTGAAGTGGTGGATCAGGGCCTCCATCGACTCGCCCATGATGTGGCGGATGTGGTCGAGGCTGTTGCCCATGCCGTCGGAGCCGATGGCCAACTGGCTGGGCCAGGCGATCTTCTTGTCGGCCACCATCACGGGCGCCCCCTCGAGCCCGGCCAGCCGGTTGGCGGCCTGCTCGACGATCTTGAGCGACTCCCACATCTCGTTGAGCCGGACCCGGAAGCGACCGTAGGAGTCGCAGGTGTCCCAGGTCTGCACCTCGAAGTCGTAGTCCTCGTAGCCGCTGTAGGGCTGGGTCTTGCGCAGGTCCCACGGGTAGCCGGCGGCACGCAGCGGCGGGCCGGTGATGCCCAGCGCCAGGCAGCCGTCGAGCTCGAGGTGGCCGACGTTCTCCAGCCGGCCCTTGAAGATCGGGTTGGCGTTGCAGAGGGCGGCGTATTCCGGCAGCCGCTTCTTCATCAGCGCGATGAACGCGCGGATCTCGTCGAGGGCGCCGGGCGGAAGGTCCTGGGCCACACCGCCGGGGCGGATGAAGGCGTGGTTCATCCGCAGGCCGGTGATCAGCTCGAACAGGTCGAGGACCAGCTCGCGCTCGCGGAAGCCGATGGTCATCACGGTCAGCGCGCCGATCTCCATGCCACCGGTCGCGATGCACACCAGGTGGGAGGAGATGCGGTTGAGCTCCATGAGGAGCACCCGCATGACCTGGGCCTTCTCCGGAATGTCGTCCTCGATGTCGAGCAGCCGCTCGACGCCGAGCACGTAGGTCATCTCGTTGAAGAACGGCGAGAGGTAGTCCATCCGGGTGCAGAAGGTGGTGCCCTGCACCCAGGAGCGGTACTCCATGTTCTTCTCGATGCCGGTGTGGAGGTAGCCGATGCCGCACCGGGCCTCGGTCACCGTCTCGCCCTCGAGCTCGAGGATCAGCCGGAGCACGCCGTGGGTCGACGGGTGCTGCGGGCCCATGTTGACCACGACCCGCTCGTCGGCCTCTTCGGCAACGCCCTGGGCGATCTGGTCCCAGTCCTGGCCGGTGACCGTGAAGACGCGACCCTCGGTCGTGTCACTGGTGCCGGCGTAGAGATCTTCGGTGGTGCTCATCAGTTGTACGACCTCCGCTGGTCGGGCGGCGGAATCGTCCCGCCCTTGTACTCCACGGGGATGCCTCCGAGTGGGTAGTCCTTGCGCTGCGGATGGCCCGGCCAGTCGTCGGGCATCAGGATCCGGGTCAGCGCGGGGTGGCCGTCGAAGATGATCCCGAACATGTCGAAGGTCTCGCGCTCGTGCCAGTCGTTGGTGGGGTAGGTCGCCACGGTCGACGGGATGTGCGGGTCGGCGTCGGGGCAGGTGACCTCGAGCCGGATCCGGCGGTTGAAGGTCATCGAGAGCAGGTGGTAGACCGCGTGCAGCTCACGGCCGGCGTCGGCCGGGTAGTGCACGCCGGACACACCCGAGCAGAGCTCGAAGCGCAGCGCGGCGTCGTCGCGGAGCACCCGCGCGACGGTCGGGAGGTCCTCGCGGCGTACGTGAAAGGTGACCTCACCGCGGTGGACCACGACGCTCTCGACGGCGTGGGCCACGCCGGCGTCGGCCAGGGCGGTGTCGAGCGCCGCGGCGACGTCCTCGTGCCAGCCCTCGAGCGGCCGGTGCGCGGGTGCCGGGAAGACGATCGGCTGGACCAGCCCGCCGTACCCACTCGTGTCACCGGACCCGGTGACCCCGAACATGCCGTGCCGCTCGCCGACCGCCGAGACCTCGGGGTCGAGGGTGGCCGGCGCGTTCTCGGGCTGGTCGGCGCCCTGGTGCTCCTCGGTCACCGCAGCAGCCCCTTCATCTCGCTGGTGGGGAGCGCCTTGAGGGCGTCGTTCTCACGCTGCTCGATCTGGTTGCGCATGTTGACGCCGAGCGGCCGGGTCTGGACCTGCTCGTGCAGCTTGAGGATCGCGTCGATGAGCATCTCCGGACGCGGCGGGCAGCCGGGGAGGTACATGTCGACCGGGACGACGTGGTCGACGCCCTGGACCACCGCGTAGTTGTTGAACATCCCGCCGCTGCTCGCGCACACGCCCATCGCGAGCACCCACTTGGGCTCGGGCATCTGGTCGTAGATCTGGCGCAGGACCGGAGCCATCTTCTGGCTGACCCGGCCGGCCACGATCATCAGGTCGGCCTGGCGCGGGCTCGCGCGGAAGACCTCCATGCCGAAGCGAGCGAGGTCGTACTTCGGACCGCCACTGGTCATCATCTCGATGGCGCAGCAGGCCAAGCCGAAGGTGGCCGGCCAGAAGGACGCCTTGCGCATGTAGCCCGCGACGCCCTCGACGGTCGTCAGGAGTACGCCGCTCGGCAGCTTCTCCTCGATACCCACAGGTGATCCCTACGTCTCTCTAGGTCCTAGTCCCAGTCCAAGCCGCCGCGACGCCATACATAGGCGTAGGCGACGAAGACGGTGGCGATGAAGATGACCATCTCGACGAGGCCGAAGAACTTCATCGCGTCGAAGTGCACGGCCCACGGGTAGAGAAAGATGATCTCGATGTCGAAGACGATGAAGAGCATCGCGGTGATGTAGTACTTCACCGGGAACCGGCCGCCGCCCACCGGCTGCGGCGTCGGCTCGATGCCGCACTCGTAGCTGTCCAGCTTCGCCCGGTTGTAGCGCTTCGGCCCGACCATGCTGCTCATCAGCACCGACCCGGCCGCAAACAGGAACGCCAGGGCCGCAAGGACCAGGACTGGGATGTAGAGCTCCACCGCCACGCCTTCTCTCACCACTGCTTGCTCGGCTCTCTCAGCCGCTCCGCACCACCGTGACAGGGTGTGACCCAGGTCCCATTCGTGAACTTGTGAACGCAATCACTAAGTGGCGCGCTGCTCATACTGCCACTCGTCCTCCGAGCCGTGAAGTCGGGGGCATCCAGCCTCTGACCTGGGCAAATAAGGCACGAAAACGTTCCCTAATTCGACACCACCGCTGGTTGAGCCGCCAGCGCAGCGAGCGTGTCGAAACCACCGCAGCGACGGCTGGGACTCGACCAGGTGC
>ERZ761607.1290-NODE-1290-length-32449-cov-15.716552_pt1 | contig 32449 bp, 28 predicted proteins | sample MGYA00511164_ERZ761607 | MGnify/ENA primary metagenome ERZ761607 (study PRJEB28899, sample SAMN02445080) | bioreactor sludge metagenome | biome: EBPR sludge | place: Australia: Brisbane, Thorneside Wastewater Treatment Plant | collected 2011-06-22 ... | reverse complement strand
CTTGATTCGCATTAATATATTAATATTATTCTAAATGTTCTTTTAAACTGGTCCTTTTGGGATAGATAGAGATCAATTCCTTTTTTAGTTTTTCACTTTCACGGATCATATCCAGTTTTTCCAGGTGGCTGATCACTGTATTTGCACGGTGAACAGCTTTCAGCCCCAGGTGATCTTTGTGGTAATTGACCAGATAATCCCTGTAAAATGAATAAATATCTACCTTTTTTTCTTTCACCAAAAATCTGTCATATTCCATAAACCATTCCAGGCTTGCCTTTTGGTTAAGTAACCTGATCAGTAAGTCGAAATCATTTTCCAGCACACACAGCTCAAGTGCCAATCTAAGATCCCTGTCAAGGCTTAAATTGAGTTTTTTTTGTATAAATTCCGGGTAGGATAGTGTTTTCCCTTCAAAATTTATGTTTTTGATCATCCGGTAATATTGAAGTTCCCTTGTAAGTCTGAACAATTCTGTCGCATAAAAAAGCTGCTTTTCAGGATTTCTAATGGATGCATACAGGGCCAGTAAGTGTTTGTATTGCATTGTTAATGAAATCAGTTTGCTATTTTTCAGCTTTTCCAGGAAATCTTCCAGTAATTCTTTATTTTCAGGTTTATTGAGTTGAATGATCACTTCGTTCAACAGGGCTGGATCTTTCAGTTTGTCAATGGTTTGGGTAAACGGTTCCCGCATTGAATACTGAATTTTGATCCAAATGGAATAAAGCAGCGCCCGGGTCTCTAATTGGCGAATAGAGTTGATTTTTTGCTGAATAGATCTCGCAAAAGTATCCATCCGGTGTTCGTCCAAATGGGTTTTTGATAATGTATTGTAGAAATTATTTGTTCCGGTAAAATGATAAAAAGATACCTGCACGAAGTCCAGCATGGTATCAATGATTTGTTGTAAAAATGCCGGTGCCAGAGGTAAAGCAAGCAGTTGATGATAATATCCATGAGCGCTAATCTGCAACTCATCCAGGACCTCCCTCGAATTCGTATTGGTATAAGTGGCATAAGCCAGTTTGGTGATCAGCTCTCTCAGGATCTGGAATGCTTCCGTATATTTTGCGAGACTTAATGCATCTTTAGCCTGCAACAGTAATTCGTTGGCAACCAAAATGAGCAATTGTGCATTTTGTCGAGTATTTTTGGATTGAAGTACTTCTGATACCGGGTAACAATCTTCCAAAATCTGTTGGTATATATTCCCTTCTGATTGGTCATGGAATTGTCTGGCAAAATAAGTCATCAGTAAGATCCTGAATTTCTTATCCTTTTTACTGAAAGCAAGTAAAAAATGTTTCAGATCCTCCAAACCTGCTATTTCCAGTATTGACCGAATGTTGATGGATTTTTTTCGTTGATGGTCAATGATTTTTGGTGCAAATTCCTGAACAAGCTTTTGACGAATTCCAAATAAAGTGCAGATCGTATGCGCGCAAAACGTTATATCTTTTTCTGAGGCAGAACAGCTGCATCCGGCTTGAATGACATGGTCTTTAAAAATACCGATTTTCGTTGAAAAATCCTGTTCTGCGGATATGATTCCTTCCCAAAGTCCCTTTTTGATCTCGGTTAACTGCAACAGTTTGTTTTCTTCAAAAAGTTTTTCAGCCAGCAGTAAATGTTCATTTTCTGCATAAGCTTCAAAATTGAGAAGTGGTATTTTATTCAGATGCTGCATATAGAACCTTTCGGCAGAAGATCAAAAACCTTTGTCATTTTATGACCATCAACAATTATTTTCCTTTGTTGCAAAATATAAAATGGATATTTTCTAAAAAAACATTTGTTTAACCCGTAAAGGTAAGAAAAGTGACTTAATAAGTTGTAATTTATTCCGGTTTTATTGGAAAAAGGATTTCTTCAAAGTTACAGTTCATCATTTTTTTTAAAACCAGGTGAAATGAGAAATGATATTAATTACAAAAAAGTCGGATCACCGGAGTGGAAATCGTATTGCTTTTGTTGCCTGCACGATCTACTAACCATATGTCATATCTAAAACTGTCTGTAGGGAATCCTGCCTGAACCGAGCAGGGTGGCAGGTTATCAGGAAACAAACAACAGGTGGTATAAGTCAAAATCCTCAGCTCTGCCTCCAGCCCATTTTTAATTTTATCTTCAGGGATAGCAGGAAAACTGAACTGTTCAGCTATGTTTCCTGTTCTGGAATCTACCATAAAAATCGTACTGCTCTCGGCAGTATCACCCAAATAGCCAAGGTCTCCATCACCATCAAGCACCTGAATATATATTTCCATAGAGTCTTCCTTAAAATAGCCTTGTTGCATTTCCGAATCACTTATTCCTGCCAGACTGATCTCAGGGATATCCGAAAGTTCCTTTTTTTTATAGCATCCCAAAACCAAAAGGATCAGGGCAACAAAAGTCAAGGTAATTAATATTTTAGATTGTTTAAAAATCATGATTTTCAGATCGGATTACATTTTCTGACAACAATTCTATAATATTGCAATATGGTTCATTTTGAGATAAAAAGAAAGGAAATTCTGGAAAAATTTCACCTGTTCAGGTCCGGTAGGTTTGATTTCTTTGATTTGGCGTTAGATTTGTTTCATTTTCAGCAAGTTAATAATTCTGTTTATTCAAGATTCCTAAGCTATTTGGGTAAAAATGATTTTGTGCCACAAAAACTTGAAGAAATTCCTTTTTTGCCCATAGAGGTATTTAAAAAGCATGAAGTGAAAACAGGAATATGGAAGGCAGATGTGGTTTTTCGAAGTAGTGGAACCACAGATTCAGAAAGGTCTGTACATCACCTCAGAACAAAAACGCACTATCAGGAAAATGCAGTGTATTGTTTTGAGAACCAGTTTGGAAATTTGGGGAATTATAGATTTTATGGCCTGCTGCCTTCCTATATTGAACAAGGTGATTCTTCTTTGGTTCATATGGTCAATTATTTCATGCAATATCATCGAAAGGCAGATGGAGGTTTTTATCTATATGATCATCAATCACTTATCCAGGCTCTGAAAAAAGATCAAAAGGAAAAAATTCCTGTATTGTTCGGGGTCAGTTATGCCTTGCTGGATCTGGCAGAGACCATTAGCCCCGATCTCAACCAGGTCATGGTTTTTGAGACAGGAGGCATGAAAGGTAGAGGAAAGGAATTGGCGAGGGAAGAACTGCATCAACGTTTATGCAATGGTTTGAATCTCAAAAGCATTTATTCAGAATATGGAATGACCGAGTTGCTTTCACAGTCTTATTCTTCCGGGGAAGGAATTTTTGAAATGTCTCCATCTATGAAAATTCTGATAAGTGATCTTTATGATCCTAAAAGCATGTTGTCCATTGGTCAGCATGGAAGGATCAATGTGATCGACCTGGCGAATATTGACAGCTGTGCTTTTATAGCTACTCAGGATGTCGGTGTTTTAATCAACGATAAAGAGTTTTCCGTTTTAGGGCGTACAGATAGCAGCGAAATCAGAGGGTGCAATTTGCTTTATGTTTAGCAATTTTTCGATTAACCGGAAACAGAAAGAATAAAGTTTTCAGCTGTTGCGAGGTCTTCAGGTTTTCCACAGTCAAACCAATAATCTTTATCATGTATAAAAGCTTTGATTCTGAATGTGTCCATGTTTTCCAGGTAGAAATCGATCAGAGAATAGATCCTGTTTTGTTCGATTTTTCTGATCAGACCGGGATTTATCAGATGAATGCCGCTAAAGGCGTATGCCACCGATGATTCGGTCGTTCTCAGGCTCATTTTTTTGTCATGCGTATTGTGGTTTACCCAACCATTCATTCTAAGACATTCATCGAATATGAGTTGCCTGGAACTTTTCCTGCTTCGTACAGCAAGCGTCACCACATTTTGGGAATGGATGTGATATGCTAACATGTCGCGTATGTTAAGGTTGGTGATAACATCTGCATTGAACAGCAGAATTGGTTGATCATCTGTATGAAACAAATGGGCAGCATTGGCCAATCCACCTGCAGTATCCAAAAGGATCTCTTCCTTTGACAGGCTGATACTCAGTCCAAAAAAATCATTTTTGACCAGGTATGATTCTATTTTTTCCTGGAAATGATGTGTATTGATCACAAAATGAGAAACGCCCTGTTCATTTAAAAATTTCAGATTATAATGAAGCAAAGTGGTACCCATGAATGGAGCCAGAGCTTTGGGCTTGTCATGCGTGATGGGATATAGCCGGGTGCCTAAACCCGCTGCGAAGATCATCGCCTGCATATACGTTTATTTGGTTTTTCGCATTTCTTGTTCACGATGTCTCAAAACTACGTCCACGTCAAACCTTGAACGTACGATCTCTGAAAACTGTTCTGCCAGAAAAACAGACCGGTGTTGGCCGCCCGTGCATCCGAAATTTACAGTCAGGTTGTTGAACGAACGGGAAATGTAATTTTTAATTGAGGATTCGGTCAGTTGGAGGCAATTTTGGAGAAAAGTAAAAACCTCAGGTTCTTTTTCCAGAAAATCAATGACTTCCTTGTCCATGCCTGTCAATTCCTTGTATTGATCCAGCCTTCCGGGATTTGGTAAAGCACGACAATCAAAAACAAAACCTCCACCATGTCCGCTTTCATCTACGGGCACACCTCGTCTGAAAGAAAAGCTGTTGACGGATATTTTTAATTTAGGTTTTCCGATTGCTTTTAATTTTTCGGAGCTGATCATCTGTCTCAGCACCGGAATAAGCGTTGGTAGCTCAATTGGCAATTCATTGTTGGACAGCAGGTAATCCATATTTCTGAGGGCATAGGGAATGCTGACGAGAAAGTGAGATTTTTTCTCGTAAAAACCTCTGAATCCATAGGTTCCCATCGCCTGCATGATCCTGATCATCACAAAAACTGTAAAAAATGATCTGAATTCAACTTCATCTACCTGAATATGTTTCTTTAATTCATTCACATAAAACCCCAACAACTCAGCACGGACTTCTTCCGGAATGTTGGCTTTCGCATCATAGAGAAGTGAAGCCAGATCATATTGAAGTGCGCCTTTTCTGCCACCCTGATAGTCAATGAAATAGATCTCATCATCTTTAAGCATAATATTTCTTGACTGAAAATCCCTGTAAAGAAAGTATTCGTGATCTGCAGAAATCAAATAATTCGTAAGTTTTTGATAATCATCTTCCAATGCCTGTTCATCAAAAGCGATGCCCGCTAATTTTAAAAAATAATATTTAAAATAGTTCAAATCCCACATCATGGATTGGCGGTCAAATTTCGATCTGGGATAGCAAAGTGAGTAATCCAGATCTTTTCCGGCATGAATCTGAAATTTGGGCAATTCAGTCAGCACTTTTTTATACAACTGGATCAAAGTATCGCTGAAACGACTCCTTTCTGACTCTAATTGGATCAGATTAAAAAGTGTAGTGTCGCCAAGATCTTCCAATAAGTAAACACTTTTAGTCAGATCTTCAGCGAGAACTGCCGGAACATTTAATCCTTTTCTGATAAAATGATTGGTAAAGCCTATAAAAGCTTTGTTTTCCTTATTATCTGCATTGTATACACCGACAACTTGTTTTGTTTTTGATTTCAAACGGAAGTATACCCGGTCAGACCCGGATCTTGGCATGGGTTCAATGGTTTTAATGGTTTCCCCTGACCACGATTCAAAAAGCTGAATGATTGGATCTGTCATATTTTTTTATGCTGAATATTTAAATGAAATCCGAAAAGGGATCAATCCCGGTTAGAAATCTTTTTATTGAACTCAACAGTGGCAATGCTCGGATCTTCCTTGATTTTTTTGATCAATTCATCAGGATCGATTTTTTCCTGGTTGAAAGTCACCAGCCAAAGCGGACTATCCGGTCCGAGTCTTCTGACAATTTTCATTTCGTATTCAGCGTATTCTCTTAACCAACGGACAAGTATCAATTGGTCAGTTCCTTTGATGATCAGCTCGTTTTTGATGAGTATTTCATTTTTTGGAACTGTTTCTACAATCGGAATGTCAGTCTGTTTCCAGCCATCAAGTTTGATCATTTCAAGAAGTTGCTTTTCCAAAACATCAACTGCAGGAGGAAAACTGCTTTTGGTTTTCATTGTTTTTTGTTTATCCTTATCCGAAAAACTCAATGTAGTAGTTGGAAGATCTGCAATATTCATATCATAATTCTCGTCGAGTTTCCATATGTTGGCATCTTTGAATAACTTCACCAGATTGATATACTCCACATCAGTCAATTGTTTTTCGTATTTGCCTATCATGGATGAATAACGAATGCCATTATATTTCATCAAACCTGTGTTGTAAATCGTAAGGTTGTATACAGGGCATTCACCATAACAGGCACCTTTACTATATACTATTTTAGGACTGGTCAAAGCAACATCCGTTTCCATTTTAATGGCCGGACTACAGGAAGTGTTCAGAAATGCAAGGGTGACGATGACTAATAGGATGGAGAAAAAATGCTTGATTGGGTAGTTCATATTTAATTTATTGTAAATTATTATTATTTGATAATTAATAAAATATATTAATACAGAATGAATTAGTTTTCATTCTGTATCATAAAAAAACGAATTTTCTGCTGACAAATTTTTTTTCGTCCTGCAAAAATAATATATATACGCCCGCTGCAATATTATTTAGATAAATATCTTTCTCGCTTTCTCCATAAAAACTTCCGGAAAGCACGGTTCTTCCCGCTGCATCCATTAACCGATACCTGACTATAGATTGGGCCGGTGTAAACCTTTTCAACTTTAATGCTGGTGGGGCTGCTTGATACAGGATCCAAATGTCATCCACCGGAGAATCTCCGGAATCAAAATCGCGGCAAAACTGATCCCTCATTAAATCAGGGTAATAGAGGTCTATCATCTGCCACATCCTCGACTTTTGTCCTTCAGTGAAGAATATCAGACAGTTGTCATCTGTATAATTCATAAAGTTCATGTACATATCTGCGCTTCCACAAGAGTATTGGGGATGTTTCGGGCAACCGTAATAAATTTTTCCCTGAACCGGTGTGTCTTCAATACCGTCGTCTGAATCACAGGTTTCTTCTGAACCCCAGGGATGTAGCAATCCAAAATAATGGCCCATTTCGTGAACCAGTGTTTTTCCTAGATTGAATGGATATTTCTCATGATCATTCGGGTGAAATCCAAAAAAATCGGGGTCGATGACGATGCCCGCTTCGTCAGAAGGTCCTTCACCTGGCAGTGTGGCAAATCCCTGGTATGCACTCAGTTCGGAAATCCATATATTAATGTATTTTTGGGTATTCCATGCATCAAAACCACCCAATATTTCGTGCTTTATCAATAGCTTTCCCTGCAGATTTACCTGCTCTCCAAAATAGGGAAGTTCTGTGGATTTTTGTTCTATCGCTGGTTCAGGTCCAATACCGTGATCAGTATAGGCAAGACAAAACTGAATCCCGGTATTGGCAGAAAATGGGCGAAAATCTTTAGGAAGATATGCCAGATCCGGATTGATTGCGTTGAATGTTTCATTCAAAACTTCGATTTGATCCTGAATTTCATTCAAAGTAACAGGGCTTCTGCCTTCTTCCAACATTATGTGAAAAACCAAGGGTATATAGTGGTTGCTCCTTGAATTTAATTTCAAGCCATTATCAACATTCAACCTGGATGGCGTATTTTTTTTTGTGAATTGTGTCAGTTGTGCAGTATCATACCTTTCATGCAGGCCACATGATCTTTGTTGCGCAGCAGTTTGAATTCCCCAAAAAAGTATCAAAATCAGGAAAAAGCCTGATCGTGCCCTGGAAAAACCTCCATAACTGATCAAATAATCAACAGGCCAATGTTTTTTTACCCTTTCTGTGAGTTGGGTGCCAATAACTATATTTTTTTTTATGCCCGCCATAATGATACAAACACAATTAAACAAAGTTAAATTGTATTCACCAACTTTTTATTTAATTTTTTGCCTGTCCGGGGTTGAACTCAATTTTTATTTTTTGCAATGATTGGGAAGATTCATATGCTTTCGATTGTTTGGTTTCATTAGGTTTTTGGCCTGATAACACCAGTTGCTTTGGATTGATACCCATTTCAATAAAGGCCTGATAAACAGATAATAGCCTTCCTGTTCTGATGGTCATTTCAGGAGTATTTTCCATGCCAGGTACTACAATATTTTCGACGCAAACATCCTTAACATTTTTAGAATTCAGTAAGCGCAACAGGCTGAGCAATGCATTCTTTCCCTTTTCAGACAATGCAATACTGTTCACCTCAAAAAGCAGCGATTCGTTCAATACTACCGCTAATAAACCGGAGGGTGTTTGTTCTATAGTGTATTCACCTGAAGCTAAAAGTTCAAGGTTCCTGGTCAATTGAACCCGGGTATCAGAAATCGTATCTGAATTATAGGCCAATTGGCTGTCTTTGGCGGTAGCTAAGTTAGTGCTAATTGAAGCACTGTTGAATTCTTCGTCTGATTGAACGTTTTGATGACCTGCCAGTTTTAATTCCAACTTTCGGATGATTTTCTCTTTTTCATTCAGAACAACCTGTTTTGCGATCAAATCATCCGTGAGTGACCTTTTATCATCGAATGCTTTCTCCAGCAATGCTTTATTTCGCTCATTCATTTTCGCCTGGTCCTGTTGAAGTATCTGGTTTTGCTGTATCAGGCTTTTCACTTTTTGTTCTGTATCTTCTAATTTATTTTCACACAAATAAAGTTTTTCATTTTGTTCAGCAATCGTGGCCTTTAATTTTTCATTTTGCCCATTCAAATATTTAAGGGATCGGAGTTCGGTATTGAGCAACTTGTTTTCTTCCACCTGTTGGAAATATTTGGAACTGCTCACGCAGCCTTGTAGCATTAAATAAGTGAAAAACAAAAAGATATATCTTAGATTCATAAAAACCATTCGGAATTTGGCGCAAATATACTTTTTTACTCTTAAAAAGGCAACAATTAGCTTTTAGAATGGCAAAATGGCTGTTTTTGAGCTGATTAACTTCATAAAATAAAATGATTGTCCGAAAATAATCGGTTTTGTTTTTAATCGATTCCATTTATTTTTAAAACTATGAAAAATAATGATCGCAATGAATAAGCTGAATTACAAATTTTACCTGGAATAATTGTTAAAATCTAATCAGCATCTTTTTTCTTCATTACCAGACTGTAAACCAGGGGTAACATATATTCAAGACCTTCAATCATATAACCATTAATTGCCTCAACAGAATTTGAAAAAATGTCATATGGAGAATAATCGTATTCCTTGAAATGGATGAGTTGCATGTCAACGCTCATCAGGTTTTCCATCACTTCTGCAATGGAATGGTTCCAGCCTACACATGTGTGATGAAGATCTGCGTTGGCATCGGCATAACTGCCATGGGCTTCTTCGATAATGGGAACCCGGTTGAAATACCCGTATTCAATTTTTGTAAATTGATCATCATACATCCAGATGACCGGATGGAATTCCACAAAAACGAAACTTCCACCCGGTTTTAATAAGTTTTGAATGTTTTTACCCCAGGTTGTTAATTCGGGCAGCCATCCGACCGTTCCGTAGGAAGTGAATATCAGATCGAATGGTTCAAGTAGAAGTTCATCCATTTTCATCACATCCGCACAGATAAAATGAGCATCCAGCTTCAGTTGATCATTCAATTCCCTGGCTTTTTCGATGGCTTTTTCAGAAAAGTCAATGCCGGTTGCCTTTGCGCCCATGCGTGCCAGAGAAAGCGTATCCATACCAAAATGACATTGCAGATGAAGCACACGTTTTCCTTTCAGATCCCCTAAAATAGCCAGTTCAATGTCTTTGAGGGAAGATTTTCCTTTCAAAAAGTTAGGTAGATCATACATGGCAGATCGTGTATGGACATCAACCCGGTCATTCCACATTTTTTTATTTAATTCAGCGTAATTCAATTCATTCATGATCAGATGATTTTAAAGATATTTTCTTTTGGCCTGCCGATCACCGCTTTACCCTGGTTGATGATGATGGGTCTTTCGATCAAAATTGGATTTTCTACCATCACCCGGATCCAATCTGCATCGGTCAGGCGGAGTTCTTTGAATTTTTCAGCGAACAATTTTTCTTTTTGGCGGATCAGCGCTATGGGCTGAATGTCCAGTTTTTGGATAAGGTCGGTCATTTCGTCAAATGTCGGTGGCGTTTTGAGGTATTCTTTTATCTCTGGATTAAAGCCCAATTCTTTCAGAAATGCCAAACTTTCCCTACTTTTACCGCATCTTGGATTGTGATAGATTAACATAAAGTTGTTTTTATGATTTGGAAAAACGATTTCAATCTGGAAATACTCAACGGATTATCCAAAAATACGATGGTTGAGCATTTGGGGATTGAATTTACAAAGATAGGTGAAAATTATATCATTGCCACCATGCCTGTGGACAACAGAACGGTTCAGCCTATGCGATTGTTGCACGGAGGCGCATCAGTTACACTGGCCGAAACACTCGGCAGTGTGGCTTCGGCGATGGTGGTCGATTATAATAAGTATCATGTAGTGGGCATCGAGATCAATGCCAATCACCTGAAATCTGCCACTTCCGGGATGGTGACGGGTAGGGTAGAACCCGTAAAGATCGGGGGAAAACTGCATATCTGGAACATTGAGATCAGAAATGAGTCCGGTGAGCTGGTTTGCGTGTCCAGATTGACTACCATGGTGCTTCCCAATAAATCCTGACAAATTTTTTGAAAAATATTTGGGAGAAAAAAAAAATAATTTTACCTTTGCACTGCTTTTTTAAAGAACATTAGCAAATTATAATCTTTGGCCCGTTCGTCTAGGGGTTAGGACGCCAGATTTTCATTCTGGTAGCAGGGGTTCAATTCCCCTACGGGCTGCATCTGAAGAAACCCTCGTAGTATGTTTACTGCGAGGGTTTTTTGTTTATGTGTTCTTTGGAAACTGCAAAAAAAATCCATGTTGCTATTAGGTGTCCTTCTTTGAATTCCTAGATTTTTATTTTTTTTGCTATGTATAGGGGACAGCAATTTTTTAATTTACACCCAAATTCTTTTTACTCTAACGTTAACTAATTTTCCATTTTCATCTAAACTATACAGCATTGTATATTGTCCTCCACATCCCCGACCACAATAATAGCTGAAACTCATATAATACTGATCTGCTTCAACGATATAATAAATATCTGAATATTTAAATACAACCAATTCCTTCTCCCTAAGCTTTTCATGAAAGTCGTTATTTGGCATTTTAATCAAAGAGTCATCTTCAAATTTAATTTTTCCCGTTGGGAAGAATTTTTTAAGGTATTTAACATAAATGCTTCTTGTTTCCCGAGAATCAATTATAGTCTTTTCACCATATCTATCTACCAAAGGAAAATTATCCATGATCTCCGACTCTATGTAATCATATGGCTGAGCTATAGTGTCAATGATAAATGTTTGTTCCGAATGCATCCCATTGAATGGTCCGATATCATCCATAAAATTATTGAAAGCTATATTTATAATTGAATCAACAATTTGGGGATCTATCTTTTTTTGTTGACTTTTGGATGTACAGCCTATACTAAGAATTGCAAAACCAAAATATATAATTGAAAATTTCATCATGGTTAATTACATTTATACTTGTTAGGATTACTTTGTATTTTTTCATTTTTTTCTTTCCAATCATCTACCGTTGATTCGGAAAAGGCACCTTGCCAATCAATTTCTAATCCACCTTTCCAGACAATATATAAGTAATGATCATACGGGAATTGGTTGCCATCTATCAACCGAAGGGTATTTGCTTCTAATTTCATATATTCCAATACCATTATATGGTGTTCATTATAATATTCGATTCCATATTTTTTATTTACCCAAGCCCTCCACATTGCTCTGTATTCATCATTATTTGACCAACCGGATATTAACGTTGTTTTAAAATCAATATGCTTTAATTCATGTAGCAGAGTTTGTGCAATTCCAATAAAGTCAGTATTTATACAATCGTGTTGATTGATGGACATTCTTATATAATTATCACCTATAATTTGGACTGTTCCGGATTCTCCATGAGTGCCCACGCTCATTTCTATTAAAAGTGTTTTATCTTCATGAAGATCTTTGATTAATTTGGAATAGTAATTATTTGGTAAGTTTTTTATATCATTATAAACACAATACAAATTTTTACAATCTTTAAAGTAAATATCTTCAAGAATGAAATCTCCTGAGGCACCTATATCATCCATTAAATCATCATATGTCATTGAAGCAATATTTTCATCACATTGTGAGTTAGTATAAGACTGCAAAATATCAAACGAAGACAAATTTGCATTATTTGAATCATAAAGCAAATTGTTATCTATAATTTCCTTTACATCCTCTCTGGCAAAAAATAGAAGTTTATTCGCTTTACAATTATATGTTCCTTCGCAGCCACAAAACTTACCTTCTCCAACCAATGCATCCAATTCTGCTACGGAAATACTCAACTTATACTTGTTGATAAAGTTCGCAGCAGCAGTTTGGCAGACATCACTTTGGACGGCTTGCCAGGCACAAGTACTCATTTAAGGTGTGTCAGGTCTTGATAATTTGCATTAAAATTTTTCACCGAACAATCATCAACTTCCAATACCTCACCGACAAACAGGTTGATGCTGTATGTATTGCAATGAGCTTTAATCGATGGTAGAATATTGAGTCTGCTCCGAAAAGGCATATCTTCAATTTTATAAATCATATTTAAAATATTATAATTTATAACATACTATAATTATGACAATATGTAATTGACATATACGTTTCCATTCTCGCATTCGTGGCGATCAATACTTTTAGGAGCAGACTCAATATTAACTATTTCAGTGTATACTTCTCCACATTCATTAAGCAACCATGGAGTTGCCCATTCATAAGATTTTACACCATTCTTGTCTGGATCATATTTGTCCACAATGGCTTTTTCGCAATCACCCGATTTCCTTCCAGGGCGAAGGAACCGATCGGTCATCCTACAGGCTGCAATTAAAAAGCCCTCGTAGTATGTTTGCTGCGAGGGTTTTTTGTTTATGTGTGGTTTGTTTAGGGGAATTGAACCCCCGCCAGCGCGCATCCGACTAAGGGATAGTCACTATCGGGTGAAGCGGTTCACCCCGTTTCTTTTTAAAAGTTTGATTAATTTGTTTTTCAAAAAAGTTGAAATGTTTATTACTGTAGGAGAACATAATTCAACGATTGAAGCGTCCCGGGAAAATAATTACCGGAACTCGTCTTGATAATTCTACCCTCGTGGTAAATATTCACTGTAAAATACTGTTCCAGTCTGATTGGTGCCATCCGTAATTCATTTTTATTTCCTACCATCAAAGCGATTTCTTGATTTAATGTTAAAAACCGATATCTGACATCTTTGTTAGAGTACATTATTGTTTTTTTTGTTTCAGGCTTGAAATTATCAGTCACAACAATTGAATCCCAGGTAATTTCCATTTTTTTAAAATTTATTTTACTGTATTCATTTCCCAAAGCTTTAATTCTACGGATTTCACAGGTGTCATTTGAAAAGAATCTGATAGTTTGGTCTGAATGTTTTTGCATAGTTATATATGTTTCATAATAGTTGTAATTATTATCCTGACATATATATGGGAATTCAGATCTATAATAATTTTCAGATACTTTGCGATAGCTAACTCCAGACATGCCTTTTTCTTCTATGTACTGATGAATCAAGGAGTCAGAAATTGCAATTAATATGTTTTCTTGATTGATGTAAAAATCAATGCCGTTAGCTGACTGTGGTCGATCTTGTGGTATAGACGAAACAGGAATATATTCATTTTTATTTATCGGTTTTTTACACTGAATAAATATCGGATTGTACTTTTGATCAGTTTCTATGATAACATAAACATAATTAATAGGATACTCAAAGTATTCAGTGATTTTAAACAGGACTTTATAGCCTTTTTTATAAGTAACAAATTCCGGCTGAGATAAAATATAGGAGCGTACACCATGTGATTTTGGTTGCAGGCTATCCAATAATTCTAAACTAAATTCATGTCCTCTTTTAATTTCTGACCAATGGCTCATTATTACTTTTTTGCCCTCAATTTCCCTGATCGCTATCGTATCAAATCTGACCAATTTGGAACCATCTTTCAAATGAAAATCTTCAAATTGAGTAGAGTATCTACGATCATTAGTTTTAGCTAGATCCTTGCAGACTGAAATAAATTCATATTCATCAATTGTCCGCCACTTGTTAAAATAAAAACAATCATTCGTTAATGCGTAACTGAGTGCATTTTGAGCAAGAACATTTATTTTCTCCTGAGATATATTGGAGGTTTTTCTGTTACAAGCAAAGGATATAAAAGCCAATAATCCTATAATGATACCACTAAAATTTATTTTTAATTGCATCCTATTGAAAGATTTTTAGTTTTAAGAAAATTGTACAATGGTTCATATTTGTTTATAAATTCACCGTAGAGAGTATTGAATCCCGGAACGGAAGAATTATGTTGCTCCATTGCATAAAAAAGACCACCGGCAGCTACAAGATAAAAATGTTGCTTTGTTAGTCCATTTGACTGACCTTTAAAAATTTCAAATAATGCTTTAGCTTGTTTATCAATAATATTTTCATAACTTAGCATTAGGTAATGATGAATTTCGGAAGGATCTGAATTAGCTTTCGCTAAATTTTCAAAATAATCAGCTAAATTTGGGTAAAAGTATTTCCAATTAGAGAAATCATTGAAATTGTATCCTTTTTCAGCCATTTTCCTCATAAGTTCTACATGTACAAATTCATGTAAAATAGTACTCATCAAAGAAACCTCATCTTCTTTGTTGCAATTAAAGGGATCAAATACCAAAGTAGCTGATTTAGTACTATGATTATATGTGGCATAAGCTGTACTGCCATCTTCGGTATCTTGTACTTTAATAGTTAATTTAAATTTGTCGGAATCGAATGTGGGTGCTACATAGCTGCAAACAAAATTAATGTTTTGTTGTAGCATTTTGTTATATAAACATACAAGTATTGGGCATTTCTGCTGAGTAAAACTTTTAGGATCCTCAACAATCCAATCATGACCTTGTATTATATCAGATAAAATATGAGTTAAACTTTTTAATCCGAAATCATATTCACAATTATTATTAAAACTATTGGTAATAATTTCTTGTGATGAGATTTCAGGGTTGCAAGGATCTTTGAGTAAATTGTTATCAATAATCTCCTTTATATCCTCTCTGGCAAAAAATAGAAGTTTATTCGCTTTACAATTATATGTTTCTTCACACCCACAAAACTTACCTTCTCCAACCAATGCATCCAATTCTGCTACGGAAATACTCAACTTATACTTGTTGATAAAGTTTGCAGCAGCATTTTGGCAGACGTCACTTTGAACGGCTTGCCAGGCACAAGTACTCATTGAAGGTGTGTCAGGTCTAGACAATTTACAATAAAAACTTTCAGAAGAACAGTCTTCATCGTGAAGGGCCTCATTTAGGAATTGATTGATACTTTGTACATTGCAATGAAGTCTGAGCGATGGCAATATGTTCACTATTTCTGTATAGACTTCTTCACATTCCTCGAGCAACCAGGGTTTTGCCCATACATAAGAATTTACTCCATTCTTGTCAGGATCATATTTGTCCACAATGGCTTTTTCACAATCACCCAGTTCCGCATAAGGCGTGTGAGCAAAAGTTATGATAATCTCAAAAGGAACAATGCCGGAGCTGGAAGTTGATGAACCCGAATTTCCCTGATTCCATTCCAGATCAGCGGTGAAAGGAGGAATATTTTCAAATGTCGGATTTTCTTCAAGAGTTGCTTCCCAGTTGATACCATAGCATTCAGCTAATTCTATGTATAACTGCCTGGTTGTGATATGAATATCATGTCTGAATTTTATCACTTCCAGGCCTGCGATATAAGGCAGTGCTATGCTCCAATCACTGAAAATTCCGGTCTTAAAAAGGATATCCAGATCCATCTCCACATTTGGCCAGTCCAATGCAGGTGGTTTCGGGTAAATACCATTTGGATTAAAACTCCAGTTTCCTCCCAGAAAAACATTGCCGGGGTTCACTTCATTTGGATAACTACCCGGGCCACTACCTGAGCCTGAGGCGCCATTAAACAAGCCATGGAACCAATCAAACCAGTCTTCAAAGCCTTCATCAATTCTATCATCTATCCTGTCAAACCAATTATATATATCTTCACCGAGCCTGACCCACCAACGATTTTTAACTTTACAACCTAAAGGATCATCATTTCTAACATTTGACGAATTTTGGTTATCAAATTGATTAAAAAAACTTGAAGGAATTTCTTTAATAATTTTTCCTTTTTTAACAATGGAGGGATGCCTTAAATATCCATTTTCATCTATTTGATAGATCAGGCCGCTGTAATTGGCATTGGTTGGTTTAACATTCTGATCAAAAAGTTTTGGATGTGAATGAAATAAGAGTAGATTTTCGCCTATCTGACCATTTGGTTTTTCATAGAAGACTATGCGACCATTTTGATAAGCATTCCACCTCGTATTTTTGGATATAGGCAGTATTGGTACAATTACTATTTCCGTATTGCCATTAAATATAGTTTCTTTGGCAAGACTCCAGATAGGTTTTGCATTTCTCGGGAGTATTAGTTGGTCACCATCAAAACTACTTGTGGGTGCAGCTTTGTATTTTGAGAAATGGTTTTTTACTCTGTCGATGGTGACAGAAGAATTTTTGGAAGAGTAGTCAGGTATGTCCTCATAAATGTTATCTTCCTTATTGCAGGAGGGAAGGACAAAACTAAGGGATACTAAAAGTACAAATAATGGCAAGTTTTTCAAAATACTGACATACAGTGTCTTACGAAAGTTGGGGGGTAGAAAGACTACAAAAACTGTTCGATTTCATAATAAGTTTAATTAAAAAGATGAATTAATAATGTTTTTCAAATCTTTCAAAACAATTATTGTGCCAAAAAGTGTTAAGGTACAGTAGGTTAGCTTAAATTTTAGGCCTGAATGTAAAAATGAAACTAAAGTATTTGAAAAACTCTTCAATTGGTGGGCTGATTAAAGGATTTTTGATTCTCAAGCTAGAATCAAAATGTTCATGGTTGGTGAGGGATTTAAACCAGCTCTTAACAAATTATCCTTTTTAATATGAAAAAATGGTATATTTGAACAATCAATCATCATTTTTAATATGGAAACAGTGGTTTTAAAGAGCGATAGCAAGGAGAATTTAAAATTATTGACTGACCTTGCCCGTAAAATTGGTATTAAAGTGAAGTTCCTAACTAAAGAGGAAGCTGAGGACATAGGTCTTTTAACGGCTATTTTAACCGGTAGGACGGGTGAATATGTGGATACAGATGTATTCATAGAAAGCCTGAAAAAATGAAAGTGCTGATAGATAAGTCGTTTGCAAAAGATATAGAAAGTATTGACAATAAGAAAGTTTTGCATGCTTTAGTAGAATTGATCGAAAAAATCAGAAAGAAAGAACAAATATCCCAGATTCACAATTGCAAAAAACTTAAAGGGACGAAAAATGCTTATCGGATCCGCTTGGGAGATTATCGCATCGGATTTGTATTTAACGGTCAGGATATTGAGTTTATCAGATTTTTGCACAGAAAAGACATTTACAATTATTTTCCTGATTAAGCTGTTTCTAAGGTTTTTCATTTTAGGCCGGACCATTGAACCTCAACCAGCCTTACTACTTAGGCGATTGCCTACGATCAAGTGGAACGTTTCATCAGGTTTCCTTCCGGGGCGAAGGAACCGTTTGGTCATCCTACAGGTGCAATTAATGAAACCCTCGTAGTATTTTTACTGCGAGGGTTTTTTGTTATGAATGATTTAGACCGCGAAATTGAACATTTGCCAGCGCGCAACCGTCCAGGGTATTGTCCGGTTCCCTTCAATTCAACACCACCTGCTTATCCTTAGGGATTTTAATCGTATAAGCGATCACTTTTTTGACGGATTCTCCTGGCTTCAGCTTCAGATTCCACTCTACCACACCGGTTTCTTTATTGAGTTTTCCACCTGAAAGTTCATCGGCTTCCACTGTCATTTCCCCGTCAGTTGACAGTGGGATCTGATCCTGCAGGAGTATTTCCGCCTCAACAGTCTTATTGTTGCGGATCGTGATCTCCCAACCGGATTGGATCTGTTTTTTATTGGACAAAAACCGGGTCTTTTTCAGATCTTTCAGTTTTTCCCTTGTGGTAGAAATGGCAATGTCAGGTCCGAGCGAAATGGACAATGTATCCGTCACAATATTCGCATCGAAATAATTGTTGCCGATAAAAGTGCTTTCAAAAAACAGCTTCATGTTGCCACTCGCCAGATTGTATTTTGACCAGTCTTCCACATTGGCCACCAGATAAACCTTGTTGTCCAGCTTCGGAACGGCAATATACCTGTAAAACCCAGGCAGGGTATTGTCCTGAACTTTAAATTCATGCTCTTTTCCGTCTGATGGAATAGCATATTTGCCCGGCAGGCTGAACTCCATGAAGGTAACATTTTCTTTTGCCACAGTTACCTCTCCGGCAGCTTCTTCTTTTTCTGCCCTGACATTTATGGAGCCCCTGACCTGAACAACTTCATCCAGCATCATCGGAGCACCGGCTTCATAACCGAATAAAGGCGCTGTATAGTACAAGAACCACGGATTGATGACCGGAAATTGCATGTTGAACTGTGGATTGCCGGTGGCCAGCGCCAACTGGACATCTTTCCAGTCTTCTCCGGTAGTCTGCCTGACCTTGCCCTTGTATTGCAGGTTCAGCGGTTTTTGCAGGGATTCGAGCCTGAGATCATAACTGGTGACCCAGGAAGCTCTCGGATCGATGTAACTGAATTCGATCAGTTCATCCATGGTTTTTTTGCTTTCTACCAGGATTACGATCTCACCTTTGTATTGCTGATTGTTTTTTGAGCTGATCTCGTTCATCTGCTTTTGAAGCCGTGTAATTTCTTTATCTATGTCTGTAATTTTTCGCGTGCTTGCAAGTATTTTATTTTTGAGTTCGGGCAATCTCGTACGATAAAAATCTGACATTTTGACCAATTGTTCAGCGGTGAGCCCGGTGTTGGTACCGGTGATGTTTTTGTTGGCCAAAATCATATTTTCCTCATCTTTCAGGGAGTTCAGCACAACCGTTTCATCTTCTTTTAACCTGAAAGTTGTTTCCAGTTTGTTTTTTAATTCAAGGTATGCCGGGCTGGATTCATAGTCCTGTGTGTAATCGGTGCGGTATTGAACAGCGGAGATCTCCAGTCTGGATAGGCTCCGGACACTGATGCTTTGATCGTTGAAGCCTGCGGGCAGATCAGTGATTACCACCTGATTGAGGCCAGACTTCAGCTTAACCGTGGCACTACGATTGATCTGAACGCCTTGCCGGAATACTGTTACACTGTTGATGGTAGATTTTCCGGTAATTTCTTGTCCGATGATGGCAATGTTGATGGTCAATAAAGCGATGAGAAAAAATAAGTGTTTCATGGTTGTGGTTTTGATAAATAAAAATGAATAAAATTCTCTGAAAGAGAACAATAAAGCTGATAGCAAAATATTTAACGTATATGGCTTATCAGAAATCCAACTTTCTGAACTTCCAACTTGCCGGTCACTTTCTATAAACGTTGTTCAGGCTCATTTATTTATAACAATTGAGCATTATATATAAATATACCTTTTATTGAACTTTTCTATGTTTCTTGCAAAGGCGCAGAGACGCATAGTGAAATTTGAAAATGGATGATCATTTCATCGTAAAGAATAAACAGTTTAGGCAGTAATTATTTTTACTATATTTTTCTTTTGCCAAATAAAATTTTAATTATTAGATTTAACTATTTATTTATCAATTACTTACATCTTAACTACTTTAGCATAATAATGTACTCCCCGGCTGATAAATGTCACCAGATAAACGCCCGGCAACTGTTCTGAAAGATCCAGTTCCAACAATTCGCCGGGTTGCTTAATCAAACCTTCCAGAACGATTTTACCCTGCAAATCGAAAACCTGGTAGCTGATGACACTTCCTCCCGGTGTAGGAATGTGGATCTTACCGAAGGAGGGAACAGGAGAAGCCTGCAATGACTGGATTTTACCCATGGTTTGAACACCTGAATAAATATTTAGACATCCTGTGACACTCAACTCTGCCGCAGAAGCCCAGGGATTTCCATTCACTTCGGATACCGCGACCAACTTGAGATATCTGCCCACAACAGGCGGGTTGAGCTCAATCTTTTGAGGAGCTGCCGTATTTGTAAAATTTCCTGTAGCGGTGGTCAAACCCCATTGATTGGATTGATTACTGATATAAAGTTTATAGTTTTTGATCCTTCCGTTTTCACCGTCCTGTCTCGGCAAATAAGTAAACTCAGAAATTCTATAAATTTCTCCCAGATCTATACTGATCTCATGAGGATATCCGGGACTGCTCCAATACCACTCGGTATGCCAGATCGTGGAAGGGTCTCCGTCAAAGGCATTGATCGCTTTTCCATCTTCTCCATTTATTTCCTGACTGTCAACATTTAATAGTTTCCAGTTGTCCTTAGGTATATCTGCCGGGTTACTGCAATCCTCAATGGAAGGGCAGGTCGTAGTACTGACCATATCCTGAATAGTTTTGGTATAGGTTTCTTCATTTTGCATAACTGAAAAATGAACTGTATAAGATCCCGGATTACCCAACACCACTTTTGGATTTCTAATGTTAGGGTCGCTGATATATTCAGGTTCAGGTGTTATCTGCCATTGCCAGCTTGCTCCTTCGTGGTTGATCATGGAATGGTCATCAAAGTAAAGCGTGTCCGTCATACACTCATATACCGGTTTTTCTACCCAGGGATTGATCACCGGGCTGAATTGTGGTTCTGCCAATGGAGATTCCCAGACGCTGCCATTGCCACCAACCCGGATTTTGCCGTCCCTGAAAAAAGGAAGCGCCATATTGGGTTGCATGCCAACCGGATAGTTAATACTGAAATTTTCCCAATCCTGCATGCCTGGTTTGCGGAACATGACCCGACCCGGCTTGCCATTCAATCCTTTGGTAAACAAATAAACCAGATCCTCACTTCCGGTTGTTGGCTGAATAACCAGGCATTTCAGGTAATCACTGACTGTTCCAGACCAGTCTTCCCAGGTATTTCCACCATCCTGACTCCGGAAAACCTTGCCAATATCTGCAGACCAGGTGCCGTTTTGAAGGCAGGAATAGATCGTATTTTCATCATAGGGTGAAATGGCAAAAAATAAATTGCCCCTCCATCCTGAATGTCCGTAAGGTGCATTGGTCAGACTCGGTTTTTGTACCCATGTCAGGCCTCCGTCGTCGGAGCGGTATAATCCGTAATTGCTCACATCCGCATAGATAACTTCAGGGTTTTTAAATGAGATCTGTAAATACCTGACCCTGCCGGGGAATGTATGCAAAAGAACATAACTAACGCCCATGTCGGTGCTTTTCCAGAACCCATTTCCTTCTCCGAGGTAAAATGTTCCATAATAATTTGGATGATGGACAAAATTGCTCCTCCGGCCCCCATATTCATCCATATTCGGATATTTACTGAAAATAAACCTTCCTTCCGGTTCGCCTTCGGCTGTTTTGGGCAATACCCAGCCATTTCCCAGGTCATCAAAAGCCACATGCCTGCTTTTACCTTGTAAAACCCAACCAGTGGGAGATTCTGCACCACCCATTCTGAGAGATTTGTTTTGATAAAAATCTGCGATGGCTGTATTGCCATTGTGATACCTACCTCCGACCACCAGATCTTCATTCCATCCCTGATCAAAACCCCACAGATCAGACCCCATCAGGCCTTTGCACCTGACATGGTAATTATTTTGTGCGGTGAAAACGTCCGAAGTGTAATTCATTCCTCCATCCGTTGCAACCCACGTTTCTCCATTTGGCAACATCTTAATATCCTGAATATCAGGATGTATATTGAAAGGACCCCAATAACCGCCCACTGCAGAAAAAGTCAATCCGCCATTGGTTGATTTGAATAGGGTAGTGGTGCCAACCAAAATGATCTTGTCATCCAACGGGGAAATTTCCATTGCAAGATCAAAATATCCTTGCCCATTGTCCATTTCAAAAGCTGTTGTCCTTCCTGTTGCAATTAAATTCCAGCTAATGTTATTATTGGCAAAATTTCCTTTTAGCAAATAGGGTGTATCGTTTGATCCCAATAAAACTGCAAACAACACTTCCGCATTTTTAGCGGTAACACCAAGATATGCACCTGAGGCAACCGAATAATTTCCGGGAAATTCCTGAATTATAGTGAAGGATTGTCCTCCGTTCACGGATCTGACCAATGAGTAGTATCCGGCATTCCTGGTGATAGCATAAATGGTTTGTCCGTCTCCGGGCTTGATACGAATATCCCATGCTTGATTCTGGTATCTTTGGGTCCATGTATTTCCTCCATCAGAACTAACAAATATTCCTTTTTCTGAAGCAGCAAAAATTTTTGAAGGATTTTGCGGATCAATACGCAAACGATCAGCATAAAAAAGATTGCTCAAAGGAAGCAATGGCTGCCAGGTGTGTCCTCCATCTTCTGAACGATGTATCTGGTTGCCACCAGAGGCAAACACGATATCAGGGTTGGTTGGATGTATAGCAATTGCAGTGATTCCACCACCAAAAAGATAACCGGGTGCCATCTGTTGCCAGTTTTGCCCTTTATCTGTGCTTTTATTGATAAAACCGGTTTCGGTTCCGGCAAAAATGATGGAGAAATCAGAGGTAGCAACATCAATCGCATATACATTTACCTGCCAGGGCGCTTTACCCGGTGCGGTTGCAGCACCGTTTTCATTCAACCAGAACGTTTCTCTGGGTCCTAAAAATGACCAGTCACTGCCATTGGACCTGTCGTTTTGGGATGACTCACAGAGGGTTTGACTTTTGTTTAATTGTCTGTTAAACACATGCATATCCGGTAGTTGAATGCTGCCATCCGGGCGTACGTATTCCAGTATAGCCTTGCGCCAGGTTCTGAAATATCTGGATATAGCCGTTTTCCTACCTGGATTTTCTGCTATATATGCTTCATACTGCTTATTGATATCGTAAAAATTGATGTCATTTCCATAAAGTTTTTTAGCCCATTCCGGAAAATCCGGATCAAAGGCTGGTTTGTTGCTTTTTATTAAACCTGGCAGATCGTCATAAGGCGTGTATTGGGCTTCAATAGAATTCGTGAACGCCAAAAAGTGAAGGGTCAAAAGAATGGGAAGCAAAGTTTGTTGTAAATGCATGTGCTTTAATATTTTTCTTCAAAGGCAAATATACTATTCAAATGGTTAACTGTTAAAGATTTATTGATCCATTAATCGCTTAATAATTGTTTCGTTTTTTTAAGAAATGGGCAAATTCTTCGCTTTGCTCGTTTTTGTAACCCTCATTTGCATTGAGTAAACTCATTGTTTTCGCGGCCTTCGGAAGCCATTTCTTTGATGTACCCTTATCAATAAAATAACACAGTAGTTTTTTACAAATAGTGCGAATCAAGGGTTAAAGTTAATTCTGCAGATAAGCAGGATTTTCTCACTTTTTTGCCTCGATCCTAAAGGATGAAAGCGAGAAAATCCTTTATCTTCCTTTAGGATTGAGGCCAAATAAAGGATTTTCGGAGCTTTTTTTCAACCCTTGATTCGCATAAATACTACATACATATGTACACTATTTATTCTGATGTGGTTGTCTGAAAACCAATACTATGTAATGATCTAATTATATTAAGTATTTTTATAATGTATAAATTTGATAAAAAATCAGTAGTTATAAAAGAAGGGAGACTTTTTAAATGAATTTGGTCAAATCTTTGGTTAAATGATTATTTTTACCCCGGCTAAATAGAATTTATGGAAGGATTGCGTATTAAAATGATCGGACCTGCCTGGCCTTTCAGGGGCGGATTGGCGGCATTCAACGAAAGACTGGCGCTTGAATTTGGAAAATCGGGACATCAGATCAGTATTGAAACTTTTACCACTCAGTATCCTTCTGTTTTGTTCCCCGGGAAAAGTCAATACAGTTCATCTGCCAAACCAGAAGATCTGAAAATTCGTCGGAGCTTTAGCTCAATAAATCCCATAAGTTGGTTGAGAACAGGGTTGCGTATAAGGAAAGAAGCGCCTGACATGGTCTTAATGAGATATTGGTTGCCATTCATGGCACCTTGTTTCGGCATAATATCCCGCCTCATTAAAAGTAATGGCAAAACACGGGTGCTTTGCCTGGCAGACAACATTGTGCCGCACGAACAACGACCGGGAGATAAATTGCTAACACAATTTTTTATGCAGAGCATCGATGGAATGGTAGTCATGACTAAAAGCGTGCAAGAGGATGCACTCCAGTTCAGAAAGGATCTGCCTGTAGAGCTTTCTCCTCACCCTGTTTTTGATAATTATGGTCCACCTGTTGACAGAGAAGAAGCAATCAGAAAACTGGGTCTGGCTGTGAATTTCAGATATTTATTATTTTTTGGTTTTATCAGGGAATACAAAGGCCTGGATTGGTTGCTGGAAGCAATGGGGGATTCAAAAATTAAAAGTTTGCCAGTCAAACTCATTGTGGCAGGCGAATTTTATACCGATGATCAGGTATTTCTTGAACTCATACAGCGTAATGGACTGGAAGACAGTGTTATATTTAAGTCCGATTATATCCCTGATGAAGAAGTGAGCCTTTATTTTGGCGCTTCAGATCTGGTTGTTCAGCCCTATAAACATGCAACTCAAAGCGGCGTCACTCAAATTGCTTACCATTTTAAAAAATCTATGTTGGTGACCAATGTTGGCGGATTGCCGGAAATGATCCCTGATCAGATAGTGGGTTATGTGGTTGAACCATCGGTCAAAGCGGTGACAGATGCCATTGTGGATTTTTTTGAATCTGACAGGAAGACATTTTTTGAAAATAATATCGGGCAGGAAATGGAAAAATACAGGTGGGATAAAATGGTAGATGCCTTTGTTCGTTTATACGATAAATGTAAATAGAACATAATGTTTATTCAGTTAAAAAATAATTGTTTATGAGAATATGTGTATATTGTGCATCAAGCTCAATGGTTGACAGGAAGTATTTTGAAGCAACAGAAACCCTGGCAAAATCATTTGTCAGGGAGAAGATCGAAGTTGTTTATGGAGGAGGGGCCAAAGGTTTGATGGGGCAGTTAGCGGACACAATTCTTGAAAATGGAGGTAAAATTAAAGGTGTGATCCCTCGTTTTATGGACGAAATCGAGTGGGGACATAAGCGTGTAAAAGATTTTGAATACACCGAGACCATGCATGAACGAAAGGCAAAGCTGTTGGAGGGAGTGGATGCAGTGGTCGCCTTACCGGGAGGAAGCGGCACCCTCGAGGAATTGCTGGAAGTTATCACGTTGAAAAGATTAGGCCTGTTTACCCGGCCGATCATTATCTTGAATACAGACGGATATTATGACCCGCTGGAACAAATGTTGGACAGGTGCATTGAGGAGAATTTTATGCATCCACGGCACCGGGATATTTGGAATTTTGTCAGAGAGCCGGAAGAAATACTGCAAACCATTCAATCTGCGATTGAATGGGCTGAAAACGCCATTGGTTTTGCAGTCCGGTGATCGGGCTAACCCGGGAGAAAATCAATAACTATTTAGATTTGATGGACATGGATTATTCCATGAATATCAATGTAATACAGACTCAGGGCATGTAATATATCGGACCTTCGATTCCCAAAGGAAGCTCAGCCCATATCCACAATAGCAACATGGGTATTCTGACTACGGCAAAAGCTATTGAGAATGGAAGCATCATGGATATCAGCGTTCCAATACCCATGTCTTTCACATATTTCTGACAGAATACAATGACCAATGGAAAATATGGCAATAGCGGAGTGAGGATATTGGAATATGAATCACCGATCCGGTATGCAGCTTGTGTCGCTTCCGGCGCGAATCCCATCAGCATCATCATCGGAACAAAAATAGGTGCCAGAAGCGCCCATTTTGCAGAAGCGCTGCCCATCAGCAGATTCACCAAAGACACCGTAATGATGAAAGCCACCAGTAAAGGACCGCCTGTGAAGCCAATGTCCTTTAATAATCCGGAGCCCTGAACTGCCAACACACTGCCTAAGTTTGACCAATTGAAATACGCAACAAACTGCGCCGCAACAAAAGAAATTACTATGTACAATCCCATGGTGCTCATGCTTTTAGCCATCATATCAGTCACATCTTTGTCTTTTTTTATGATTTTTGCCACAATCCCATAGACCAACCCGGCCACCAGGAATATCAGGAACATGATCGGAACTATGGATGAATAAAAGGGTTGAAAGCCCCTTGAACCGGTTACCGAATCAATTTCACCTCGCAAAAGTCCATTAGCCGGAATGATCATCAGCAGAACGAGTGCGATCATGGCCAAAACTGCGACCCCTGCCCATTTCAATGCTTTCCGCTCCGTTTTGGAGATCGGTTTCTCTTCTTCAAGTATTATTTCACCCGAGGGTTTGTAATCTCCTAACCTCGGTACCAGGACTTTTTCCGTGACCCAGGTGCCAATAAGACCAACAACCGGTACGGAAGCTGCCAGAAAATACCAGTTGGATAATGGATTTACAGTATATGCCGGATCGATGATCTGGGCTGCCGGTTCGGTAAATGCAGCGATCATAGGATCCAGGCCTGTGGGCAAAATATTTGCCCCAAACCCTCCTGAAACACCTGCAAATGCAGCGCCAATACCTGCCAATGGATGCCTTCCCATACTGTAAAATATGGCTCCTCCCAATGGAATAAGCACTACATAACCGGCATCAGCAGCTATTGAACTCAACATACCTGCTACTACAATTGAAAAGGTTATTATGGATCTTGGCGCTTTGGAAACAAAAATCCTCAGACCTACCGTTAGCATTCCGGTATATTCGGCTACTCCTATCCCCAACATCACCAGTAAAACTATGCCCAATGGCGGGAAAGCGGCAAAAGTAGATACCATTTCGGTCATGATTTTCTGAAATCCGAACCTGGATAGCAGATTGACCACTTCAATCGTGTCAACTGGAAGGCCGTCTTTTCCGATCATTCCGGCTGCTTTTCCGGGATGCTCCACGGAAATTCCCCCGAATATCCAGGATAATAGCAAGGTGATTCCCATTAATATGGCAAACAAAGTCACCGGTTGAGGCAATTTATTACCAATTACTTCAACTTTATCCAGTATTCTTTGCATCAAACCGGCTTTGGCTTTTCCTTCTTTTGTCATAGATCTGATTTTTAATATGTGTTTTTTTACGATTTACTGAAATACTTTATATCGGGTTGCCAAAATAAGTTTTTCTTCCGTTTTTTATGCCATCAGAGCGTTGATTATTAACATTTCTTTGTTTAAACGACCAAAATTTATTCAATTTCACAGCAATATTGATCCGATCTGTTACGCATATTGGGGATGAAATGTCGATTAAGGTAAGCAAACTTTTTTTATTTTTTTTCTACATTCGCATTGATTTGAAGGCAACTTAAGTTTCAGGAATTATTTGATAAACTGCATGGGCTTTACCAAAAGATCATTGGTAATTGGCATAATGCTGTTGAATATTTCTCCTGTTGGCATTCCATTTAAAGGGCGGAAATTGAACATAGGCAGAAAAACTAAATAAACCTGAAACACCTAACCCAATGTGTTTGGATTTAACATTTCAGTCATTTCAATTGTAATTTTCTGGATTTTAAATATTTTAATCATTTGATTTAAAAGTTTTATTCATTAAGCTGTAAATTGCATGGGTTATAGTCATTGAGTCTGCTTCGATGAGTCCAATTTGTTGATTTTCAATCGTTTTTTGCCCCGACCTATTGACATCATTGATCAGCACAAGACTTAAGGGAAACGATTGAAAATCAACAAATTAAAAGTCCTCTTTTAGGTATATGCTGACTGAAAACGTCAGTAGGGATTTAGGGGGCAAAGACTTTTCGGAGCATACTCATTAATTTATTTATGCATTTTTTAGGTTTTATAAAAACTCAAAATCTGATCATGGCCATTCCAACTTCAAGAACTAAGGAAAAAGGCAAAATTACCATAGATGAAAACATGTGTGAAGGTTGCGGGAATTGTATTAAAGTCTGCAAGGATTTTACGATTTACCTCGAGGGTAAAAAAGCCAAAATCAATGAAAATTCGCTGTTTGGCTGTATCGCCTGTGCCCATTGTATGGCGATTTGTCCGACAGGCGCTATCAGGGTGCATGGAAGAGAATTATCTGCCAATGATCTGATCCATTTGCCCAAAAAGGCTGAAATGACCGGTTATGAAGCTTTCCTCGCCATGTTGCTGAGAAGGCGGAGTATCCGGGAATTCAAAAACAAGGAGGTGGATCAGCACCTCATCGATCAGATATTGGCAGCCGCCGTCACGGCACCCATGGGTTTGCCCCCGTCAGATGTTAACGTATTGATTTTTAAAGGATTTGAAAAGAATGCGGCTTTTGCAAAAGACTATTCTGAATATCTGAAGGGCATCCGTTATATGACTTCACCCTTATTCCTTGGGCTGATGAGACCCTTTTGGGGAAAAGAAAATGACGAAATGTTCAAAGGGTTCATCAACCCGCTTTTCAAAGCTTACGTGGATGAGATGAAAAACGGCCATAACTATATCAATTACGATGCGCCCCTGGCCATGTATTTTTATGGTACACCCTATTCCGATCCCGCCGATCCCATTATTGCGGCAACTTACGCCATGCTGGCAGGGGAAACGTTAGGACTGGGAACCTGTATGCTCGGGGCAATCCATCCTTTCATTCAAAATGGTTCAAAAGCAAGGACATTCAGGAAAAAGTACGGGATAAGGTACAAGAGCAGGGAAGGATTGTTTGTAATTTTCGGACATCCGGCAGTTAAATACCATAAAGCGGTTAAACGGACTTTTGCTTCTGTTGATTATGTAAATTAAAAACGGGTAACCAAAAAAATTTGACTACCCGTTTCTATGATATTGATTGATTTACAATAGATTAGATTGTTGCCAGGATCACAGCTTTTATCGTATGCATTCTGTTTTCTGCTTCATCAAAAACAATAGAAGCTTCTGATTCAAATACATCTTCTGTTACTTCAATGCCATCTAAACCAAATTTTTGGAAGATCTCTTCGCCAACGGTGGTTTTTCTGTTGTGGAATGCAGGCAGGCAATGCATGAATTTTACATTTTTATTGCCAGACATGGCCATCACTTCCTGATTTACCTGGTAAGGTCTGAGCAGTTCAATCCTTTGCTTCCATGTCTCTGCCGGTTCGCCCATGGATACCCATACATCGGTAATGATGAAATCGCAATCTTTGACAGCTTCTTCCAGATTTTCCGTGATGGTCACTCTCGCACCTGATTCGGCAGCGATTTCCATCACCTGAGCTACCAAAGCCGCATCCGGCTGCACTTCTTTAGGCGCAGCAATACGCACGTCCATGCCCATTTTTGCACCCAGAACCAATAATGAATTGCCCATATTGAATCTGGCATCACCCGTGTAACAATATACCATGTCTTCCACGTTTTTATCACAATGTTCCATCATGGTCATCAGGTCGGCAAGCACCTGAGTAGGATGGAATTCATTGGTCAGGCCATTCCAAACCGTAACTCCGGCATGTTTAGCCAAAGTTTCCACGATTTCCTGTCCGAAACCCCGGTATTGTATGCCGTCATACATACGACCTAAGACCCTTGCAGTATCTTCTATGGTTTCTTTTTTACCCATTTGGGAGCCTGTTGGAGCAAGATAAGTTGTTGTTCCGCCAAGGTCGTGTGTTGCGACTTCAAAAGCACAACGGGTTCTTGTAGAGTCCTTTTCAAAGATCAGGGCAATGTTTTTGCCTACCAAAAAATCGTATATTATGCCTTTTTTCTTATCTTTTTTAAGTTTCATGGCCAGCTTGATCAGGTAGGTAATCTCATCTTTACTGAAATCCAGAAGCTTTAATAAGTGTTTGCCTCTCAATCCATCGGCTAACTGGATTTTCTTTTGCTTTTTTTCTTTTTTATTCTTTTTATTTTCCTTACTCATAATGAATGAATTTTATATATAATATTATTTTAATGTTTTAATATTTCAAAGTAATTTTTGAACCGTATTTTCTGTCTTCCAGTTTATCTGATTTAGTGATCACGCTTTTTTCCCCTCCATTTTGAACAAACTGGAGTGCAGCTTCAATTTTTGGACGCATATTGCCTTCACCAAATTGCCCTTGTTCCAGATATTTGATCGTATCTTTTTCATCCAAAAACTCGACGATTTGCTGTTCAGGAGTATTGTAATTGATGAAAATATACTCTACATCAGTCAGAATGTATAGTTCCTGGGCTCCGATTTTTGTAGCCAGAAGAGAAGAAGCGAGGTCTTTATCAATCACACCCTCAACCGGGTGCAACATACCGTTTTGATCCTTATAAACCGGAATGCCGCCACCACCAACGGTTATCACGATGACACCCGTGTTGGCCAGGGCGGCAATAGATTCTTTATTAAAGATATCTTTAGGTTTGGGAGAAGGTACGACACGACGATATTTGTCAGAATTGGGTGCATTTTCCTTAAAAATCCATGATTTTTTTTCATGGAGTATGTCTGCTTCTTCCTTTGAGTATACCTTTCCGATCCGTTTGCTCGGATTGAGGATGGCAGGATCATCTTTATCCACCAAAACCTGTGTGACGAGCGTCAGCACATCCCTTTTTAGCCCATGCTTTCTGAGCATATTTCTCAGATTCCGTTCAATCATATATCCAATACCGCCCTGTGAATCAGCTACACATATATCCAGCGGCATTTGTGCAATGCCATAATTTTGTTCTCCTGCATCATTGCGCATCAGTATATTTCCAACCTGAGGTCCATTGCCATGGGACAAAACTATATTGTAACCTTCCTTAATAAGGTAAACGATGTTCTCTAAAGTAGCCATGACATTATCATCCTGTTCCTGGATCGTACCTTTCTGGTCATTCCGGATGATGGCGTTGCCTCCTAATGCGATAACTGCAAGTTTACTCATAATCAGATATTTGATTTTTCAAAAAAGGCCACAAATATAAGGAGATTTAGTGAATATGCTACATTTGAGTGTGGGTTCTTTTGAGGAATGGTTGAATTGTCGAATGGTTGATTTGTTGATTTGATAAATTGTTGAATTGTTGAGTTGTTGAGTTGTTGAATTGTTAAATCGGTTAATTTCCAAATTTTGAGTCTGCTCCGAAAAGTCCAATTTGTTGATTTTCAATCGTTTTTTGCCCCAACCCCTAAAGGGAAACGCTTGAAAATCAACAAATTATAAGTCCCCTTTTAGGGGGATTTATGGGGCAATGACTTTTCGGAGTAGACTCAATTTTCAAATTCTCTTCCATCCAATAATTAACGATTACTTAATGTGACAGTGCTTCTTTTCTCAATTCAGCGGAGAGTTTTTTACCCAGGAAGTTGTCGATCAGCCAATGCACCACATAAATGACCGGCGTCAGAAGAATGGCCATTCCGAATTTGTAAATATAATTGACGACCCCAATGGCAAGTACTCTTTCGAGGTTCCAGTCAGCGCCCCAGTAAAAGGCGATGAAAAGCACGACAAAACTATCGATGAATTGAGATATGAGGGTGGAACCTGTTGCCCTCAACCAAAGCCATTTTTCTCCGGTTGATTTTTTAATACGCTGAAATACTACTACATCGATCATCTGACCGATCAGAAAAGCAGTGACTGATCCTGAGATGATCCAAAGACCCTGACCGAAAATTTTGTTGAATGCCTGATTCATGTGGCTGACATGTTTGGATGGATCCTCAGAAAGCGTGCCGCTGACGGTATCCCACCATTCGTTTGGAACCAGGTGAATAGCAGAATACACCATGATAAATGCATAAATGATCAATCCAACGGTCATCCAGGAAAGAAATCTTACGCCCTTTTTGCCAAAATATTCATTGATGATATCTGTCATAACAAAAACAACCGGCCAAAGGACCGCACCGGCAGTCAGATTGAATCCCAGGTCTTCAATGCCAAAAAAATTCCAGTTAAAGGGTTGAAAACCAAATGTTTTTTCCAGAGAAAAAATCTTTATTCCGATAAATTCGGCTATCATTGCATTGGTAATAAAGAACCCTCCCAGGAAAATAAACAAAAGGTTGGCTTTATTTTTTAAAAAATATTGCATGATTGAAGCTTTAAAGTATGATCATAAGTTGAAATTACATGTTATAATTGCGTTTATTGTTTTTTTTGCGGACAATATTTGTATTTAATGAGAATCAAGGGTTAAAGTTAATTCTGCAGATAAGCAGGATTTTCTCACTTTTTTGC
>ERZ761607.1289-NODE-1289-length-32453-cov-23.441848_pt1 | contig 32453 bp, 25 predicted proteins | sample MGYA00511164_ERZ761607 | MGnify/ENA primary metagenome ERZ761607 (study PRJEB28899, sample SAMN02445080) | bioreactor sludge metagenome | biome: EBPR sludge | place: Australia: Brisbane, Thorneside Wastewater Treatment Plant | collected 2011-06-22 ... | reverse complement strand
TCTTTCTACTTTCCTCTTTCTACTTTCCTCTTTCTACTTTCCTCTTTCTACTTTCTACTTTCTACTTTCTACTTTCCACTTTCCACTAACTCAATCCCGATATATCTCATAATCAAAGGTCTTCCGCAGAGCATCGTACTGATAGATCACGATGGAAAACTTTCCTTCTTTGATCATTGCCTTCTGATACGTAGGATCGCAGTAACAACTGCCGGTGATGAATTGTCCGGATGGCGAAAATAAGGTGCCTGAATCAATAAAAAAGTACTCGTTCTGCTTCCTGAAATGGTTTTGTAAGGAATCCAAACTCAGATATTCTGAGGTTGTTTTGGATGGTATATTACTGAAATACAGGCTTTTACCGTCAATTTCCGAATTGACCCTGATCTCTATACTGTCGATCGCAAAATCGAGGTCATTATGTACCCGTACCCCAACAGGCGCCTCAGTAACAGGATCATCCGTATCTTCCGGAATGTCTTTTTCACAGGAATACAGCCATCCCGTTATTCCAATGATCAGCAGGTAAAAACCAATAGATCGCCTGCCTGCCATGATCAATTCTTTCACCATACTGGTTTGTATTGTTTTTCGGTTTATTGAATTTCGTAATTTTCCCTGAGATAACGCAAGGACTCATCCATCAACCGGCGTAATTTATCCTTATCAATATCCTCCAGCTTTTTGACATATATGCAAACCTTGCCAATCTTGAACTTTCCCATTCCATCCAAAAGATATCTGTGCTCATCCAAACCGGTGTAAACATACAAGGATAATGCTGCCTTCCTCGGAGAAAAACCAAGTAAGGGTGCATCACCCTCATGCCCGGTTTTGTATTTGTAATGATAACTGCCAAAACCAATGATGCTGGGTCCCCACATTTTTGGTTCTTGCCCTGTGGCTTCCTGCATGAGTTGTATCAGCGTGTAACTGTCCTTCTTTTTCTGTTCGCTGTCAGCAAATGCTTCTATGAATTCCCTGACATTCGCTTCTGTCTGTTCGGTCTTGTTTTTGGCCATTTCGTGCGTTATAAATCTCTGATCAGTACAATTAACTTAGCAAATTTAACAATAAAATGAATGAAAAGTTGAACAAAAAAGCATTCAAACCGGTCCATCAACCTGTTTGAATGGTTCTTTTGTGCCGGTGTTGCAGGTGCCATTGATTTGTTCGTGAAAACATCTACAAAGGTGAACCGACTTCTCCAAAACACTTTTTTTGGTTCCCGCAGATCTCGCAGATCAGCGCAGAAATTAACTTGATGATCAGGAAAAAGATCAGCGAAAATCTGCGGGATCTGCGGGAAATTCCTTTTTATTCTCCCCTGTTGGTTATTTCACCAACAGCATATTTGATGCTGATAAAATACTATTACGATCACTTTGTTCTAAGTAATGTCATAATATATTATTGTTAATCAGTTAGTTATATTTTTATAACGTCTAAATATTTTGTGCTGCTGAATTCAAGTTGCCGGACATAATCTATACATCCTTTGCATCCCCCTATTGGTGAAAACACCAACAAGGGTGAAAAACCAAAACTGCCGCAACTATTCGACCTCACCAATGATCACTGTGTAATTTTTACCGTATTTTTTGGCGCATTTGGGACAGGTGGTGTACCACATATACCATTTTTTGATCTTGTAATTCAGACCTTTGGCATAAACTTCAAAATCATCACACCATTTTTTGGTGTCTTTGAAAGGTCCTTCATACACTTTGCTCAGATATTTGCCGGACATCGTCATGTTTTTGGCCCCGGGAAGTTCCTTATCCACAGCCAGATACAGATCCATGTTCCACCTGGAACTATGATCGGACAACCCCATATCATCCACACATTTAGCACCTGCCTGGTCGATCAATTTCATCATTCTGGTGATCACACCTCCAAAATTGACCGGCATAAAAAGAAATGTGAACACACTTCCTTTGATAAACCTTTTGTTTTCCCATATAAACTCCTTCTGATCCCAGGGTTCCGGTTCAAATTTCGGACAGCAAATCGCTTCTTCTTTTTCCATTGTTGAAACATTTATTTGAAAGAATAATTTTCCTGAATCGGATGGTTGTTCCCCTAATAAATTAAGCCCGGATCATCGTTTTGAAATGCAGTAACTTCCGTATGATCTTTCCGTTGTCCTTTCTGTTTCCGGGAACGGAGCAATGTACAACAATTTAGGCATAATGTCCTGTTTTTTCTGTATGAAAAAACATTTTTCCGGAAACATGCCTCCGGATAGCTTTTACCTGAAAATAACCACTTTTTGCCTGTAAATCGCTTTTGTTTCTGTGAAAACCACTCCTGAATAAACGCCATTGGCCAGTCCACCAACTTCCATCCTGAAAGTTTCCGGATCGCTGATCTTTTTGCTGAGTACCAGGTTGCCGAACATGTCATACAAATCAACTTTCATCGGTTTTTGCCCATGGATGGCCTGCTTCAGCTTTAAACTTTCGCTTGCCGGAACAGGGTAAAATAACATACTCAAATCTGGCTCATCTGTATTTCCGTCTGAAACCAACAGGCATTCAGGATAAATGGCACAATGGCAAAACGGCTGCATTTGTTCCGGACTGAACGGCTCGACAGCCTGGTTTACATCCCGGTTGTCCGGGTGACCAGCCGTCCGGCCATCGCATTCCAGCAATTTATCATCGTAATAATTGGTCATCCGGTAATAAACGCCATTGTCACAGTTTCCCGTAGCATTGTACACGATCACATCACCGCCAACTTCAATATTTCCGTGCAGCCGGTAATTACTCACCCTTGCACGCATGTTCAGTTTTGCCTGGCCCCACATGGTGTTGTTCTCCGCAAACGACTGTCCCTCGATAATTACCTGATCACTCAACTGCCCACCCTGAACATAGGCATTGTCCCGTATGATCACCTGTCCGCTGACCACCGCATCCCTCACCATCGCCGTATTTTCAACCCGCACATCACCGGAAAGATGAGCATTCCCGAGCACGAGTGTGTGTGGTCCAAGGTAAACGGAAGAACTCACGGAAGCGGAGTTCTGAACCCATCCGCCTCCGTTGGGATGCAGATGACCATCGAATTTCAACTGACTTCTGAATTCCTCCGGATCCTGAAATCCTTCGGGCCTTCCACCGCTGATGTACAGTTCATACGGAAACCGGAAATGTTTTGGATAACCGTGCCATGTATCGTTTTCTGTATTGGTGGTGATGTCTCCGATAGGTGCGCCCATGACTACCAGATACAATGCTGTTTCAGCCGGCAAAAGTTCAAATGCGATTTCAGCCTCGTTCCTGGAATACGTTTCACCGTATCTGCTCACTTTCCCGTCTTGGGAAGTTGCCACAAAACCGTATCTCCAGCCGGCATGAGCATTGGTTTCGGTATGGCCTCTGAATTTGACGATCACGGCACAACTGTCTTCTTCTGGATAAATAGGGATGACATTGTAAGCGTATTCCTCGGGCGCGAGGTGAACCGGAACAAAATAATGGTTGGGATCTTCAGCGTTTTGTTGAAGTATGGTCCAGGTTGCCTGCACCGATGGCAACCAGTATCTCAGGTCATTTTTCCGGTATTGGCGAAAGTATTCACCCACATTGTTGTGGGAAAAATCATAACCCGCCATCCTTCTGGCATAATTATACAGATGATCATTGAATTGTTCCTGATCAAAACCCATTAATCGTTTATAGGTTTGTAATGGATATTCTTTGCTGTAAGATTCACGCCACATCCGGTTGATGATCCCGATGCCGTCCATTTCCATGATCGCCATCAGCAAGGCATAGTTCTCATAGGTGTTCTTCCAGTCACCCCAGGTTTCCACGTGATACATATCCATTCCCCAGGCGCTGACATCCTGCGGATAGAGCAGGTTACGCATAAAATTGGCGTGGGTTTCCCAAAAAATCCCTGCATTGAGCCAGACATAGCCTAATCCATTGGTCATCCGGTGATCAATATTGACCTGAGCCTGCATGGAATGCGCAAATTCATGCGCAGCCACATGTCCTCCGTTCATCGAAAGCGGATGTGCCCAGAAAGCCCCGATCACACCGTCCACATCGCCTCCGAAGGCCCAACCTGTGGCGCCATCGGGGCCAAAGGTATTCAGCATGATGACCGGAACCTTATACTTTCCCATATTTGTCCCCGCGCCATCCCGGATAAAATCCATTTCGTGAAATTGTTCATAGATCCACTCCATGGTATCCAGCACAGCCACCGGATTGAACCGGAGATCAGGATCCGGGGCATTTACCGGGTTGAGACCGGCATCATTTCCCCAGAAAAGCACGAAATTCTCGCTTTGTGCTGTTTTGCTCCAACTGAACTGACTTCCATCCACCGTATTAATATCTTTCAGGTAGGCGGGCACATAGACCTCCTTTTGAGCGTTTATACAGGACAGGCTAAAAATGCTCCATAACAGGATTAAAAAACGTAGTATGGTTGCTTTCATGATTCATGTAATATTTTATCATACAAAAATGGCGAAAATTTGGTGTTTTAGCCTGGAAATATTGAAAAACCACCACACATGAATACAGTAAAGTTGAAAGAAAGGGATGATCTGGTTTTGGGGTCTAAAATCGGAGCCGGTAAATTCAGGGAATGTTATTCCGTGGAAAATCGGGAAGATATTTGCGTCAAAGTCATTAAATCAAATCCAGGCAATTTCCGATTAATTCAGTTACGCTTTTTGAGAAAAAATATCCATCTGGAAGAGTTGAAGATCAGGCAAATGCTTCCTCCGGAGATCAAAAACTATTTCAACCCGGTGCTGGAAGCGAATAACAACTATTCCGTTTGCCCCAGGCCTTTAAATTACGATGGTAGCTATGCTCAATCGCTCTTACACCATCAAGGCATTTCAGATGACCGGTTCTGGGAGGAAATCGACTATGTCTATCGGTTCATTGACGAAAGGCAATTATGGTTTTTCGACATCTTCAACGGCCGTAATATTTTTGTTGTAGAAAAAGACAGGGAAGGTCTTTCACCCTTATTCGTGGATTACAAACAACTGGGTTGGAAAGCTTTTCCCCTGCAACCGGATCTTGTGTTCCGTTTCCGGAAAAAACTAAAACTCAAAAGGCAATATGAACGGCTGATCAGGAATTACCGGAAAACTGAATGAGATATTCAAATGCCTGAAATCCAAATAATTAATCTCTTTGGAATTGTATTTTGGCCTTTCCTTCTGCTTTTACTTTTGAAATCGATACCGGTTTTTAAGTTCCTTACAGGATTTTTAGCAGGCACAAAAACACAAAGTTTTATTTTTTCAGTGAGATAACACGGTAGAGCATGATCATAATGTATTTTCTCTTTGGATTTTGTGCCTCTGTTGAGCGCTTGATGATAAAAATGTACTATTTTGTTTTTCCCGGCTTCACATACACGGCTTCATAAAATGGCAAAACCATGTTGAAATGTGTTTCATACTGCAATTGAAACCCGGCTTTGGACAGCATGACGTCGGTGGTCCGGTTCAACTGGCAGCCATCTGCAAATTTTGACCAGTACGGATTGGCTGCATCCAAAATTTTACCAAAAAAATGCGTGTGCGGACGGATATGTTCCATGATCACGAGTTGACCACCCGGTTTTAACCATTTTTTAAAATGCTCCACCGCTTTTTCAGGTTCAGGGATCGTACACAAAACCAGGGTGCATATCACTGCATCAAGTGTATTTTCTTCAACCAATTGTTGCATTTCAGGTAATCCACATCCGGTATGCCATAGATCAATCCTGTTGGTCAATTTCAACTTTTTTCGCTTTTCCGTCGCACGACTCAACATGGTCTCCGAGGGTTCAATGCCTGTTACCACAACCTGATCATTGTAAAAACGGAAATTTACACCCGTACCGACGCCAACTTCCAGAATCCGGCCCTTTAGCCCTGAAATTAGCTTTCTTCGTCTTCTTCCGAGAAAAATTTTCTCGGGAAAAAACATAAAACCGTCGTAGAAAAGTCCGTAAAATAAGCTTTTTAGCATGTATTGGTACGTTTTTGAATGTAACTGACTGTAAAAGATATGTTTATAACCCGAGAATTACTCATTTCAATACAAAAATAGCGTATTTTAATTGACAATAAATGAGTTGAGTTTAAAATGTATATAGTTTGAGTCTACTCCGAAAAGCCTTTGCCCCCTGATTCTCCCTTAATAAGGACTTTTAATTTGTTGATTTTCAATTGTTTCCCTTTAGTCTTGTGCTGATCTTTGACGTCAGTAGGTCTGGGCAAAAAACGATTGAAAATCAACAAATTAGACTTTTCAGAGCAGACTCAAGTGTGAAAAGTAAAAGTGTAAATAATTGATATTGAACACTTTAACTACAAACGCAAAATTATCATAAACATCTCTAAAGCAGCAATATAACTTTATGAACTTTCAACTATATAACTTTTTAGACTGAACTCATATGTATTTTAATATGGTTCAAAATGTTCAGATAAAAAAAAATACAAATGATTGACAAAAGTTTGTTCATAATCCTATACATTTCATTAGTTTTAGTTATCATTATTTTAAGTATTCGAAACTTTTCAATCAATCAAAAAAAATGAATCCTATGCGCTTTTTCATGATGTTTTCCACATTATTTATTCTCGAAATCCTGACAGCCCAAACCCCGGGCCTGAATAAATCGATCCTGCTTTCGGCAGAAATTCAAAAGGATCCGCCTCAAATTACCATCTTTTGGCAACCGGTTAACGGAGCCACCTCGTTTAAGATCTATAGAAAATTAAAAAATTCAAACCAATGGGGCTTTCCGGTTGCCAGCAATCTGCCCGGAAATTCGCTTTCCTATATAGATAACACGGTGGAAACTGGTGTTGCCTATGAATACCGGATCAACTGTACGGGTACAGTTGCCGGTTCCGGATATATTTTAACCGGTATAGAACTTCCGGAAGTCTTTGACCGGGGTAAGGTGCTACTGGTCTATGACACCATTTCGACAAAGGGTTTGGAACAGGAACTGGAACGTTGGAAAAACGATGTGACAGGCGATGGTTTTCAGGTCATTACCATTCCGGTGGATCAATCAGATGCGGTTACCGCAGTAAAGGAAAAGATCAAAAATATCTATATGATGGATCCGGAAAATACTAAAACTCTTTTCCTTCTGGGCAGGGTTCCGGTTCCATATTCAGGCGTGATCGTTCCGGACGGACATACACCAGACCATTACGGCGCTTGGCCTGCTGATGGCTATTATGCTGAGATGACAAGCGCCTGGACTGATAACACCGCGAACATCACGGGGGCTTCCACGGAAAGAAACCGCAATGTGCCCGGTGACGGAAAATTTGATCAGTCCACTTTCCCTTCCGATCTTGAACTGGCAGTTGGCCGTGTGGATATGCACAATTTGCCTGCTTTTGCTGAAAATGAAACCGCGCTCCTGAAAAAATACCTGGATAAAAATCATGCCTTCAGGAATAAACATTTCCGTGCAGAGAACCGGGCATTGGTGGATGATGAGTTTACTGGTTATGCAGAAGGATTTTCTGCTGCCGGATGGCGGAATTTCAGCGCTCTGTGTGGCGCTGAACAGGTTTTTGCACTGGATTACAGTACTACCTTAGCAGCGGAATCTTACCTTTGGTCTTATGGTTGTGGTGCAGGCAATTTCCAGAATTGTTCCGGCGTGATCGGAACTCCGGGTTTTGCTCAGAACTACATTTCAGGTGTTTTTACCATGCTTTTTGGCAGTTATTTCGGAGATTGGGACAATCCTGAAAACAACCTGTTGAGGGCTGCTCTGGCAAGTGGAAATGTGCTGACCAATTGCTGGGCAGGAAGACCATACTGGTATTTTCACCACATGGGAATGGGAGAAACAGTGGGATACTCTGCTTTGGCTTCCATGAATAATTCCGCTTTGTATGACTACAATTTTGGGCAAAAGGGCGTTCATATGGCTTTGATGGGAGACCCGACGCTCAGAGCACATCCTGTTGGCCCGGTTGATGAATTTTGGGCGAGTGCTGATGACGGTTTTGTCACCCTTGGATGGACTGCACCCCAGGCGGATGTTGAAGGATTTCATATTTTCAGAAAAGCTGAAGATGAAGCGGCTTTCATGAAAATCAATACCGAATTGGTCGGAAAAGAAAACTTATTTATTGATTCTTGTTTAACAAAGCCGGGCAAATTTACTTATATGGTACGCACAGTAGTGCTGGAAAAAACCAATTCCGGAAGCTACTACAATATGGGAACAGGCGCTTACCGTTCGGTTGATGTCACAACAACCAAACCTTTGCAGGCATCCTTTACCTTTGATCAGTATGAATACAAGGTAAACTTTACCAACCAATCCGTTAATGCAGACACGTATCTTTGGGATTTCGGCGATGGTACGGGTTCGCAGGTAGCGCACCCTACACATGAATATGCGCAGAGCGGAACCTTTACGGTAACTTTAACCGCCTTTTCTGCTTGTGGCCAGGCTGAATCTATAGTGACCCTGGTCATTTTGATCGGTCATACGGAACAACCTGGTAGTGAATGGTCTGTTTATCCCAATCCGGTGTCCAACACGCTCGAACTGAGCAATCTTTCCGGATTAATACCCGGGAATTTCAGCATTTTTGACCTGAAGGGCAACAAATTGCTTGATGGGAATTTAGAAGGAAAAAACACTTTGGATGTTTCTTTTTTACCTGCCGGTGTATATCTTTTAAAGCTCGGTGAACCTTTTTCGAACTGGAAGAGATTTGTCAAAATATGATGGGATGATTTGTAGGGCGCGATATACAAATAGCTATAATAAAGCTGATCAAACAATTTGACCAGATCCGTATAAATCCATATGAGGACAGATCGACAAGCATTTTTGATTTCATCAGGATGCAGCTTTCATTTTTTTCCGCCATATCAGATATCCCTGGATGGCCAGCACCAGGAAAATGACGTATTGGATCCCCGTGAAGCCATATCCTTTCACAAAATACAATGGGATGGATACAATGTTCCCTGCGATCCAGAAACCCCAGTTTTCCAGTTTTTTATTGGCCATCAGCCACATGGCAGCGAAGAAAACACCCGTGGTAAAGGTATCCATATAAGGAGTAATATTACGCAGGTTTTCAATCTGGCCTTGATGCAGTTGATCAGAAACATATCTTAAGGTTCCTGACATACTCATAACTTCGATGACTTCATACTGTAGATATACCCAAATAACAAATAAGGATGTAAAAACAAAGATCCCGACTGTCCTGAGTTTGTCCATAAACCCTGTTGTGCTGATCTTTAGTGGCGAAGTTTGATCGCTCTGAAATCCGGACCATCTGTACCAGCCATAAATACTCATCAGTGTATAATAAATATTGATGATCATGTCCCCGTACAAGTTCCATATCGCAAGAAGATAAATATATATCCCTGTGCTTATTATACCGGTCGGATAAACCAGTATATGTTCTTTTTTAGCATAAATCACACTGATCACGCCAAAAATAGCAGCAATTAACTCAAGCAGAATATAACCAAATGTTGAATTCCTGTAAGGTTCAAGGAAAAAATCAATAAAGAATTGCATTGTGGGTCATCTCAATTGAGTTTAAAAAAATTTCTGACAAGGGTTTCAGCATCAGCCAAAGCGTCGACCAGTTGATCATTGATCAACACCACATCAAAATTGGATTCGTGCTGCAGTTCCTTCAAAAAGCGTGCCTTTCTGATTTCAAGCGTTTCCGGTGTTTCTGTTTTTCTGGCTTTTAATCTTTCTGCCAGAATTTCGATGGATGGAGGTTTTACAAAAACGGCCATACATTTTTCACCATACATTTTTTTAATACTGCCCGCTCCTAAAACGTCCACGTCGAACAAAACGAATTTTCCCTCATTCCAGATACGTTCAACCTCACTTTTAAGCGTTCCGTAAAACCTGCCCGGATAAACTTCCTCCCATTCAACAAATGCTTCCTGGTCAATTTTTTCTTTAAAAGCTTCCACAGTCAGAAAGTAGTAGTCTTTGCCATCTGTTTCATGATCCCGTTTGCTTCGTGTGGTGGCTGAAATAGAAAATTCAAGCTGTTCAAATTTTTCCAAAAGGTGTCTGACTATTGTGGTTTTACCTGAACCGGAAGGGGCGGTAAAAACCATCATTTTCTCCGCGTCTACCATATTTTACTGTTAAAGTACGTTCAATAATAATTCTTTAACCCTTTCCAGCTCATCTTTCATATTCACCACCAATTGCTGGATGGGTGCATTTTGTGCTTTTGCTCCCATGGTATTGATCTCCCTGCCGATTTCCTGGCTGATAAAGATGAGCTTTTTGCCCTTTCCCGTTATGGATTTGTCATCCAAAAGCTCCTGAAAATACCTGCAATTCTGTTCCAAACGGATTTTCTCTTCATTGATGTCCAAACGCTCGATGTAATAAAGCAATTCTTGCTCAAAACGGTTTTCATCTAATCTAACTTCGTTGAAAAATCCGTTCAGATTGTTGTTTATACGGTCTTTGATTCCCTGAATGCGATCCTTTTCATACATTTCAACCTGCTTCAGATACTTCAGAATTCTATCCACACTTTGACGGATGTCCTGTAACATGGTGACGCCTTCTGCTTTGCGATACATGATAATCTGGTCAAGTGATGCTTCGATCAAACTTTCTGTTAACTGCCATTCTTCTTCAGTAAGCTCTTCTACCATGTTTTTCACGACATTGGGAATGCGGATGATGGTGGCAAAATAATCCTGATCTTTGACACCCAACTCTTTTGCCAACTCACTGAGTGTATTGAAATAACTCCTGAATAGCTGTTCATCCAGCTTGTACTGCTCTTCGACCACTCCGTCAATGCTGATGGTCATATCAAAGCGGCCATGCTCCAGTCTGTTCAGCACTAAATTGCGGATGACAAGCTCCTTTGACCCGAATTTTGCAGGAAATTTAATGCGGATATCTGTGGTTTTGCCATTTAATGCCCTGAGTTCAACACTTAGCTTCCTGTTATTATATACGGATGAAGCCTGGCCGTATCCGGTCATCGATTGGATCATATTGTGTGAATTAATGCGCTCTTAAAATTGGCTGCAAGATTAGAAAAAAAAGCGCTTTTTGTCTAATTCATACATACATTTCTCAAATAAGCAGCCTAAAATCTATGTTGATACCTGGATATACCCAACCAATTCTGAAAGGTATGAATCTATTGATCAATAAAATAAAGGATACTCTTTAAAGCGCTGGTAAAAAAATCTTTGCAGCACAGCTTTTTGTTTAACTCAATGGCCGGTCGGATAAAATCATTGGTCAGCAGTATTAAACGATTTTTGAAGGGCTGTAATGTGTTGATAATCAATATCATCTAATGGAATATGACCATTTTCTGCATGATACAGAAAATGGTCATTATAATGCATTTTACCAATTAAAGCCGTGATGGTATTCCTTAAAAAGTTGGTTTGGCCATTTTACCACGAGTCTTATCGATGCCTACGCCTGTTGCTGGCTTTTCCAGTTCCTCCCAGTGTTATGCTCGCACCGATCAGAAATCCAAAATCATACCAGCCTCCGTTGTTATTGACAGCATATACACTGACATTATCTGAAAATAGGCTGACGATAAAACTAAACGGTGTGATCAGTCCATGCCAGAGTCCTCCCCAAAATCCATACGGATCCCCGATGACACAATCATCTACAGCAACAGTGTCTGCGCAACCTGTGAATAAAAACATCATTACCAGAACCAGAAAAGCAAAAACGAGTTTAGTGTTCATTTCAATTAATTTGTTGTGATAAAAGAACCCTGCCCTGAGGGCATTTCATTCCGCACTTAAGCTGAAACAATACTTAAGGCTTTAATTTGCCAACAATAATTCCATTTAACCGGTTCCGGCACATGGACTAATGATACATTAAAATCGACCAAATGCAGCTGTTTAAGCCTTATTCTCCAGACTCTGAGCATCGACAGCTGAAATGGCTGCCAGGTTGACGATATTGCTCACCTCGCTTCCCCTGGTAACCAGGTGTACCGGCTTCCTGAAACCGGCCATGATCGGGCCAATCATATGTACATTACCAAAATATTTGATCAGTTTCATACTGATGTTGGCGGTCATCAGGTTCGGAAATACCAGCAGATTAGGTCTTTGTTTCAGTTCGGTAAATGGATAAAGTTCAAGCAAGCGATCCTGTGTGATCGCCAGATCTGCCTGAACAGGTCCATCTATGATGACATCCGGCCGTTTTTCCTTAACCCGGGCAATAACCTCTTCAATGATTTCAGTCTCTGCAGTTCTGACAGAACCAAAATTGGTATATGATAGCATAGCCACCACAGGCTTGAATCTGAATTTCTCAACCGTTTCTATACCTTTTATCACGATATCAGTGAGTTCACATGCATTCGGAAGCTCATTGACGGCACAATCTGTTATGAAATAAGAATGGTTGTTGTGATTGAGAAAGTGTATCCCTGAGACCACATCTCCCGGATTTGCACCAATCACCCTCAAGGCGGGACTGAGCACATACGGATAAGCTGCATTTATACCAGCTACCATACTGTCTGCATAACCCATTTCTACCATCATGGAAGAAAAGAAATAGACGTTTTGCATATCTTTTTTAGCTTTACGCATGGTAACCCCTTTTCTGTTGCGCTTGTTGAAGTAAGCCAACACAAATTCATCCATCAACGGTGAATTCATATATTCAATGAATTCTATTCCATCAGCACTATGATTATGTTCTTCAAAACGGGCAATTGCCTCTTCTTTATTTTCTACCAGCAAAACCGGTAATCCGATCCCCTCTTCCACGATCTCGGCAGCAGCCCAAACAATTTTCGGATGATCACCTTCGGCAAAAACGATCCTTTTCTTATTTTTCCTTGCCAGGTCATAGATCTTTCTCATCATATCACGACTCCAGTCCGTGATGCCTTTGAGTTTTTCTACATAAGCATCGATATCGATATGCTTCCTGGCAACACCGGTATCCATGGCTGCCTTTGCAACTGCAGGAGCTGCCCAATACAATACCCTTGGGTCAAAAGGTTTCGGAATGATATAATCCGGTCCAAAAATGAGTTCATCATCATTGTATTTTCTTTTGACTTCATCCGGAACATCCTCTTTGGCCAATTGGGCCAGAGCCCTCGCACAAGCAAGCTTCATCGCTTTATTGATGGTTACGGCTTCCACATCCAGTGTTCCGCGGAAAATGAATGGAAACCCGAGCACATTGTTGACCTGGTTGGGAAAATCGCTCCTTCCCGTAGCTACGATCGCGTCCGGACGGGCTGCTTTGGCAACCGGATAGGTGATTTCGGGATCCGGATTGGCCATGGCAAAAATTATTGGATTGTCTGCCATCGTTTTTACCATTTCCGGGCTCAAAAGATCTTTTTTGGATAAACCCACAAAGACATCAGCTCCGATCATTATGTTTTCCAGTGATTTGCACTCAGTATCTTTGTAAAATGGTTTTTTGTATTTATTTCCGTCTGAATCTCCACGGGCATTGCAAAGCACACCTTTGCTGTCAACCATATAGATATTCTCTATTTTTGCCCCCAGATCTATATACAAATTGGCACAGGCAATACCGGCAGCACCGGCTCCGGAGATGACGATCTTTACTTCTTCCAGCTTCTTTCCAACCAGCTCTACAGCGTTGAGCAATCCCGCTCCGGATATGATCGCTGTTCCATGCTGATCATCATGAAATACAGGAATGTTCATCTCTTTCGTTAGCTGTTCTTCGATATAAAAACACTCGGGAGCCTTTATATCTTCCAGATTGATCCCTCCGAAAGTCGGTTCCAGCAATTTGACTGCCTGGATAAATTTATCAGGATCTTCAGTGTCCAGTTCAAGGTCAAATACATCAATATCTGCAAAACGCTTGAAGAGGATGCCTTTGCCTTCCATGACCGGTTTGCCGGCCAATGCACCGATATTTCCCAATCCGAGAACAGCAGTTCCGTTGGAAATGACCGCGACGAGATTGCCTTTGGCTGTATATTCTCTTGCTGTTGCAGGATCTTTATGTATCTCCAGACAAGGCTCTGCCACACCAGGTGTATAGGCAAGAGATAAATCCCTTTGTGAATTGAATGGTTTGGTAGGTTTAACTTCGATTTTCCCTTTTCTTCCCATTGAATGATAATTCAATGCGGCTTGTTTTAAACTTTTTTTGGAATCACTAATGTCCATATGATTTGCCATAATAACAGTTTTTGTGAAATAATATGCAAAGTTACCTGTATTTAGAGTGTCAAAAAATGATTTTACCTAATTTGAACCTATTTAGGAATATTATAAATAAGCTGATAGGTGATTTTTTTTCTTTCCAAAAATTGTCAGATTTAAAAATTAAAAATGATCCGTATATTTAGCTGATCCGCTCTCCGGACTGTTGGTTGCAGGAATTGATAAAGTTCTTGGCAAAAAGTACTGAATTTGCTTAAAAATTGAATCTTGAGTCTACTCCAAAAAGTTCAATTTGTTGATTTTCAATCGTTTTTTGCCCCAACTTACTAACGTCACAGATCAGCACAAGACTAAAGGGATATGATTGAAACCCAACAAATTAAATGTCCTCTTTTAGACCTGTACTAACTGAAAACATCCGTGCTTGTACTGACTGAAAACGTTCGTGGGGCGTTGGAGAGCAAAGACTTTTCTGAGTAGACTCAAATTTTGATCACATAGTAAATTCAAAAGTTGAAGAATATTAGACTTTCAAGCTTAACAATCAAAAAATTAATATTACAACAATGAGCCCGGCGATCCGATCTGACAGAATAAAATGGATTGCTTCTAAAAGAGTGTTTTGATAAAAATGAAAAAATCTGAAACTTTGTGTTCAAAATCAGGCCAAAACAGACAGAATCTTAGGAAAAATAACTGAAAATCCAACAAAAAATCCAGGAGAATTCTTGACTCTCTATTGTATATTAACAAGATTACTGGTATATTTATGCTGATATCCTGAAGTTGATATCCAGGTGAAACAATTTATAATGCCGGATATTCTATATCAGAAATATCTGAAATTTTAGCATAACAATAAATTAAATACACATGAATTACGTAATCAGCAATTTGTCTATCGTCCCTACTGCTGCGAAAAGAAACAGACTGATTGAACAGGTTGAAAAATTAGTCAAGAAACTGCAGATTTTACCGGATCATTATATTTATTCCGAGGTGCTGAAACTGAATATTTTTAAAATAAACAATCAGGAATACAGGATTTCCTGTTCACTCAAACTAAAAAATAATCTGGTTTTCCTCTCTGAAAGCGGCAAGGACATTTCTGCCGTTGCCAACGAACTTTTCGATAAATTCAGACAGAAAGTGGCAACACAACTTGAAAAGGAAAGACTTTTCTACGCCAGTAAAACCCAACGCGAGCGTAAAGAAAACTTTGAATCTTATTTCTCAGACCTGGATGCATTCCAGCAAAATCAGGATGAAGTCAGTTTCAAATCTCTTGTAAAAGAACTGTTGCCCGGCCTTAAAGGCTATGTGGAAAGAATGCTTGGATCTGCAAAAATGATAGATGTGCTTCATAACCAAAACTATATTCTGGATGACATCGTGGATGAAGTGATCATTCGGACTTTTAAAAATTTTGAGGAAAACAAGGATCAGGCAGAGGATATGAATATCTGGATGATGCGGGAAACCGACAATGTAATGAATGAAATGCTGGATCTTGAAAAATATAAACGCATTACCACCAGCGTGGAGGAAATGATCAATTCTGAATACGCTTCCCTGGACGAAAAATATGCTTATGACGGCTCAGGTGACCTGATCAGCACAGACGAACTCGATGAGTATTCGGATTTGGACCCTTTTCTGGGGATTGAAAAAGAAGTCCTCATATCCGGCAGTGAAAAAGAAACGGTGGATGAGATCAGCGATAAACTTTCCAGACGGCAAATGAAAGAATTGATCAGAAACGAATTGATCAAGTTGCCTCTCCGGCACCAATCCGTGTATGATCTGTTCTTTTACGAACAAATGTCGGTGGAAGAAATCGCCAGCATAAAAAGTGAAACAACCGAAAGAATTGAGGAGATATTGGATGAAGTTAAGGATTTTCTGGCAAAAAGACTTAGAATTAAGTAAACTGTATCATCGATAACCTAATACGCAGCTACCAGCTATAAAGGATGGTTTTATTGGCTTTTGGAAAAAAGAGCAGGGCACAGACAAAGCTGCCTACACCCTGCATAACCCCAAAAAACCAATTGAAAACAATCAATTTATGTTTGATTGTTATTTACAACCATAATTAAAACCATGACTCTTTTGCCATATTCCTATCTAAGACTTTTAAAAATCTGTATGTCACATTACTTCATTGAATTGGTCAATAATTTTTTTATTTAAATATTTTGTTTTGAAAATTTTCATAAAGTTGCATCAATAAAACTTTACAAAAAAATTCTCCTCTTTGGAATAATCACTAACAACAAATTAAAATCAATTGATAATCAATAACTAATAAAGATTTTATTTTATTGTATTCAAGATTAACCTTTTGTCAGAATTTTTTTTCTTTTCTGCAATTAAATTTTTTATTTAAAATATTCCGCATTTTTTTTATTGCTTGCATCTTTTTATTAGTTTTCCATTGGAATTGATCATTTATTCTGAATTCTTTTTTTTTGGCTTACTCTTTATATCGAAGCAAAATGAGAAACACTTTATTACTTCTTTTGTCTGTTATTTATTTCAATAACCTTCAGGCACAAGCGTTTTTGGATTATATCGGTGCAGGAAATTCTGCAGGGGTCAAGGTTACTTCCAGCCATGATTACAGGGCTTTGGGTAGTAACCAAACCGCTTCAGGTGAACAAACCCTCAATGGTTCAGGAATGGATAGCCGCATGATGGACGCAGCCAGATTTTTGGCTCAGGCAACTTTCGGAGCTGATGAAAATCTGATACGCCAGATAGCTGAAACTGACTATTCTGACTGGATAGACAGTCAGTTTGAAGTTCCTCCCGGATATTTACTCCCGGAAGTGATCAATGCTTATAATCTGGCTTTCCAGATCTATACAGACAATGGAGGCCTTGCTGCAAATTACAGCGATCGTCCCGAATGGGAACATTTCGACTATGCCTGGTGGCAGGTGAATCTGACTGCGGATGACCTGCTGAGACAAAGGGTCGCATATTCACTCAGTCAAATACTGGTTGTCTCTGTCGAATCTGACCTTTTTGATAAAGGTGAAGCTTTGGCGGATTATTACGACATGCTCCTCGAACACTCTTTTGGTAATTATAAAGATCTGCTCATGGCTGTAACATTGCATCCGGCTATGGGCATTTATCTGAGCCATTTGAACAATTCCAAAGCCATACCTGAACGCAATATTCACCCGGACGAAAATTATGCGCGGGAGATCATGCAACTTTTTTCTATCGGACTATTTGAACTCAATCAGGACGGAAGCAGAAAAAAAGATAGCAACGGCGCATATATTCCTACCTATTCCAATAGCGATATAAAAGAATTTGCTAAGGTCTTTACAGGTCTTGGCGCTGGTGGTTCGATTTCAAAAACAGATTTGAACAAAGCTGATTTCAATATGGATTTTAACCTGATTGACTTTACGGTTCCGATGAAAATGTACGAAGATTACCATGAAACTGCTGAAAAATTATTGCTAAATGGATTTACGATCCCTGCTGGTCACCCTGGTATGACAGACGTGGAGCAGGCTGTCGATCATCTGTTTAACCACCCAAACGTTGCACCTTTTATTTCCAGGCAACTAATCCAGAGACTCGTTAAATCCAACCCGACACCTGCTTATATATCAAGAATTGCAAGTGTGTTCAGCGATAATGGCAATGGAATACGCGGAGATCTGAAATCCGTGATCAAAGCAATTCTTTTGGATCCTGAAGCCAGAAATTGCGATTGGATCAACCATCCTGATCAGGGTCGTCTCAGAGAACCCATTACCAGATATACCCAGTTTGCCAAATCCGTCGGTTTTGAAAATCAACTGGATCTTTTCTGGAACAACGGCTCTGCTTTTATGGAAAGCGCCGGCCAGCACCCGTTTCATTCCTATACCGTTTTTAATTTTTATCTGCCTGATTTCCAGCCAAATGGTCCTATTGCCCAAAACAATCTGGTCGGCCCGGAATACCAGATCCACAATACCAAAACCAGCGTCGGCTATGTAAATGCTGTCAATAACTGGGCTTTCAATGATGAGTTGCTGTACACTTTTGAGGCCAATACCTTCCCGACCAGGCCTGCTTTCAAAAACCTGCTGCCTTTCGCACGTGATCCTGATGAACTGATCAATAAACTCGATATTCTCCTCACACACGGTCAAATGAGTGACGATACAAGAGATATTATAAAGAACGCGATCAAAGGCTTCAGCCAGAATTCTATCGGAGATCTTCAGAGACTTAAACTGGCATTGTACCTGATCATGATCAGTCCGGACTATTGTGTATTAAAATAAAACATACCAAAACAATAAAACATTTAAAATGAGCAAGTACCAAACGAACAGAAGGGAATTTATACGACAGTTTAGTATAGCTACCTTGGGAACAACGGTTTTTTCCTCCCTTTTCCAGCTGAAGGCTATCGGCTCTGCTTTCCTGAATAATTCCGGTGCAGATAATGAATATAAAGCTTTGGTGTGTTTCTTCCAAACCGGAGGTCATGATTCATTTAATATGCTGATTCCAAGAAGTAATCCCGAATATGCTGAATATGCAACTACCAGAACCAACCTGGCCATTCCTCAGGCAGACCTTTTGCCGATCAATCCGATCGTCTCAGACGGAAAAAATTACGGTCTTCATCCCAATATGCCCGGCGTCCAGCGGCTTTTTAATGAAGGAAAATTGTCATTCCTCAACAACATCGGTTCATTGATCGTGCCAACTACCAAAACTCAATATCAACAGGGATCGGTTCCGCTTCCGCTTGGCCTGTATTCCCATTCTGATCAAACACAGCAATGGCAAACAGCTTCTCCTCATCTCCGGACGCCTTATGGTTGGGGTGGAAAACTGGCCAATATGATGCAGGAATTCAATTCGAGTGAAAACATCTCCATGAATATTTCAACCTCAGGAACCAATGTTTTCCAATATGGTCAAAACATTGTTGAGTTTTCAGTTAATCCATATGGAGGAGTAGATGGGATCCGCGGTTTTAATCCGGAAGCTCAGACAGGGATCAATGCGCTCAGAACTCAGGCGATCAATGCGTTGATGGAAAAAAATTATGGGGATGTTTATAAAGATACGTATAAAAATACCCTTAAAAGGGCTGTAGATGGCAGCCTGGAATACGCCAACGCATTGGATGACCTGCCACAACTGAATACTGAATTTGAAGATGATTACCTTTCAAGAAGTTTCAGGACCATCCTTCAGATCATTCAGGCACGTGAAATACTTGGATTTAAAAGACAGATATTTTATGTGGAATATGGCGGGTGGGACCATCACGATAATTTGTTGCAAAATCATGGTGACCGAATCGGAATTGTAGATAATGCATTGGCGCAATTTGTCGCCGGACTTGAAGAGATCGATATGTTCGACAGTGTTACTACATTCAACATGACTGAATTTGCAAGAACACTGGGATCAAACGGTAATGGTTCCGATCACGGCTGGGGTGGAAATGTAATGGTGATGGGTGGAAATGTCCGGGGCAGCAGAATGTTCGGCACTTTTCCTTCTCTGGCGCTTGGAAATAACCTGGATGTAGGTACGGGCGTGCTGATCCCGACACTCGCCAATGATCTGTATTTTGCTGAACTGGCATTGTGGTTTGGTGTAAACAAATCCGATTTGCCGCTTTTATTTCCCAACCTGGGTAATTTTTATGCACTCGGTTCAAACGAACCTCCTTTGGGCTTTATGAATCTGTGACATTTTTCAGGTCGGTTGTCCAATCAGTATTTAGTGATACCAAAAAGGGCCACACAGATTTATTGAAATTTTATTTTTTACTCTTCAGGCTTATTTTGATCATTTTAATAAATTTCCTGAGGTGATTAAAACAAAAAACTAACAGATGAAACAAGGATTTTTTAGTTTATTATTGACCATATTGGCCACTTTCAATATTCAAGCTCAGTGTTTTCCTGACAGGCACAACACCACCTGGTACGATGGCTGGATCTCTTGTGAAAAATCAAATAATCCTAATCCGGCAAGGGGAAAATCTCATTGGATCATGTATGACCTTAGTTATAGCTATCAACTGGGGAAAATGCATTTTTGGAATTCCAACGCTCCGGATTTTCTTTCTGACGGTATCAAAACCGCTGTGATCGATGTATCCATGGACGGGACTAACTGGATAGAAATCGGCCAGTTTGAAATTCCACGGGCAAACGGCAAAAGTACTTATGAAGGAACGGAAGGACCAGACCTGGCGGGAACCGAAGCCCGTTTTGTTTTGATCACCGGTGTTTCCAACTGGGGCGGATTCTGTTATGGACTGGGAGAAGTTAAAATGGAAGTTTTGGAAATCACCGCATTACCAAAAGCAGAAAGTTATGCAAACCAATGCCTTCAAACCCAATTATATCCAAATCCGGCCACAATTTCGAGCCGTTTAAATATCTTTTCTGCTTGCAATAAGGAAATGATAATTTATGAAATTCAGGATCTTTCGGGGAGAACCATCATGCAGGGCAAAAAAATACCCTTGGACGATTTTACCTCGTTTGAACTTGATTTATCTGAACTCGTTCAGGGAAGTTATATGATCGTGATCAGGCAAAACGGTATCACGTCGAAAGAAAAATTGATTAAAATATAAGGTAGGACATACTATTAGAATAAAGTTTTGAAATACATAAAAACAGCCCACATGCGAAAAATATTATTTTCAGCGATCATCATTTTTATGCAAATAGCCTTGTTTGCACAGTTTCCGGAAAGTTTTGATGGCAACGTCTTCCCACCTGCCGGATGGCGGGTCTTTGACAATGATAATGGAACAGAACAATCCTGGAGAAGATCTGATCCTGCATATATGGGCCAGCAGGCAGCTTTTATTCGTTGGGAAAACGTACCTGATGGTCAGGCTGAAGATTGGTTGGTAACGCCTCGCTTTACTCCAACCCAACAGGCTCATATCCTGTCATTTTATGAAAAGGACAATTATGCAATTGATTATGCATCGGTATACACCGTTCGGGTATCCACTGCTTCTGCCAACAATCCTGCTGATTTTGTAGTGCTGGACCAACAGAATGAACTTGACCTTGGTCTGTCCTATAAATTTCACGAAGTAGATCTGAGTGATTATATCGGTCAACAGATCTATATCGCTTTTGTAATGTCCAACGATGACGGCGACGATTGGATGATCGATGAAATACACCTGGCACCTTGTTCCAGACCCCAAAACATGGAGATATTGGAATTATTTGCTGAAGGGGCTGTTTTTAGCTGGGAAGATGAACAATCCAATACCTGGGATATTGATATCGTTGAATCTGGTCAGACACCTTCAGGAGTGCCGGCATTTTCATCCATACAAAACCCTTTCACTTGGACCGGTGGCCAGGCTTTGACCCATTATGATGTTTATCTGCGAGCAAATTGCAGCGCGAATACTAAAAGCAACTGGTTCGGGCCATTTTCATTTTATACTGCGTGCAGCAATTCTTCCTGCGACTACAAACTTGTTTTGGCCGATTCCTATGGTGACGATTGGAATGGTGCTTCCATAGAAGTGATTCAGGATGGTGTTTCCATGGGATATTTTACGCAGCATGAAGCTGGTTTCGGTCCCTACGAATATACCGTTTCATTATGCGATTCCATGCAATTCGAACTGGTCTGGCATGCAGGCAATTGGGATTCAGAGTGCATTTTTTCCTTCAGGGACGATTATGATCAGGAATACTTTTCTTTTACAGCAGGAAATTTTCCTCAAAACAACGCGATTTTCTTTACTGGTAAAACAGACTGCAGTCCTGTAACCTGCAGATTCCCAACCCAACTCTCCACCTCAGAATATACTGAAAACGGAGCAAAAATATCATGGATAGAAAAAGATAATGCAACCCGCTGGGATATTGAATTTGTTGCTGAAGGTCAGGAGCCAAGCGGCATTCCGACGGTTAATGATATCGACCAGAACCCGTATATCTGGACAGGAGGTCAGTCCGGCACTTATTATCGTGCTTTTATAAGGTCAACCTGCAATGATCAAGACCATAGCCGATGGTCTCAACCCACCATTTTTGCTACCAGATGCAACGAAGCTGTTGGTGTTTTTCCTTATTCCCAGGGTTTTACCTCCGATTACCTGCTTCCAATATGCTGGATATCAGAAACAAGGAACCAATCTACGGGCATGTGGCAAACTACTCTTGACAATTATTCAGAGGAACCTATTGTATATTGCAAACATGAAAATGATCAGCAAGATGTATGGTTGATTTCACCACCTCTGGATTTTTCTGGTGTAAACACGGAGCTCACACTAACGTTCGACTGGAAAATGAGCTACTATTGGATGGTATATCCCTATGATAAAGGTGATCTGTCCGTAAAAATCAGTATTGACAATGGTGAAAGTTGGTCTCCGGCAATCTGGACTGAAAAAGAGGCAGGCTTCTTTGAATCATTTGAATGGAAAAATGCCCGCATTGATTTGACAGAATTTACCGGTTATCCATCCGTTTGGATTGCCTTCCAATATAAAGCTAAAGATGCCGCCACTGTTTATCTGGATAACTTCTTGATTGAAGATGGTTCGGGCGGTATTACATCGGTCATTGACAACGAAAAACAAAAATTCATGGTTTTCCCAAACCCATTCCGGGACAGTTTCGAAATGATCTTTTCAAGCGATCAGGCTGCTTCCGGGAAGCTAAACATTTCCGATCTCAATGGCAGATTGATCGCCGTACAACCTGTTGAAATCAATGAAGGTATAAATCAGATTTCTTTGCATAATATTGATCTTGAACCTGGTATGTATTTGTTATCAATAGGTATGCCTGGCGGTGTGCTGACTCAAAAAATGATCCGCCAGTAATGCCTGATTCAAGGGTCAAACCCTTCTAAAATAGCCTTTTATTTTATTTACTGCAAACTTACCATAGTTTGCCCGGAAGAAGCTATATGGTTTCTTTCACAATGGATTTTCGAATGTTGTTGTGCTTGGTTCACAACAATATATGTACGATTTGTGACAATGTGTAGCGTAATTAATTTTTAGGTATGGACTTACTATTTTCTGGCTAATTAAAAATTAATCTTATGATTTCCCCCAAGACAAACTCACATTTTGCAGTTTGCTGCTTATTTATTTTAAGCAGTTTTACTTTGAAAGGACAAAACACTACAGATCAGCTCAACCAACATTTCTATCGATATCAGATGCTTGAAATCGATACGCGAAGTTTATTGCATCAGATTAATAATTCTCCGGCGAATTTTATTGAGATTCGGTTGCTTGATCGGGAAATGTTGTTGAAAAAGTCTGATATACTTTCCGGAAAATATACCTGTATGGTGGCCGGAGCTAATGAAACGTATCAGGCAACAATTCAACCGGCCATTCCTATGAGTGGTTATACCATGACAGGCGAACGCGTAAGCTTAACCATTGGAAATAAATTTATTCAGGGCTTTATTCAGTCGGAAAATTCCCTGATCTATATCGAACCTGTGTACCATTTTGAGAAAAATTACGCGCCGGGCTGGTTTGTTGTCTATAAAACCGAAGATATCATTCCCGGTAGAGAAACCAGCTGTGGTGTAACGGAATCAGACAGAATTCATGATCGGGATCATGATCAACATTCAGAAAACAGGATGAATGGTGATTGTTTCCAGGTGGAATATGCGATTGCTACGGATTACCTGATGTATGATCATTATGGTAGCGTATCGGCAGTACAAAATCACAATATAGCCGTCACCAATGACATGCAAACAAATTATGATGATGAGTTCGCAGATGAGATACAATTTGTGATCGTAGAGCAATTCATTGTCTCAAGTCCCGGTAGCGATCCATTTACTTCATCTACCTCCTCATCCGATTTACTTAACAGTTTTACCAGTTGGGGCCCATCTGGTTTTACTCAAACTCACGATATTGGCACATTGTGGACTAAGAGAGATCTGGATGGTACCACCATCGGTCTGGCCTGGATAGGTACCGTTTGTACTTATTCCCGTTATAATATTTGTGAGGATTTCAGCACTGATGCCAATCTGAAGAGAGCACTTGTCGCTCATGAGGTCGGACACAATTTTGATGCAGTTCACGATTCCTCTACGGGATATATCATGTATCCCACAGTAGGGAATTACACTCAATGGTCTTCTCAGTCCATTTCTGACATTCAAAATCATTATCTTTCCTGTACCTGTCTGGATGACTGTGTTGGTACCACTCCGACTATCAGCTTTAACACTGCTTCGGCCAGTACAAGCGAAACGGGGGAAACTCCAGGTAGCCCTTTATGTGATAGTTACCATAAAATATATAGCATTCCGGTAAAACTAAGTATTTTATCTTCACTTCCCAACACCCTGAATGTTAACGTATTAGGTTCTGGTACTGCTATTGAAGGAAAAGACTTTATTTTAAACACTCAGACCCTCACTTTTCCTGCAAATTCAGCCTCAACCCAGTTCATAGAACTAGAACTCATCAATGATGCCATCGAAGAACCAACTGAAACCATCCTGTTGGAATTGTCAATGATCTCCGGGTCTGCTGTTATAGGAAGCATTCCTGTTTTTACATTGAATCTCATCGATGGCCTTGATCAGGTGAGTACGACCTGTTGTTCTCCAAATACTACATATATTACTTATGGCTCAGGAACTTCTGCCACTCCGTTCATTTTTACATGCACTTATGAGGACGGAAGAAGCAGATTTTTATACCTTGCTTCTCAATTAAGCGCTGCCGGAATTACTGCGGGATATTTTACCGGGATAGCTTTTTATACCGCATTAAAATATTCTAGTTTCCCGTATCAGAATTTCAGGATAGGTATGATCAATTCCAGCTGGACCACTCTGGAAAATCAAGCTTGGATCGATACCGATCAGGTGTTTTTCGGATCGGTTAGTACAGTCCAAAGCACCTGGGTAACCATAAATTTTGACACACCATTTTATTGGGATGGTTCTTCTTCGTTGTATTTTGAATTTTGTTTTGACAATACGGTGAATACAGGCAATCCTGCATTCCTTGATTATATTCGTTACACAAGCCCGGTAGGTGGTGGTTCAGGCAAATATAATAATGCAATAGTTAATAATAACGCGAATGGTTGCAGTCTGGACGACGGAGATATCGTTTTGACCTATAATAATCAGTCCTATCAGCCACAATTCCGGTTTTATAAATTAGGAGCAGCAAAAATTGAGACTGCTGTTGCCGGTTCTGCGGTTTCATACATTAAATCAGGTGAGAAAGCACATTTTTATTCACCAAATGACAAAGTCATTGCTTCCGTGAAAAATATCGGTCCAACAGATCTGGAGTGTACAACCGTTCAGCTTGCTACTTCCGGAACCACCAAACCCAATCTTCCTTTTGGCGGTGGTCAATATGCAGCCAAAACCTTTCAGGTAAATGCAGACGAAAATTCATTGTATGAGATCACACTTTATTATACTCCAGGTGAATTGAGCACCTGGGGAACGGATGCCGGAAGACTTAATATCATCAAATCTTCCTCACCTTTGGCGTCATCAACCTTGTCTGGCGTCGAAATAATCAGACCAGATACAGTTTTTACGGCTTTTGGTCCTGATAACGCTTATGTATATAAAGGTACTTTTAGTGGCTTTTCCTATTTTTCCCTGACTAACAGGAGTGTGCCTGCCGGATCCGTTTTGAGTGTGGGAGACCTGGTCTTTCTTCAGGCATCAAAAGGGCTTTTACTTCAAAATAAAAGCGGTCAACAATATGCCATCAGTGTAAATAATGCAGGAAACATCCAACTGACCAATAGTCCGGGAGCTTTATATTCGTTTGTAATTGATGACGATCTTGTTGTGAACCAATCCAGCCAGGGTCTTGTGCTGCGTGCACCCAATAACGGTTTCTGGAAACTTGCGGTCAATAATTCAGGTATAATCACTACGACCTCTGTTGCTCCTCTCAGTACAAACAGAGTGGAAAACGCTACAAATCATATGCTTCTCAACAAGGCTGGTGGTTCATTTATTTTGAAAAGTCCGGATAACAAATGCTGGCGGATATTTATCAACGAAACAGGCGGATTGAGAACGGTAAATGTTTTATGTCCCTGATCTGTTGAATGGACTTAAAAGTTCCTGAAATTGCTGTAGCTGTTTATTAATGCGAATCAAGGGTTGAAAAAAAGCTCCGAAAATCCTTTATTTGGACTCAATCCTAAAGGAAGATAAAGGATTTTCTCACTTTCATCCTTTAGGATCGAGGCAAAAAAGTGAGAAAATCCTGCTTATCTGCAGAATTAACTTTAACCCTTGATTCGCATTATTATCGATGAATCAAAAGACATCTGATCAACTGTAATCTTCTTTTTGAGGCTTATGTGTTCATAGCTAAAATACCTGTCGGGAAAAATAAATCCGGTATTTCCTGATCTCTTTGTTTTTATTTGTGTTCTTTTGCATGCTGATTTTTTAATGTGGGGATTATATTTCAGTCTGATATACCTCGCAAAACAAAAGTCTATTTTTTCCGGCAGGTATTTATCCAATTTTATGAAACCAAAGGCTTTTGCAATTCTTCATCTTTCGGTTTTCCTATTCGGATTTACGGCAATTCTGGGTGATTTGATTCATTTGAACACTTTATCTATTGTCTGGTGGCGTGTTTTTATTACCGTGTCCATCATGTCCTTTTTTATCCGGCCATGGCGGATTTTAAAAGATAATGGCGCTGTTTTTGTAAAAAGGCACATGTTTATTGGATTCCTGGTAGCCTTACACTGGCTGGCTTTTTACGGATCCATCAAATTATCCAGCGCGTCCATTGCCCTGATCACCATGTCCACTTCAGCCATCATAACTGCATTGTTGGAACCGGTAATTCTGCGCAGTTTTCGATGGAAAATTTCTGATGTCATCATAAGTTTACTTGTTACTCCGGCGATGGTGTTAATATATTACAATGCTGATCAAATTCAGCAAACCGGTTTGTTCGTCGGGTTGATTTCTGCCTTTATAGGGGCTGTTTTTTCCATTTTAAACAAAATATGGCTCGTAAAATCAAAAGAGCTACACACTACTTTTGTTCAATTGGGTACTGTCTGGATTACTACCGGTTTGATTTTATTGTTTGCAGGAATTATCCGGCAACCACAATTTGAATTGCCGGAAGGAATCGATTGGATTTATTTACTTGTCTTTGCCATTGTTTGTACCATCTTTGCATATTATTTTTACCTGATGTCTATGCGATGGTTATCGGCATTTGATGTGAGTTTTGCTTTCAACATGGAGCCCGTATATGGCTTGTTGATGGCTGCATGGATACTGGGAGATCATAAAACAATTTCGCCCAGAGTTTATCTGGGTATGTTGATTATCTTTGCATTGATGTTAATACATACCCTTTTAAGGACGGGAAAAAATAATTCCTTTTTGTGGCGTGTCATAAATATCAGGAAAAAGCCAGAAAGCAATTAAATTGTTGAAAACATTTTGGTTATGAGCCTTTTGTATGAAAAATTGGAAGATTATTGTACATTGAACAGTTCACATATTCCTGATTATCTGGTAGATCTGGAAAGAGAAACGCACATTAAAACACTCAATCCAAGGATGCTGACGGGGCCTTTACAGGGTCGGTTGCTCAGTCTTATCAGTAAAATGATCCAACCGACAGGCATTCTTGAAATCGGAACATTCACCGGTTATTCTTGTCTTTGTCTGGCTGAAGGATTACAAAAAAACGGTATTTTGGATACCATTGAGATCAATGAAGAACTCAAACCTGTCATTTATAAATACGTTTCCAAAAGTCCTTTCAGCACTCAGATCACCATTCATTTCGGAGATGCCATGAAAATCCTGGAAACATTGTCCGGAAAATATCAATTGGTTTTTATAGATGCAGCAAAAGAGGATTATATCGACTACTATGAACGGATCTTCGATCAAGTTGAAAGTGGGGGTATCATATTGGCAGACAATGTTTTGTGGAGTGGAAAAGTGATCTCAGACCCGCAGGATGAAACAACCCGGTGTATCCATAAATTCAATCGCCATGTACTTTCGGATAAACGGGTGGAAAATGTCGTTTTGCCGGTAAGGGATGGTTTGAACATTATCAGAAAGAAGTAATTTATAATCTGAATAGGCTTCTCAAAATGATGTCCGGAGAATGGATCAACTGATGTTGAAAAACGTTGGTCGTTAGCTCATTAGTCTGTTAGTCTCCTGGATTTGATCACGCCCCTTCTGCAAATGACCTTAAATTTATGAGGATATTTTAGTGCCTTTCGCTCAAAGTTGTCTAAAATCCCACAGCCTGACCATTACACTGATCACCTAACCAGAACAAATTAGATCCAGATAGGACATTGATTGAAGAACCTAATCCACTTTGGTACAGGGTGGGCTCCTGCTGGGTTCGATATGCTGTGGTCTATATTTCTGATATCATATTTCTTAAAATTCTTCCTATAAAAAATATCCATCAGATTTGCAGGACACCGAAGAATTCATGTTAGATTATTAGATTTACTGAAACAATTATTCAGGCTTTTTTTATACCTTCGTTTTCGATGGCAAAATTTCAGACAGATACACCTCATAAACTCGAATTCTTCAAAAATGAATTCATGCCTCACATCGAGGCATTGAAAACTTTTGCCTTTCACCTTACCTATAACGAGGCAGACGCGGATGACCTGATCCAGGAAACATACATGAAAGCATTTAAATTCATGGATAAGTATGAAAAGGGAACTAATGCAAAGGCCTGGTTGTTTAAGATATTGAAAAATGCATACATCAACGAATACAGGAAAAAAGTAAAATCTCCTCAAAAAGTTGATGTGGATGACGTTGGTTTGGTTAAAACTACTGAAAACCAAAACGAACGGCTGAAGGCTGACCTGAGGGACGACATTTATACCAATGAATTGGGAGATGAAGTGACAAAGGCGCTGGATAAATTGCCTGAAGATTTCAGAACCGTGATTTTGCTTTGCGATATCGAAGGTTTCAGCTACGAAGAAATGTCAAAGATCATTGATATACCGGTTGGAACCATTCGTAGCAGGCTTTTCCGTGCACGTAACGCCTTAAAAGAGCTGTTGAAACCATATGCTGAAAAAATGGGATATGAAGATTTCCGGGGAAGAAGAAGATCCCGGAATGAAGAGGAATAAGTAATTGATTTTTATATTCATAGAATACTGATTTACCCCTGTGATTTTTTGATAAATAGTAAATAGATTTGATGATGAGTAAATCAAAAAAACAACTGGAAATACAAAGGAATATCGACCTGTTCCTGGATCACGCAATGCACAATGAGGAGAGTGCACACTTTATGCATGAAGTAGAAAACAATCCTGAATATCCTAAGTTGATCGATCAGGAAATGAACTTCAGGAATTTTATTAAAAATAACGTCAAAAGACCCGGTGTCTCCACCGACCTGATCCAGTCCATCATCAATCGAATCAAAATAGACTGACCTTTGGCAACATAATGTGCCAAATGATTGAAGCAAAAATATACAAAAATACCATCAAAGGAATGCCTGAAATTTTCAGGAAAACCAGGACAAGCATGATCATGGCAACCAATACGTATATGATCATTTTCTCTGTATAATGCTTGTCTTCATATTTTTTTAAAGAAATCATGGTGATCGGCGCTACCATCAAAGTAGAGAACATAATGATCAGAAAATAGAATACCCAGTCAGAAAAAACATCGAACCAAAGCTCCTGTTTGGCAAAAACCATAAAAGCAAAAAACAGTCCGTTCGCCGGTGTGGGCAAACCTCTGAAATGTAGTGATTGGGTTGTATCCACATTGAAAATACCAAGTCTGATAGCCGAGAACACAGGCAATAATGTTGCAAAAAGCATTCCAACAATGCCTTCATTCAGAAAGTATTGATAATACAGGAAGGCCGGCGCTACGCCAAAACTTATCAGGTCAGCCAATGAATCCAATTGCTTTCCGAGCGGACTTTGCGCCCTCAATATCCTGGCAAAATAACCATCGAATAAATCAGCAACCGCCGCACCTAATATCAACAGCGGACTGATCATCGTGTCATTGATCAAAATGGCCAGAAAACCTAATGAAAGGTTAAGCATGGTCAGGGCATTCGGTATATTTTTTAATATTTGCATAACAAAATTAATTATGGTCTGGTTGATGGTTTACTTTCCGGATTCTCGTTTTGTTGCCTTTGGCAATGTGCCCGCAGCCTGGTAAAAATTCCCGGTTTACAATAAATTAATATGCAAATTAAACCTAAATTCACTGAAAAGTTCCATTTATTTAAAAAACATTTATTTTGTGATTTATTTAAACAATAGGTGATGGCAACATTTAATCTTAACGATACTTTTAATTTCCTGGTGGATCTCAGGTTCAATAATACGCGCGAATGGTTCAAAGATAATGAATCCCGGTACAAACAGGCAAAAGCGCAGTTTGATCTATTTATTGACGAACTGATACCTGCCATAAAAATGATGGATCCTTCGATCGACGTGGAAAGCGCCAAAGAATGTACCTTCAGGATTTTCCGTGATGTGCGTTTTTCCAAAAATAAGGAACCTTATAAAACAAACATGGGTGCTTTTGTCGCAAAAGGAGGCCGTAAAAGCCGCTTTGGGGGTTATTATATTCATTTTGAACCCGATGCGTCCTTTTTAGGCGGCGGTATTTATATGCCTGAACCGTCTGTATTATCCTCTATCAGACAGGGCATTTATAATAATGCACAACCATTGATCTCTGTGCTTCATGACCAGGAGTTTATTGAAACATATGGCAGTTTGATGGATGAAAAACTGAAAACACCTCCAAAAGGATTTGATAAATCTTACGAACACATTGATTTGCTGAAATATAAGCATTATGCGGTCGGTCATAATGTGGATAACAGCTTTTGGTTTAAGGAAAATATCGTAGAACTGACGATGGAGAAATTCGGCCCTCTTTATCAGCTTAATACAATTGTGAATCAATACATTGCGTAACTCAATAATCCTCTTGTAAAGTTGACTATTCAATAATATTTGTACAGTTCTATGCGAATTTGTTCAAACACTCAGTGTTGAAAAATTGAGTCTTCTCCGAAAAGTATCAATCGCTAAGAATACACATATAGAAACGAATACTTCAAATACTAATTAATTATGCGAATCAACGGTTAAAGCTAATTCTGCAGATAAGCAGGATTTTCTCACTTTTTTGCCTCGATCCTAAAGGATGAAAGCGAGAAAATCCTTTATCTTCCTTTAGGATTGAGGCCAAATAAAGGATTTTCGGAGCTTTTTTTCAACCCTTGATTCGCATTAACTGTAATTTAGTAAATTATCAATTATAATAATACTAATGTGTATTTCAAATATAGTAAATGAAATTTTTCGGAGCAGACTCAATTTTTAATTCAAGATCTCCGGGTAAAAAAGAAGGTAAATCAGCAAATACTATTTCTCCTCAACCATACCATCCTGATTGATCTTTTGACGACAGTTTTCCTTCATACAGGAGAATTCAAGGTTTTTCCAGGAGGTGCCTTTTAAACCTTCCATTCGCCACCCATTGGAAGTTTTTTCAATTTTGATCAATATCCTGGAATTTTCAAGGTCAGTTTCATTGTAACCGCCTGCTATTCCTGACCGGAAAACATAAACCGGATTATATTCAGTTGTTTTATAACCCAGGCTTTTCCAGGTAAAACCTTTGTGTGATGTCAGCACGATCTCATGATGAATGTATTCGATCGTGAAAGAAAATTTTTGAGGTTTGTTGGAAAATGCAGATTGTTGGTTAGCATATAATCCGACAGTCAGCAAAAAGAAAATAGTAAAGGTTCTCATGTGAGTGATTTTGCTGCTAATATAATAATTTCAGGTCAAATATCTTTACTGATCAATAATATTATTTGACTCCAGGTTGAAAATTGTGGCTTAAGATACTTCTTTTAATGTCATAAAAATTGAATTCGAGTATTTTTTGGTAGAAATTTAAAGAAATTTGATATAGGAATAAAGCCATACAGAATATTTACCCCGTAGGATATATATCCAACGGGGTGAACCCCGTAGGATGTAAATCCAACTGGGCAGGCAAGGATTAACGATTTTGAATTTTGGATTTTAGTATAAAATACAAGATCTGAAATCGTTAATCGGTGTTCCTTTGCCTGCCCGTATGAGCCTGCCCGTATGAGCCTGCCCGTATGAGCCTGCCCGTATG
>ERZ761607.1287-NODE-1287-length-32466-cov-5.790596_pt1 | contig 32466 bp, 27 predicted proteins | sample MGYA00511164_ERZ761607 | MGnify/ENA primary metagenome ERZ761607 (study PRJEB28899, sample SAMN02445080) | bioreactor sludge metagenome | biome: EBPR sludge | place: Australia: Brisbane, Thorneside Wastewater Treatment Plant | collected 2011-06-22 ... | reverse complement strand
CCTTTTCTTCGGCGCTCAGCGGCGGGGGCGGCGGCGGCACCTCGATGCGCTGGCCCAGCTCTTCCAGCGCCAGTTGTTCGTAGAAGCCGCGTCCGGAGGCCATGCCGGCGAGCAGGCTGCGGGCTTCGGCGGCGGCCTCGTGGGCGCGGCGGCTGGCGGCCGAGGTGCCATGCGGTGCGGAATCGGTCGCCGAGGACGCCGACGGTGAGGTCGGCGCGGCCACCGGCTGCAGCAGGGCCTGACGGGCCGAAGGTGCCAGGCCGCCCAGCAAGGCACGGGCCTTCCAGTAGGTCCAGGTCGGGTCGGCACGGGCTTCGTCGGACATCGCGTTGATCGCCGACAACACCACCGGCCAGCGGCCCTGACGCAACGCAGCACGGGTTTTCCAGGCCAGCATGTCGTCAGTGAGGTCCCGGTCACGGCTGACGTTGTCGAAATACGGCATGGCCTGGTCGGACAGGCGCTGGGCGGCCTGGCGGCCGATGGCACCCCAGGCCCAGTTGCGCTCTTCTTCCGTCAGCAGCGGGCCCCAGCGCTGTTCGAGCCGTTGCGCCGCCTGATCGGGGTCGTCGCGGGCCAGACTCAGCAAGGCGAGCAGACCCAGTTCCTGACGCTTGGTGCGCACCGTCAGTTTGCGGTTGTCCAGATAGCGCTGCGGACGGGCATGCACTTCACTGACCAGGTCGGACAGGTCGGGCGCAACCAGGTCCACCGCCGCCCGGGCCGCCCGCGGGCGGTTGGCGTCCATGGCCAGCCGTGCCTTGCGCCAGACGTCTGCGGGCTTGAGCAAACGGGCTGAAACCAGGCGATCGGCGGCATGCTGGCAGCCATCGTCGGCATCACGTTGGGCGTGCCACAGGCGCCGCACTTCGGCCGACACGTCTTCGCCGGTGCGCAGATGGTGAACAAGCAGGCTGTAGCAACGCACTTCGCGGTCGTCACGCATGCGGTAGGCCGGGTACTCGGCGGCAAACAGGCTCCAGTCGCGCCGGCGGCCCAGCAGGAGAAGCCAGTCGTTGCGCAGGCGGTCTTCCACATAGCTGCCGGCATGGCGGGCCAGGAAGTCCTGCACCTCCTGGGGACTGGCATCGTCCAGCCGCGCTTTCAGCTCCCAGTAGGCCGCCCAGGGCTGCAGGACATGGCCCTGGGCTTGCGGCAGCAATTGCGTCAGGCGTTTGCGGTCGCCTTTGCGAAAGGCCTGGCCCATTTCGACGACGGCCGCGTCGGCGACTGCCGTGGCGGAGCCCGACTGGGCGTGCGCCGTGGTCGGCGTGATCAGGCCGGCTGCGAGCCCTACCGTCAGGGCCAGAGCCAAGGGTGTCAGAATGGTTGGAAACAACATGGCCGGATTATGAACATCCCCGACTCCAAAAAAGCCCTGCGGGCATCCCTGATTGCCGAACGGCTGAACCTGCCCGACCGGCTGGAGCGCGCGGAGGCGCTGCAACGGGTGATGCGCATCTGGCTGGTGGGGCGCCCGGACACCGTGATCGGCGCCTACTGGCCGATCAAGGGCGAGTTCGACCCCCTGCCCGCCCTGCACCGCTGGAAGGAAGACGGCGAACTGCTCGACGAGCCCCAGCGGCGACGCATCGGTCTGCCGGTGGTGGACAAGGTGCATCGCACCCTGCGCTTTCATGCCTGGTACCCCGGCTGCCCCATGGAGGAAGACGCCTACGGCATCCCCAAACCGAAGGAGACCGAGGTGCTGGTGCCAACCCTGCTGTTTGTGCCCTGTGTGGGTTACGGCCCGGGCGGCTACCGGCTGGGTTATGGCGGCGGCTTCTATGACCGCACGCTGGCGGCGCTGCAGCCGCGCCCGTTTACGGTGGGACTGGGTTTCACCCAGGGTTTTCTGGACGACCTGGAACCCGAAGCCCATGACGTGCCACTGGAGGCCATCCTGAATGACAACGGCGTGGTCTGGCCGGTGTGAGCCGGCACGACATTTTGGCAGGTCCCGGCGATCGCAAGCGATGCCGGGGCCGGCACCGGGTCGGTGCGTGACAGCCTCGTGACAGGAAATTGATCCGCATCAAGAAGCTCGCCCGACTGGGGGGGCAGAGTTGAAACTTTTTGACGCCCACGAACATCGGAGGCCCTTTCCATGAGCGACAACCCCAGCAAGAACCCCGCCACCAGGCCGGCAGCCCAGGCCACCGGCAAGAAGCCGGCGCGCAAGGCAGCAAGCCCCCGCAAGACCACCGCGCGCGCCGGCGTTCGCGCTGCCGCCCGGGGCGATGTGGTGCCGTCCGCCAACACCCGGGCCATCGAACGCCATGTGGCCAACGAAGCGACCGAAACCGCACGCGACAAAACCATTGCTGCGCTGGAGGAGTTGCTCCGCGCCGACGCGCCGGGCGAGGCCGGTGACCGGGCCCGTTCCCTGCGGGCGATTTTCGAGGGGGCGGCGCCCGACGACGCCGCGGTGTTGCGCGAAGTGCTGCTGGGCCGCCGCAAGCAAGGCAAGGACCGCGACGGCAATCCGGACGAAGAGCTGGCCGCCGACTGGCGCGATGGTGGCTACCCGTACAAGAACCTGCTGCGCCGCAGCGTCTATGAAAAGGAAAAGTTCCGCCTGCAGGTCGAACTGCTCAAGCTTCAGGCCTGGGTCAAGGAGACCGGCGCCCGGGTGGTGCTGATTTTCGAAGGGCGGGATGCCGCCGGCAAGGGTGGCACGATCAAACGGTTCATGGAGCATCTGAACCCGCGCGGCGCCCGGGTGATCGCCCTGGAAAAGCCGACGCCGCTGGAAGCGGGGCAATGGTATTTCCAGCGCTACGTGCAGCACCTGCCTACCCGCGGTGAAATTGTGCTGATGGACCGCAGCTGGTACAACCGCGCCGGCGTCGAGCGGGTGATGGGTTTTTGCTCGCCGGAGGAATATGACGAATTCATGCGCCAGACGCCCGAGTTCGAACGGCACCTGGTCCGCAGCGGGGTGTACCTGATCAAGTTCTGGTTCAGCGTCAGCCGGGCCGAGCAGCGTCGCCGCTTCAAGGAGCGGGAAGCGCATCCGCTCAAGCAGTGGAAACTCAGCCCGATCGACAAGGCATCGCTGGACAAGTGGGAGGACTACACCCGCGCCAAAGAGGCCATGTTCTTCGAGACCGACACCGCCGAAGCGCCGTGGACGGTGATCAAGAGCGACTGCAAAAAGCGCGCGCGCCTCAACGCCATGCGTTATGTGCTGCACAAGCTGCCCTACAACAACAAGAATCTGGACCAGATCGGCAAACTCGACCCGCTGATTGTGGGCCGCGCCCACGTGGTCTACGAACGCGGCGAGCGCCCGGGCGCACTGCTGTAGGGTCCTGCCACGACGACGGCGGGGTCAGTCGATCTGGTCGAGTGTGTCCGGGTCCGGGCCGTCGCCGATGGTCTGGCGGGTTGCCTGGGCCTGGCCGGCCAGCCACTCGGCAAAAGCCCGTACCGGCGCGCGCTCGCGAGCGCGCGGGCCCGGGATCAACCAATAGGCCATGGGCGAGTCCAGGCGGGTATCGGGCAAGACTTCGACCAGGTCACCGTTGGCCAGCGCCTGGGCGACCAGCGGCAGCCGCGCCAGCACAATCCCTTGCCCGGTCAGCGCCGCCTGCACCATCTGGTAGGCGTAGTTGAAGTACAGCCAGCGCCGGGGCACCAGCAATGGCAGCCCATGGCCGTCGAGCCAGCGGCGCCAGGTCAGCCAGTCCAGATGGGTCGCATGCGCGTCGCCGGCTTCGATCAGCGGCCATTGCGCCAGATCGGCAGGCCGCTGCAGAGGCGCCCCCCCACGCAGCAGCCACGGACTGGCCACCGGCGTCAGCTGCTCGCCGAACAGGCGCACGGCGCCCGCCGGCATCACCCGCGCCGGGCCGTAGCGCAAGGCCAGGTCCACATCGGCGGTGTCCAGGTCCACGGAGGTGTCGGAGGCGTCGATACGGATGTCGATGTCCGGATGCTGACGCTGAAAGTCTTCCAGGCGCGGTATCAGCCACATGGACGCGAACGAGGCAAAGGTCGTCAGCGACACCGACTGCCGCCCGGTGCTCTGGCGAATCTGGCGCACGGCCGCATCCACCCGCGGCAGAGCATGCTGAACGGCGGCCAGCAACTGGCTGCCGGCAGCGGTCAGTTCCACGGCCCGGGTATGGCGCAGAAACAGGGCCGTGCCCACCTCGTCTTCCAGCGCCTGGATCTGGCGGCTCACCGCAGACTGGGTCAGCGCCATTTCCTCCGCCGCAGCGCGGAAGTTGAGGTAACGGGCTACGGCCTCGAAGGCGCGCAGGTTGCCAGCGCCGACCGGGCGGGTACGCAAATGGGTGCGCGAGTGCAGCATGGCGGCCTTTCAATCACTCTGCTATTTATAGCATAAAGCGACCTTTTTACGCTGGGTATTGGCCTTTTTGACTGAAAACCATCGGTTCAGGCCGCCTCCAGCGGCTCCACCGCCACCGCCACGCCGCCCAGCACCGCGTTGCCCGACAGCGGGTCGCGTTGCTGGTCGTCCAGCAGGGCGTTGAGGTTGGCGCCCGGGCGCTCGGCGGCCACACGCAAACGGCTGCCGGGCAGATCGTGCCCCCAGCCGTGCGGCAGGCTGATCACGCCGGGCATCATCTCGTCGCTGATCTGCACCTGCGCGGTGATCTGGCGTGGCCCGTTGGCCAGCCGCGCCAGCGCGCCGTCGCGCAGGCCCAGCCGCGCCGCGTCCGCCGGGTGCACCCGCGCGGTGCAGCGAAACGGCCCTTTGGCCAGCACCGGCAGGTTGTGCATCCAGCTGTTGTTGGTGCGCACGTCGCGCCGGCCGATCACCACCAGGTCCGGCGCCGGGCGGGCCAGGTCCGCCACGGCGCGGGCCATGTCGGCCAGCAGCGTGGGCGGCGCCAGCTCCACCTGGCCGCTGGGGGTGCGCAGCACCTCGGGGATGCGTGGCTGCAGCGGGCCCAGGTCGATGCCGCCGGCGGGGTTGGCCGCCATGACTTTGGCCAGCGTGAGGCCTTCCGCCTTGCGGCTGAACTTGTCACCGTACGGCCCGCTGCGCAGCGCCACATCGAGCAGCCGCTCCGGGCCCCGGTAGGCGGCGGTGGCGGCGATCACCGCGTCGGCATGGGCGCCGAACAGGCGCTGCGCGTCCTGTGCAAACTCCGCCTCGTCCAGCGCGTCCACGTCGGCGGCCGCGCCGTCGCCGCGCACGATGGCGGCCAGTTTGAGAATGGTCTGCCACTCGGCCGGTCGGCCCGGCGGCGCCGGCAGCACGGGCGGGCTGTAGCGGGCGTGGTTGCGCCACGACAGCTGCGGAAAGGCCACGTCGTAGTGAAACTCTTCCAGCGGCGACAGGCCGGGCAGGATCACGTCGGCGTGGCGCGTGGTTTCGTTCAGGTAGATGTCCAGGCTGACCATGAAGTCCAGCTGCTCCAGCGCGCGGGCCAGGCGCGGGCCGTCCGGGGCCGACAACACCGGATTGGTGGCCACGGTGATCAGCGCGCGGATCTGCCCGTCGCCCGGCGTTTCAATCTCCTCGGCCAGGCAGGTCACGGGCAGTTCGCCGTACACCTCGGGCGCGCCGCTCACGCGGGCATGGTGGCGGCCGGTGCTCACGCCTTTGCCGATGCCGGGTTTGCCCGCCGTGTTGGACGCAAACGCGGCGGATTTGGCAAACAGCACGCCGCCTTCGCGGTCCAGGTTGCCGGTCAGCGTGTTGAGCACGTCCACCAGCCAGCTGCACAGCGTGCCGTACTCCTGGGTGCAGGTGCCGATGCGCGCGTACACGGCGGCGCGCGGCGCCGCGGCCAGCTCGCGGGTGAGGCTGCGGATGGTGTCGGCCGCAATGCCGCAGCGCGGCGCCACCTCCTCGGGGGTGAAGGGGGCCACCGCCTCGCGCACGGCGTCCACACCCGTCACCCGGTCGGCCACGTTGCCCAGGGTCACCAGCCCTTCGGCAAACAGGGTGTGCACCATGGCCGCCAGCAGAAACACGTCGGCGTTGGGCCGGATGAAATGGTGGGCGTCGGCGATGGCCGCCGTTTCGGTGCGGCGCGGGTCGATCACCACCAGCTTGCCGCCGCGGGCCTGCAGCGCTTTCGCCTTGCCCCGGAAGTCGGGCACGGTCCACATGCTGCCGTTGCTGACCAGCGGGTTGGCGCCCAGCACCAGCAGGTGGTCGGTGCGGCTGATGTCGGGCAGCGCTACCGACAGCCAGTGGCCGAACATCAGGCCGCTGGCCAGCTGCTTGGGCATCTGGTCCAGCGTGGAAGCGGAAAACACGTTGCGCGTGCCCAGCGCCCGTGCCAGCTTGCCGAAGTAGGTCAGCAGCCCGATCTTGTGCGCCGACGGGTTGCCCACGGTGATGGCCACCGCGTGGCGGCCGAACGCGGCGCGCAGCGGCGGCAGGCGGCGCTCGATTTCGGCGAAGGCCTCTTCCCATGAGACCTCGACAAATTCGCCGTTGCGCTTGAGCAGCGGCGCACGCAGGCGGTCCGGGTCTTCGTGCAGGTCTTTCAGTGCCACGCCCTTGGGGCAGAGGTAGCCGGCGCTCAGCACGTCGGCGTCGTGGCCGCGAATGCCGGTCACCCGGCCGTCACGGACCTGGATTTCCAGCCCGCAGCAGGCTTCACACAGGGGGCAGATGCGGTGGTGGGTGGTGGTGTCGCTCATGGTCTCCTCGGCTCGAATCCGCTGGCAAAACGAAGGCGCATTGGCGCACGCACGGCGGCGCCGGTCCAGCACGCAGGTGACTGCCGGCGGCCTCAGCCCTTCGGGGGTGTCTTGCGCGCCGGCGTTGCGCGGGGGGACTTGGCCGCCGGTTTTACTTTGCTTTTGGTAGCGGAAGGCGACCGTTTGACGCTGGGTTTGCGGGCTTTCAGGGCCGATTCCAGCGCCAGCCGGGCCCAGGGGGCCATGGCGTGGGCGGCGTCCATGGCCTCTTCCGGCGCGGTGTAGTAGTTCATGGCCATGGGCTTGCCCTTGGCGGTGTAGATGAATTGCTGGCAGCCGGCGGCCTCGAACCGCGCGCGGGTGTCGGCGTCGGTCTTGAGGTACAGGCGTTCGCCCTCGCCCAGGTCGGCAATGATGGCCAGCGTCAGGCCGTCGGTGGCAATGCCCCAGCCACCGAACATCGGCCGGGCGACACAGGGGCCGACCGACGCGAGCAGTTCGCAGCAATGGTGGGCAAATTCACGGGCGGCGCTGACCATGGCGACACGATAATGCAAAACATGGCCCGGCCCAAGTCCGCAACCCACGACCTCAAACGCGACCAGATCCTGGACACCGCCGCGCAGTGCTTCGCGCGACAGAGTTTTCCGGTGGCCACGATGAACGACATCGCCACCGCCTGCGGCACCAGCAAGGCGCGGCTGTACCACTACTATCAGAGCAAGGACGCGATCCTGTTCGATGTGCTGGACCGCTACACGCAGAAGCTGCTGGCCATCATCGGCCAAGTGGAGGCCACGGCGCAACGGCGCAACCTGGACGACCGCGCCGCGCTGCATGAGCTGATCCGCGCGTTCCTGCACGAATACCAGAGCTCGGCCGAGCGCCATGTGTCGCTGCTGCACGACACCAAGTTTCTCAGTGACGAGGTCGATACCCGCTTGGGCGAGTCGCCGCGCGAGTTGATCCTGAACCGGCAGCGCGACGTGGTGGCGGCGGTGACCCGCGCCTTGCGGCGAGCCTACCCGCAGCGCCTGAACGCCAGCAATCAGACGGCCACGACCATGATGCTGTTCGGCATGATCAACTGGACCTTCACCTGGCTGCGTCCCGGCGGACCGCTGAGTTACGACGATTTCGCCGAAGACGTCATTACGCTGCTGGACCGGGGCCTGGGCACGGGTCCGGGCTGAGCGAGCGCCGGTCGTTCGTTGTCAGTCATTTCACCAAGCGTAATTCGTTACGTTTAGGTAAACTTCACGTTTTCGCCTATTACCCACCGGAGACCCACGATGACCAAAGCCTTCGCCTCCCAGGCCGACCTGGAAGACAAGAAGATCACCTTCGAGCAGCTCAGCGCCCATTGCTGGGCCTACACCGCCGAGGGCGACCCCAACTCCGGCGTCATCATCGGCGAAAAGTACATCCTGGTCAGCGACGCCACCGCGACCCCGGCCATGGCGCGCGACCTGATCGCCAAAATCCGCACCGTCTCCGACAAACCCATCAAATACGTGCTGCTGACCCACTACCACGCGGTGCGGGTGCTGGGGGCGAGCGCCTACTTCGCCGAAGGCGCCAGCGAAATCATTGCGAGCCAGGGCACTTACGAGCTGATCGTCGAGCGCGGCGGGCAGGACATGAAAAGCGAGATGGAGCGCTTCCCGCGCCTGTTCCGCGGCGCCGACAGCATTCCCGGACTGACCTGGCCCACGCTGGTGATCGGCGGCGGCGACCCGTTCAAAGGCGAACTGCCGGGCAGGTTGACCGTGGACCTCGGCGGTGTGAAGGTGCAGATCTGGAGCCCCGGCGCCGGCCACACCCGCGGCGACACCATCGCCTGGGTGGAAGAAGAAAAAGTGCTGTTCAGCGGTGACCTGGTCGAATACGAGGCCGGCGTCTACACCGGTGACGCCCAGCTGGCCGAGTGGCCCGCCACGCTGGAAGCCCTGCGCGCGCTGGGCGCCGAGGCGATCGTGCCCGGACGCGGCGAAGCCATGAAAGGCGCGGCCGACGTCAACAAGGCGCTGGACTACACCAAACGCTGGGTCGAGACCCTGTTCGCCGCCGGCAAGGAAGCCGCCGCCGCCGGCATGGACCTGAAGGCCGCCATGGCCCACACCCGCAAGAGCATGGACCCGGTGTTCGGCCACGTCTTCATCTACGAACACTGCCTGCCCTTCGACGTCAGCCGCGCCTACGACGAAGCCAGCGGCATCAAAAACCCCCGCATCTGGACCGCGGAGCGGGACATGGAGATGTGGAAAGCCCTGCAGTCCTGAGGGATTCGGCGCGCCGCCCCTCAAACTCAGCCTCTGGCGGGCGGTTGCGGCTGAATTTATTGCCAATTCGGGCAATACCCAGCGTCAAAAGGTCGTTTTCTGCTATGATTATTGTAGTGATTGACCCTGACTGCGGTTCGGATACCATGCGATCCGGAGGGGATTGAATCACACCATGAGTTTCCTGAACCAGCTGCGCCAGCAGGCGCAGGTCAAACAGACCGGACAGACCCGGCAATCCGAGGACCTGACCCGCCAGGGGGAGTTGACCGAGTCGGCCTGCCGGGGCGCCTGGACCTATCTGACCGAACTCGCCCGGCAGCTCAATGTGCTGGAGCCGCCGACCGGACCGCTGAGTCTGGACGGCCGTACCCCCTGGCCGGCGATGCGGCAGTTTCAGTTTCGCTGTGACAACCGCAAAAAGACCTGGCGCGACCGCGAGGTGTTCGACTATCTGGCCATGGGATGGTCGTTTGGCCCGGTTGAAGGCTCCCCGCCGAAAGGCCGAGTGACGGTGAACTTCCCGCCGGATCTGGAACGGGTGGAGCAGCGCCTGAAGGCCGGGAGCATCCGCCATGAGCGCATCGAACAACGCCACCCTGAGACGCAGAAGTTGCAGGCCTTGCACTTCGAACACGAGTTTGGCGGTCGCAGCAGCCTGGTGCTGGTTCCCGATCACGACGCCGCGCGGGTGCAGATCCGGCTGGTTGCTGTCAATGCGCTGCAGATCAGCCAGACGGTGGTGGAGGCATCCCGGCTTGACACCCGCTGCCTCGATGAACTGGCCAAACGCATCGTCGGACAACCCAGCCAGTTCAGCTGACCGGGTGGGTCGGGGGCTTCCGCCCGCCGAGGCTGTTTCGAGAGGCGGCGCCAAGACGGCAGTCCGGTCGCAGGTTTTTTGCGCCAGATCAAGTTTGTGCGGTGCAGCATTCCGACAATGGGAATCCTGTTTTCTCAATGGAGTGCCCTATGGCCAGCCTGCAGATTCCTACGCCCGCCGTACCTGGCGTCGACAGCCATGGTTTCGAGTTTCTTGATACCTGCCATCGGGACATGGCGCAGAACCTCGTCATCCTGCAGGCTCTGGCCGCGTCGATCGAGGCCGACGGTATCAGCGCCGAAACACAGAAGGCGGCGCGCCAGCTTTGCGTCTGGTTCAACGAAACGGCGCGCGATCACCATCAGGATGAGGAAAAGCATGTCTTTCCGCCCTTGCTGACTTCCGGTGACGAAGCGCTGGTGCAGCAGGTGGAACGCCTGATCCAGGATCACGGCTGGCTGGAGGAAGACTGGATCGAAATCGAACCGACGCTGTCGGCCATCGCAGACGGCTACCAGTGGTTCGAACCGGCGGAGTTTCGCCATGCGGTTGAGATTTTCCGCTCGTTGTACCTGGATCACATCGCGCTGGAAGAGTCGCTGGCCTACCCCAAAGCCCGCGAGCAACTGGATGCACTGGCGCTGGCCAGCATGCAGGAGGAAATGATGCAGCGCCGCACGAGGCGATCGGCCCGTTCGGAATCCAGGCGCAGCTGAGTAGCCCGTCGTTCAGTCCCTGACCGCCAAGGTTCGCTACGATAGGGGTTTTCCCGCGCCGGCGGTGTGGACAGCCGGCTTTCTTGTTTTTGGGGTTTTTCATGAGTATTCAAAACGTCGGCATTGTTGGCGCTGGCACGATGGGCAATGGCATTGCGCAAATCTGCGCCACCAGCGGGATCCGCTGTGTAATGGTCGATATCAGCGAGGAGGCGGTAGCCCGTGGCCTGGCGACGGTATCGGCAAGCCTGGACCGCCTGGTCAAGAAAGAAAAAATCAGCGCCGCAGATAAAGCCGCTGCGCTGGCCCTCATCACCGGCAGCACCCGCTATGAGGATCTGCGCGACGCCCAGCTGGTCATCGAAGCGGCGACCGAAAATTACGAGCTCAAGCTCAAGATATTGCGCCAGATTGATGCGCTGGTGGCGCCGGACGTGATCATTGCGTCCAACACCTCGTCGATTTCGATCACCAAACTGGCGGCGGCAACCCAGCGGGCCGACCGTTTCATCGGCATGCATTTTTTCAACCCTGTGCCATTGATGGCGCTGGTGGAGATCATCCGCGGGCTGCAAACCAGCGACGCTACCCATGCTGCCGTGCAAGCCCTCTCACGCGCACTCGGCAAGACGCCGGTTACGGTGAAGAATGCACCGGGTTTTGTCGTCAACCGCATTCTGGTGCCGATGATCAACGAGGCGTTTTTTGTCCTCGCCGAAGGGCTGGCCACCGCGGAAGACATCGACGCCGGCATGAAGTGGGGCTGCAACCAACCGATCGGTCCCCTCGCACTGGCGGACATGGTCGGTCTGGACGTGTGCCTGGCGGTGATGGATGTGTACCTGGCCGAATTCGGTGACAGCAAGTACCGCCCGTGCCCGTTGCTGCGCGAGATGGTCGCGGCAGGTCGCTTGGGCCGCAAGACCGGTCGGGGCGTGTACCAGTATTGATCGTTTCGGGGACAGGGCTTCCGGTGGCGGGCGGCGGCGCCTGTCGCCGGGGTGATGTCGGCGGGTGGCTGCCCGGCGCTACGATGGACGCATGAACTCCGGATTTGCTCCTTCCGATGCCGTGCCGCAGGCGATCGACGGTCGTATCGACTGCACCGTGCGCGGCAGTCTCCTGCTGATAGGGATCAACCGCCCCGACAAACGCAACGGTTTTACCCCGGCGATGCTGGAGGGCCTGGCACAGGCCTATACCCGCCTGGACGATGACGACAGCTTGCGCGTCGGTGTGCTGCACGCCGTGGGCGGGCATTTCACCGCCGGGCTGGACCTGCCAGCCTTCGCACCGCTGATGCGCGCGGGTGCGAAGGCGGTCCCGGTCGGACTGGTGGACCCCCTGGACCTGGGCATGGAGGGTTACCGGCGCAGGACCAAACCGATGGTGGTTGCGGTGAAAGGCATCACCTTCACCCTGGGGATCGAGCTGATGCTGGCCGCTGACCTGGTCGTGGCAGCCGATGACTGCCGCTTTTCGCAACTGGAAGTACGTCGCGGCATCATGGCCACCGGTGGCGCGACCGTGCGGATGGCCGAACGGGCCGGCTTGGGCAATGCCCTGCTGTATTTGTTGACCGGCGACGAGTTCACCGCCGCAGAGGCTTTGCGGCTGAATTTTGTCCAGACCGTGGTTCCGGCCGGGCAAGAGCTTGAAGAGGCCATTCGCCTGGCAAACCGCATTGCCGAACAGGCGCCCCGCGCCGTGATTGCCACACGCCTCAACGCCATCAGAGCCGCCGAAGACGGCGCTGCGGCCGCCGTGCGCGAGTTTCTGACGACCCAGCAGTCGCTCGCCGCCAGCGAAGACGCCGCTGAGGGCGTGTCTGCCTTCCGGGACAAGCGCCCGCCACGCTTCACCGGACGCTGAACCGCCGTTACCCTCGCTGGTGGAATGGTATTGTCCAATTGAATTGCATGCAATTCAATTGCGCGATATATTTATGGCCATGACTCCGTCACCGGCCGTCCCGCACAACCCGCTGCTGCTCGATCATCAGCTGTGTTTTGCGCTGTATTCCGCATCACTGGCAATGACCCGCCTCTACAAGCCCTTGCTCGATGCTTTGGGTTTGACCTATCCGCAGTACCTGGCCCTGCTGGTCTTGTGGGAACAGGACGGCATTGGGGTCTCTGCGCTCGGGGAGCGTCTTGGTCTTGATTCGGGCACCGTGACACCGTTGCTCAAACGCCTTGAAGCCCACGGTTCGGTGCGGCGCCAGCGCAGCACGCTCGATGAGCGCAGCGTGCTGGTTTTCCTGACCGACGCCGGCGCGCAACTGCGGCTTCGCGCGCAGGCCATTCCCGCCTGCCTGATGCAGGCAACCGGTTGCAGCCCACCGGAGCTGGTGACGTTGACGCGCGAGTTGCGCGGACTGCGTGACCGGCTGAACCTGTCCCACACCAGCCCGTCCGCCTTGCCGGCGGACGAATCCCTCGCCTGATAAAGGCCTATCCCGCCCCTGCCCTGAAAGGACATCCATGCCCACCGCACTCGAAAAAGTTCTGTACACCGCCCGCGCACGAACCACCGGAGGCCGCGACGGCGCCTCCCGCACCGACGACGGACGCCTGGACATTCGCCTGTCCCCCCCCGGCACCGCCGGCACCGGAACCAACCCGGAGCAACTGTTTGCCGCAGGTTATTCAGCCTGTTTCATCGGCGCGCTGCGTGCCGTGGGCGGCGCGATGAAACTGACCATCCCCGCAGACGTGGCGATTGATGCGGAAGTGGATCTGGGCCCGACGCCGGGCGCCTATGGCATTGCTGTGCGGATGACCGTTCATCTGCCCGGCATGCCCCGCGAGCAGGCGCAGGCACTGGTCGATGCAGCCCACCGCGTCTGCCCTTACTCCAACGCCACGCGGGGCAACATCACGGTCGATCTGACCCTGGCGTAAACCATCGTCTCAGCCGGCGTCGCACCCGCGGTCGCCGGCCCGCAGACGCTGCACATCCTGGTGCAATACCCGCACTTCCTGCCGCAGGGTCTGCAGTTCCCGCATCAGATCTTTTTCGATCTGGCGATCTTCCGCCTCGACTTCCTGTTCGACAAGAATGGCGGCCAGCGAAGCCGTAACCAGAGACAGGACGGCCAGCCCCAACAGCACCACCACAACGGAAAACGCCCGCGAAACCGGCGTAGACGGCACGATATCCCCGTAGCCGACGGTAGCCGCTGTGGTGAAAGCCAGCCAGAGACCGTCTTGGACCGTATGCACGCGGGGATCAAGCAACCAGAAACCGATCCCCCCGAGCGCGAGTATCCCCAGCGCCAGCGCGACCGAATAGAAAAGGCCCTGGCGCACCAGATGCCGACGCCGACGACTCGCGGTTTTCTTGCTTTCCATGACCTCCGATTGTGCGCCCGCCGCCTTTCGGTCCCGCTTGACGGCGCGCAATGGCGCCCGCTCTGTCGCATGGCGGCTGTCCGCCTGCGACGCCGGGCGACAATCTGGCGATGAACAGAGCGCATGACCCGGACCGCAGCCCCCACCCCTACCAGGCCCTGACCCCCGATGTGGTGCTTGATGCCTTGGCCAGCGTTGGCCTGCTGGGTGACGGCCGCCTGACCGCTCTGGGCTCCTATGAGAACCGTGTCTACCAGGTGCCACTGGAGACACCGCATGCAGGTCATTCGGTCGTCGTGGCCAAGTTTTACCGCCCCGGACGCTGGAGCGAGGCCGCGATTCGCGAGGAGCACGCCTTCGCTGGTGAACTGGCTGACGCCGAGGTTCCAGTTGTTGCGCCCTTGACCCTGGGTGAAAGCACCTTGCACTGGTGGAACGGTTTCTGGTTCAGCGTCAGTCCGTGGCGAGGCGGCCGACAACCGGAGCTGGACGATTACGACGTTCTGGAGTGGATCGGGCGCTTTCTCGCCCGTATTCATGAAGTTGGCGCCCGCGAGCCGTTCTCTGCACGCCCGACCCTGAACATCGCCGAATTTGCCATTGAGCCGCGCAACTGGCTTCTGGGCCATGAGCTGGTTCCCGCCGATGTCAGAGCATCCTGGACCACAGCCTGCGAAGAAGCTATCGCGTTGATAGCAAAAAGCAACGTTTCCATGCTGGGTACGAGTCGTTTCGAGTCCGAAATTCGGCTGCACGGCGACTGCCACCCGGGAAACATCCTTTGGACCCCACACGATCGGCCCGGCGGCGGCCCGCACTTTGTCGATCTGGATGATGCCCGCATGGGCCCGGCAATCCAGGATCTGTGGATGTTGCTGTCGGGCGACCGCCAGCAACGAACCATCCAGCTGTCGATCCTGCTGGAAGGTTATGAGCAATTTCGACCGTTCAACCGACGGGAAATCGCTTTGATCGAACCGCTGCGAACGCTGCGCATCATCCACTACAGCGCCTGGCTGGCCCGGCGCTGGGAAGATCCGACCTTCCCGATCCATTTTCCGTGGTTTGGCTCATCGGACTACTGGCGTGGCCAGGTGCATCTGCTGCAGGAGCAAATCGAGGCGATGCAGGAGCCCCCTCTCGATTGCGGATGAGGCCGCTGCGACGCGAACGCCCCGGGCCACGGCAGCGGCGGGCCGAACAACGAAAAAGCCCAACCGAGAGGGGTTGGGCTTAAATAGGTGGTGGCCTGGGGCGGAATCGAACCACCGACACGCGGATTTTCAATCCGCTGCTCTACCAACTGAGCTACCGGGCCAACGAAGCGCGAATTTTAGCACACCCAAACCCACCTTTTGGGGTCAGGCGTAACCCTTCTTGTTGCGTGTGAGGTCCACGCCCAATTGTTTGAGCTTGCGATACAGGTGAGTCCGTTCCAAGCCGGTCTTTTCGGCGACGCGCGTCATGGATCCGCCTTCTTTGGCCAGATGGAACTCGAAATAGGCTTTCTCGAATTCATCACGCGCCTCGCGAAGCGGCTGGTCCAGTTCGAAGACCTGCCGCCCGCTGGGGCCCAGATCCTGGGCGACCGGCAAGGCCAATCCGCCGGTCATGGCGGCCTCGACGGTCAGGTCGGACGGCGGAACAACAGATGGCCCGACCGGGCGGTGGGGCGTAGCGCGCTGGGTCTCACGCGCAAGGCCTTGATCCACGGCTTTCAGCAGCTTTTGCAGCGTGATCGGTTTCTCAAGGAAGGACATGGCGCCAATCTTGGTCGCTTCCACGGCCGTGTCGATCGTCGCATGCCCGCTCATCATGATCACCGGCATCGTCAGAAGGCCCGTAGCCGACCACTCCTTGAGCAAGGTCACCCCGTCGGTGTCCGGCATCCAGATATCCAACAGGACGAGGTCAGGACGGAACCGGTTCCGCGCCAGGCGAGCACAGGCCGCGTTTTCGGCCAACTCAACCTGGTGGCCTTCGTCGTTGAGGATCTCAGACAACAGATCCCGTATTCCGAGTTCGTCGTCAACGACCAGTATGTTTGCCATTTCCTCGCACGTTCCTTGCAAAAGCTATTGCTTCGCCCTAGGAGGTTGAAGCTGTACCGACCGTGAATGATAGCGACACTTGCGCACCAATCACCTTACCGTCATCAAAGCGATTACCGAGATCAATCCGAGCACCATGATCGTCGGCTATGCGCTTGACTACAGCGAGGCCCAGACCCGTTCCTTTGGCCTTGGTTGTCACATAGGGTTCGAACGCCCGCTTGAGGATTGCATCAGGAAAGCCAGCTCCTGAGTCCAGCACCGACAAGCGCACCCGTCCCGTCTCGGCGTTCCACTCCGTTCGAATCCGGACTGCCAAGCGGCGCTTTTCGCTGTTTGACGTCAATGTTGAGTCCTGGGCATTTTGAACCAGGTTGTGCAGGACCTGGCGTATCTGCTGCGCGTCCGCTCTGACCGGCGGGCAATGCGGGTCCAGTTCACTGGTCACCGCAACCGCTTCCGCCCCTGTGCCTGCCGCCCCGTCGTACAACTGAAGTACATCGAGAACAAGCGCGTTCAGGTCCATGGGGCTGAGTTCAGCGCTGGGAAGACGCGCATAGTCACGAAACTCGTTGACCAATCGCTTCATCGCGTCCACCTGTTCGACAATGGTGCGCACGGCTTTGGAAAGTAGCGCCTGGTCTGGCGGCGCAAGTTTGTTGGCGAGTTTGTGCTCGAGCCGCTCAGCCGAGAGCTGGATCGGCGTCAGCGGGTTCTTGATTTCATGCGCCAGACGCCGGGCGACATCGCCCCAAGCCTGCGCGCGTTGCGCCGATACCATTTCCGACACGTCGTCGAAAACCAGCAGGCGGGTGCCATCGGGAAGATAGGCTCCGCGTGCGATCAAGGTAATGCCCTCGCCGCCCGGCATCATGGTGTTGCCAGCTGTCAGATTGAAAGATTGTTGCCAATGATCGGCCGCAAAGTCCTGCGGGGCGTGACGCAGCTCGCCAAATTCAGCAGCGACGGCGCCGGCAAATTGATCCAGTCCATGGACTTCAGCAAGGGGTTTGCGCTCATACGCGGCCAGCGGAACGTGAAGAATGCGGGTTGCGCCGGGGTTGGAGGAAACGATGTTCATTTCGGGGTCGAGCAGGATGACCCCGGCAGTGAGGTTGTCCAGAATGGTCTGCAATTTCTCGCGTGACGAGTCGAGTTGCACCATGCTGACCTCGACCGCGTGCCGAGCATCGGCGAGCTGCTGAGTCATCTGGGCGAACGAACGCGTCAAGCCACCGAGCTCGTCATGGCTTTGCAACGCCGCCTTTGGACTGAGGTCGCCAGCAGCGACATCTCGAACGCCATCGGCGAGAACCAACAATGGTCGTACCAGCTGGTTGCCCAACACCACCGCCAGCAATACAGCGCCGAAAACTGCCAGAACCAGACTCAAGGTCAAGGTGCCGATATACATTCGGCGCAGGCCGGTTCGGGCCAAAGCGCGCTCCTGATACTCCCGGTTCGCCTGTTCGACGGCCAGTGCATTGGCGACCAATTTCGGCGGCAATGCCTGGACGATCTGCAGGTAGCGGGGCTCTGCGCCCAGATCGAAGCCAGCGGGCGGCAGTACCAGCGCCAGGACCCGGATTCGCGCCTGGTCAACCGATTCGGGCCGAAGTTCTTCCAGGCCTTCGACAAACGTCACGACACGCTGGCTGCGAGCCGTACGTAGCATCTGGGCGCTCGGACGCGAGGGGTTCAAGCTGAAACGCGATTCACCGGCACTGGCCAGCAGGGTGCCATTGGCCCGCCACAGCAAGACATCGGTGGCAGCCGTCTGGTCCTTGATCCGCTCCAGCGCCAGACCCGCGCTGGAGTCGGGGACATCCACCAACTGGTTCGACGCCTGGGCGGCCTTGGTCGCCAGATCACTTCCGAGTGCATCGATGGTTGCGCGCCCAAGGTTCAGCCCGGCGTCCAAAGCACCTTCGACTTTGACATCGAACCAGGTTTCGATCGAGCGAGAGACGAACTGGTAGGAGACAACATAGATCATTGCGCCGGGCAGCAGGCCCACCATCGCAAATATCGCTGCGAGCTTGATCAGAAGCCGACTGCCGAACTTGCCTCGGCGAAGTCGCATGAAAAGGCGGACGACGATCCACCCGATCACCAGAAGCAAAAGGACTGCAGCACCGACATTCACGGCAAGGAGCGCCAGGTAGTACTGCTCATAGAGCTGGCGGTTGTTGGTCGCCTGAACCAACATGAACATCACAACCATGGCCAAGGACAGAATCAATGCCAGGCCAGAGACCAGTAGCCACCTGCGCAGCCCTTGCCTGGCTGCTTTTCCCGAGTCGCCCTGCGGCACAGAATCGCCTGTGGTCACGGCAACCGTTCCTCGATCAGCGGAACACTTCGCGCCTGATTGATGCTCCACTCCGATTGACCCGCGACACCAATTTGCAGCGGTCTGGGAAGTTGGGTGAGATCGAGGCGGAAGCGGAAGTGAACAAGGTAGGGCGAATCGCCATCCAGTTCCTGCAATTCCGCGATCTTCCACCGGTTGATGCGTTTGATGGCAGCAAGCGCATCGGCAAGGTTGTCGAAGGTCTGTTGGATGTTCGCCTGTGTGCCCGCGAACCCACCCGCCTCAGACGTGGTCGCCAGGCGCCATTTGCGGGTCAGGAGCTGGTGGCTCAGGCGCAGATGCCGGGACCGGGCGCTTACCCGACGATCTAGCCAATACCAGCGTTCACGGACCACGTCCGCTTCGTAGACAAAATGAACCGGCACGCCTTTGAGCAGCGCATCCTCTATGCTGGATGACAAATCGAAACGAACGCTGCCACTGAGCATCACACCTTGTTCGGTGCGCGCCACACGGACCTCCGGGCTGTCTGCGCGAGGGCTTTGTGCCATCGCCGAAAGGCTGAGGGCATGGAGCACAAGTGCAACAAGCCCGACGCGCAACTTGGCGCACTGGCGCACCTGGTCAAGTCGCCAACTTGCGTAGCACTGCGAAATAGAAGCCATCGTGTTCACCGAGGCTATTGTCCGGAGTTTCGATGCCCGGTTCGCCGGAGTTAGGGAGAAGGTGTCCAGGGCTGTCGACCAAACGCGCATTGTTGTTGCGTTTGAGAAACGCTTCGATCTGGCCCTGACCCTCTTCATGAAACACGGAACAGGTGCAATAGACCAGTGTGCCGCCGGGTTTCAGCAAAGGCCAGAGCCCATCCAGCAGGCCTTTCTGTATCGACGCAAGGTTGCGCACGTCGCCGGCCCGCCGAAGCCACGGTATGTCCGGGTGCCGCCGTACTATTCCGGAGGCTGTGCATGGGGCATCGAGGAGAATTCCGTCGAATGGCCTACCGTCCCACCAGGCTGCCGGCTTGCTTGCGTCGGCTACAGAGACCTTCGCATCCAGCCCCAGTCTGGTCAGGTTTTCTCCTATTCGTGGGGCGCGCGATGGGTCAATCTCCAGGGCATGGATGATGGCGTCAGGTCTCAATTCGGCCAGGTGGGCCGTCTTGCCGCCTGGCGCAGCACAGGCGTCCAGAATCAAGGGTGTCTCAGAGTCCCGCAGATGATCAGTCAGCAGCGGCGCAGCGAGTTGAGCCGCCGAATCCTGAACCGAGAAGTCCCCTTCCTGCAAGCCCCGTAGTCGCGAGAATCGTACCGACTCAGTTACCTGCACCCCCGAAACACCAACGGGGCGCACTGCAACGCCCTCGGCGTGGAGTCGCTCGAGCAGAACCGCACGATCGATGCGTCGTCGATTGACCCGCAGGGTCAGCGGCGCCATCGATTGGCTTGCCCGCAAAATCGTTTCCCAGTGATCAGGGTGTTCAACAACAAGCCGTTCGATCCACCATTGCGGATGGTTCCAGCGGGCCTCCGGTATCCTTTCGCTCTGATCGATCAGGACCGTCTTTTCGCGCAGGAATCGACGAAGGCAGGCATTGACAAAAGGTGCCGACCCCCTTGTCGCCCTCCAGCGTTTGGCCGCTTCCACCGTCTGGTCAACCAGCGTGTGCTCCGGGTAAGGATCTCCATTGGCTCTCCAGGCCAATGCCAATGCCAGGCATAGAAGAGCGTCGACTGCGACTGCGGGAGGTCGTCGGGCCAATTTTTCGCGAATGAATCGCGCCCGGCCCAGAGAACGCAATGCCTGAAATGTGAGTGCCTGGACACCAGGCATCAACGCCGTCGGAACCGAACGAAAGCTATCCGACAAGGATCGTCCCTCAGCAACGGCAGCGACCATTTCAGCTGCATGAATGAGTTGCAACCACAGAGGGACTTCATGGGGCTCCGCTCGGGCCGGCATATGCGTCAACGCGTTTCTCCAAGGATTGAAAACGCCAGATCGAAAGAAAAGGCCTCACACCAGCAGCGAGGTCCGGTGTGAGGCCTTTCGGATCGACAAATTGCCCGTCAGGCGGTAGGGGCCCCTTCGCTTGATGCCTCGCTGGCTGCTGCCGCCTCGGCCAATTCAGCCGCTTCGGCATCAGCGATGGCACGGCGTTCGGTCTCGTCGAGCTGGTCCTTGTCTTTGCGAGCTTTGTGATACGCAAGCCCGGTTCCCGCAGGAATCAATCGACCAACGATGACGTTCTCTTTCAGACCACGCAACTCGTCGCGCTTGCCCATGATCGCTGCTTCCGTAAGCACGCGAGTTGTCTCCTGGAAGGATGCGGCAGAGATGAAGGAGTCCGTCGACAGGGAGGCCTTGGTGATGCCGAGCAACAAATTGCTGTAGGTTGCGGGAATCTTGTTGTCTGCACGCAACGCATCGTTGGTATCCAGCATCTCCGAACGCTCGACCTGTTCGCCTGCGATGTAACTCGATTCCCCGGGGTTTTCGACAACAACCCGCCGCAACATCTGCCGCACGATGACCTCAATGTGCTTGTCGTTGATCTTCACGCCCTGCAAGCGATAAACATCTTGAACCTCGTCAACGATGTAGCGGGCCAGCTCCTCCATGCCAAGCAGGCGCAGGATGTCCTGAGGATCAGCCGGTCCATCGACAATGTTCTCACCTTTGTTAACCACCTGTCCTTCGTGGACAAGGATGTTCTTTTCCTTGGGGATCAATTCTTCCCAGACCTTGCCATCGGGATCGGTAATCTGGAGGCGAATCTTGCCCTTCGTTTCCTTGCCGAAGGAGACGGTCCCTGTCATTTCTGCAAGGACGCCCTTGTCTTTCGGCGAGCGCGCTTCGAACAATTCCGCTACGCGAGGCAAACCGCCGGTGATGTCGCGGGTCTTCTGTCCTTCTACCGGTATACGGGCAAGTACCTCCCCGGGACCCACTTCTTGTCCATCCCGGACCTGGATCAGCGCACCTACCTGGAATCCGATCGTCACCGAGTGGTCTGTCCCGGGAATCTTTACTTCGTTTCCTGCGGGATCGACCAGTTTGACTTGCGGTCTAACCACTTTGGCGGCACCTCGACGCTTCGGATCAATGACCACGAGGGTCGAAAGTCCGGTCACCTCGTCGACCTGCTTGGCAACCGTAAGGCCTTCTTCGATGTTCTCGAACTTCACCTTCCCGGCAAACTCGGTAATGATCGGTCGGGTCAACGGATCCCAGTTGGCCAGAATGGTCCCGGCTTTGATGGCCTGATCCGCCTTCACGGTCAAAATCGCACCGTACGGCACCTTGTGTCGCTCGCGCTCGCGGCCGTGTTCGTCGTGGATGACGATTTCGCCCGAGCGCGCAATGACAACCAACTCACCCTTGCTGTTGGTCACATAGCGCATGGTGGAGTTGAATCCGACAAGCCCGCTGGACTTTGCCTCGACACTTGACGCAATCGCAGCCCGTGATGCCGCGCCACCGATGTGAAAGGTCCGCATGGTCAGCTGGGTACCGGGCTCACCAATCGACTGGGCGGCGATGACACCGACCGCTTCACCGTTGTTGACGAGGCCGCCGCGGCCCAAATCTCGGCCGTAGCATTTTGCGCAGATGCCGAACCGCGTCTCGCATGTCAATGCGGTCCGGACCTTCACTTCATCAACGCCGGCCGCCTCAATTTCGTCGATCATGTCCTCGTCGAGCATTTCACCGGCTTGGGCGATCAGTTCGCGGGTTTCAGGATGAATGACTTCTTCTGCTGCGACGCGTCCAAGAATCCGCTCGCGCAGTGATTCGATAACTTCGCCGCCCTCGACGATGGCTCGCATCTGAGAACCATCTCGGGTGCCACAATCTTCCTCCGTAACGACCAGATCCTGGGTCACGTCGACAAGTCTTCTCGTCAGATATCCTGAGTTGGCTGTTTTCAGCGCCGTGTCAGCGAGACCTTTTCGGGCACCGTGCGTGGAGATGAAGTACTGCAGCACGTTCAGGCCTTCGCGGAAGTTGGCCGTAATCGGTGTCTCGATGATCGAGCCATCAGGCTTGGCCATCAAGCCGCGCATTCCCGCCAGCTGTCGAATCTGTGCCGCTGAGCCTCGGGCTCCCGAATCGGCCATCATGTAGATCGAGTTGAACGACTCCTGATCGACTTCCCTGCCATTGCGGTCCATTGTCTTCTGTTTGGCCAGTTGGGCCATCATGACTTTGGAAACCTCGTCGCCGGCCTTGCCCCAGATGTCAACAACCTTGTTGTAGCGCTCACCCGCAGTGACGAGACCCGATACGTACTGCTGTTCAATCTCCTTGACCTCTTTCTCTGCGCGGCCAATGATTTCGGGCTTCTGTGGCGGTACCAGCATGTCGTCAATGGCGATCGAAATGCCGGCGCGCGTGGCCAGACGGAAGCCGTTTTGCAAGAGTTTGTCGGCGAAGACAACGGTCTCCTTCAAACCGCATTTGCGGAATGAGCCGTTGATCAGTCGGGATATCTCCTTTTTCTTCAGTGCCTTGTTCAGCAGACTGAACGGTAGGCCCTTTGGCAGGATTTCAGAAAGCAGCGCACGGCCTACCGTCGTATCGACCAATTTGGTCGCCGAAGAAAATACGCCTGTCTGTTTGTCGCGGGTCCACTCGGTCAACCGAACGCTGATTCGGGCCGTCAGTTCGACCACGCCGGCATCCAACGCCCGCTGAACTTCGCCGATGTCCGAAAAAACGAGGCCCTCTCCCTTTCCGTTAATCCGGTCGCGGGTCGCATAGTAGAGACCCAACACTACGTCCTGGGAAGGAACGATGGACGGCTCGCCACTGGCAGGAAAAAGAACGTTATTGGAGGCGAGCATCAAAGTTCGAGCCTCCATCTGTGCCTCGACAGACAATGGAACGTGCACGGCCATCTGGTCGCCGTCGAAGTCGGCGTTGAAGGCGGAACACACCAACGGGTGTAACTGGATTGCCTTTCCTTCGATCAGGATAGGCTCAAAGGCCTGAATACCCAAACGGTGCAGGGTTGGCGCCCGGTTGAGCATGACCGGATGTTCCTTGATGACTTCCTCCAGGATGTCCCACACTACGGGCGTACCGGATTCAACTTCTTTCTTGGCCGCCTTGATGGTGGTGGCAATGCCCATGGCTTCAAGGCGTGCAAAGATGAAAGGCTTGAACAGTTCCAGCGCCATCAGCTTGGGCAGACCACATTGATGCAACTTCAGCGTCGGACCCACGGTGATTACGGAGCGACCGGAGTAGTCGACGCGTTTGCCCAGAAGGTTCTGACGGAACCGTCCACTCTTGCCCTTGATCATGTCGGCCAGGGACTTGAGAGCACGTTTGTTCGCACCGGTCATGGCTTTGCCACGGCGTCCGTTATCCAGAAGGCTGTCTACGGCTTCTTGCAGCATCCGCTTTTCGTTTCGGGCGATGATCTCGGGTGCCTTCAGTTCAAGGAGGCGTTTCAAACGGCTGTTCCGGTTGATGACGCGCCGATATAGATCATTCAGATCGGATGTCGCAAAGCGACCGCCATCAAGCGGAACCAGCGGCCGCAGGTCTGGCGGCAGAACGGGCAAGACATCCAGAATCATCCATTCGGGCTTGATGCCCGACTTGCGGAAGGCTTCAAGGACTTTGAGACGCTTGGCGTTTTTCTTGACTTTTACCTCGGAGCCGGTCAGGTCCCCACGTAGCCGCTCGATTTCGGTTTCGATTTCGATCCCGTGCAGTAGATCCTTGATACCCTCGGCACCCATCTTGGCAACGAACTCGTCACCGTATTCCTTGCGTTTCGCGTCGTAGTCGTCTTCGGACATGATGCTGAACTTTTTCAGCGGGGTCATGCCCGGATCCGTCACCACATAAGCTTCGAAATACAGAACGCGCTCAATGTCGCGCAAGGTCATGTCAAGCACCAGGCCCAGACGCGACGGCAAGGATTTCAGGAACCAGATATGGGCACACGGCGCGGCCAGATCAATATGTCCCATCCGTTCGCGCCGGACTTTCGTCTGAGTGACTTCGACGCCACATTTTTCGCAGATTACGCCGCGGTGTTTGAGCCGCTTGTACTTTCCGCAGAGGCATTCATAGTCCTTGATCGGACCAAAAATCTTTGCGCAGAAAAGCCCGTCCCGCTCAGGCTTGAAAGTACGGTAGTTGATTGTCTCGGGCTTCTTCACTTCGCCAAAGGACCAGGACCGAATCCGTTCGGGCGAGGCCATGCCGATCCGAATGGCATCGAAATGCTCGTCCGGAGTAAATTGCTTGAACAGGTCGAGTAGGGATTTCATGGGGTTCCTTCCTGTCGATTAAGAGCGTTCGAGCTCAATGTCAAGACCCAAAGAGCGGATCTCCTTGACAAGAACGTTGAACGATTCAGGCATGCCGGCCTCGATCGAATGTTCGCCCTTGACAATGCTTTCATAGACTTTGGTTCGTCCTTGCACGTCGTCGGACTTCACAGTCAGCATCTCCTGAAGGGTGTAAGCCGCGCCATAGGCCTCCAGCGCCCAGACTTCCATTTCGCCGAATCGTTGACCGCCAAACTGAGCCTTTCCGCCAAGAGGTTGTTGGGTAACCAAGGAGTAGGGACCGGTTGATCGCGCGTGCATCTTGTCATCGACAAGGTGGTGCAACTTCAGGAAGTGCATGTAGCCGATCGTAGTGGGACGGTCAAAGGCTTCGCCAGTTCGGCCATCAATGAGATTGGCTTGGGTTCGCGTTGTGGTCAAACCCATCCGGTTGACGGCGTCGTCCGGATACGCCAGTCGCAACATCGCTCGAATTTCTTCCTCAGAGGCCCCGTCGAAAACAGGTGTCGCAAAAGGAACGCCGGTCTTCAAGTTGCTGGCGAGCACGGCCAATTCCTCATCTGAGAGTTGGGAAAGGTCCTCTTTCCGCCCCATGTCGTTGTAGAGTTTCTCCAGGAACTGTCTCACCTCCGCGATTCGGCCCTCCGCCTGAAGCAGGTCGCCAATGCGCTTTCCGATCCCTTTGGCTGCCCATCCCAGGTGGACTTCCAGCACCTGACCCACGTTCATCCGAGACGGGACCCCCAGCGGGTTCAATACGATATCCGCCGGTGTTCCGTCAGCCATATGAGGCATGTCTTCAACAGGCACGATCTTGGAGACAACCCCTTTGTTTCCATGGCGGCCGGCCATTTTGTCACCCGGTTGCAGGCGCCGTTTGACGGCGAGGTAAACCTTGACCATCTTGAGCACACCCGCCGGCAGTTCGTCGCCCTGCGTCAGTTTCCTCCGCTTTTCCTCAAACGCGAGGTCAAAGCTATGCCGGGTCTGCTCAAGCGAGTTCTTGATGCTTTCAAGCTGCATTGCGACATCATCTTCGGCCGGACGGATATCGAACCAGTGGAACCGTTCGACAGAAGCCAGGTAGGCTTTATCGATCCGGGTACCCTTGACCAGTTTCTGTGGGCCGCCGTTTGCAGTACGGCCGCTGAGTAACTTTTCGATGCGATCAAACGCATCTGCTTCCACGATCCGTAGTTGATCGTTCAAGTCGAGGCGGTACCGCTTGAGTTCATCATCGATGATCTGTTGCGCACGTTTATCCCGCTGGATGCCTTCGCGCGTGAAGACCTGAACGTCGATTACTGTTCCTTGTGACCCTTGCTCGACCCGAAGTGAGGTGTCCTTGACGTCGGAAGCCTTCTCCCCAAAGATCGCACGCAGCAACTTTTCCTCTGGCGTCAACGTGGTTTCGCCCTTCGGCGTCACTTTCCCGACCAAGGTGTCGCCGGGTTGTACCTCGGCTCCAACGTAGATGATCCCGCTTTCGTCCAGCCGATTCAGTTGCTGCTCGGACAGATTGGGAATATCGCGAGTGATCTCCTCGGGTCCCAACTTGGTATCCCGCGCCATGACCACCAACTCTTCAATATGAATCGACGTGTAACGGTCGTCGGCGACGACTCGTTCACTTATGAGAATCGAATCCTCGAAGTTATACCCGTTCCAAGGCATAAACGCGATGAGCATGTTCTGGCCAATGGCAATCTCACCCAAATCCGTGGACGCTCCATCCGCAATGACATCACCGTGAGCCAGCAGATCGCCTTTTCGGACGATAGGGCGCTGGTGGATATTGGTATTCTGGTTCGATCGCTGGTACTTGATCAGGTTGTAAATATCAACACCGACTTCACCTGCAACAGCCTCGGCATCGTTAACCCGCACAACTATTCTTGTGGCATCGACATAGTCGACTACACCACCGCGACGAGCAGTGACTACGGTTCCAGAGTCCACCGCGGCGACCCGTTCGATACCGGTTCCGACCAGTGGTTTTTCAGGCCGCAGAACAGGAACCGCCTGCCGCGACATGTTGGCCCCCATCAAGGCACGGTTGGCATCGTCGTGCTCGAGGAACGGGACCAGGGAGGCGGCGACCGACACGATCTGGGCGGGGGACACGTCCATGTACTGGACACGTTCAGCCCCGACCAAGATCGATTCACCCTTTTCCCGGGCAGAGACGAGTTCGCCAACGAGGCGTCCGCTTGCGTCCAGCGCGGCATTTGCCTGGGCGATGACGTATTTACCCTCTTCAATTGCGGATAGATAGTCGATCTGGTGCGTGACTCGCCCATCGACGACGCGACGATACGGAGTCTCGATAAAGCCATATTCGTTCAAACGGGCGTACAGCGCCAAAGAGTTGATCAGTCCGATATTCGGACCTTCGGGCGTCTCAATCGGGCATACCCGGCCGTAATGCGTAACATGAACGTCCCGCACTTCGAAACCGGCACGTTCACGCGTAAGCCCCCCCGGCCCGAGAGCCGAAACCCGTCGCTTGTGGGTGATCTCGGCGAGCGGATTGGTCTGGTCCATGAACTGCGACAACTGGGAAGCGCCGAAGAACTCCTTGAGGGCGGCGGAAATCGGCTTGGAGTTGATCAGGTCATGCGGCATCAGGGGGTCTTGCTCGGCCTGTCCCAGACGCTCCTTGACGGCCTTTTCGATTCTCGCCAATCCAGTCCGGTATTGGTTTTCGGCAAGCTCACCCACGCAGCGGACTCGCCGATTCCCAAGGTGATCAATGTCGTCAACCTCGCCTCGTCCATTACGCAGGTCAACGAGAATCTTGACCACCGAAAGGATATCGTCGTTTGTCAGAACCATCGGGCCCGTCGGCTCTTCCCGGCCGACCTTGGCGTTGAACTTCATTCGCCCGACTCGGGACAGGTCGTAAGTGTCCGGGTTGTAGAACAGTCGCTGAAAGAGCGCCTGAACAGCGTCTTCAGTCGGCGGCTCGCCGGGGCGCATCATGCGATAGATCGCAACACGAGCAGCCAGTTCGTCGACGGTCTCGTCGATACGAAGTGTCTGCGAAATGTAGGCGCCCTGGTCCAACTCGTTTGTGTAAATGCACTGCAGACTTTGAATTCCTGCCGCCCGAAGCTTTTTCAGAAGTGCTTCGGTGAGCTCATCATTTGCCTTTGCCAGGATTTCACCAGTGTCAGGATCAACGACGCTCTTCGCAACAATCCGACCGACAAGAAAGTCCTCCGGGACGCTGATGAATGTGGTTGCGGACTGCTCCAGTTCACGGGTGTGCCGAGCAGTTATGCGCTTGTCTTTTGCCACGACGACTTTGCCCGTCCGATCCGTGATGTCGAATCGCGCAACCTCTCCTTTGAGACGTTCGCCGACAAACTCCATCTGAGCACCACTGTCCATCAGGCGGAAGTTGTCATTGACGAAGAAGTTGGCCAAGATGGATTCGGGATTCAGCCCAATGGCTTTCAGCAGAATCGTGACGGGCATCTTGCGGCGCCGGTCAACACGAAAGTAGAGGATATCTTTAGGATCGAACTCGAAGTCGAGCCACGAACCACGATACGGGATGATCCGTGCCGAGAACAAGAGTTTGCCGGAGCTGTGCGTCTTGCCCTTGTCATGTTCGAAAAAGACGCCCGGAGAACGATGCAGCTGGGAGACAATTACTCGCTCTGTACCGTTGATGATGAAGGAGCCCTTTTCGGTCATGAGCGGCACTTCGCCCATGTAGACCTCTTGCTCTTTCACTTCTTTGACAACTTTGGACTGAGGCGTCGATGATTCACGGTCGTAGATGATCAACTGCACCCTGGCGCGAACCGCAGAGGCGAAAGTCAGTCCGCGGGTCTGGCATTCCCGCACATCGAATGCTGGCCGGGCAAGGTTGTATTCCAGAAACTTCATCTCGACAAACCCATTGTGCGAGACGATCGGAAACGCAGCATTGAACGCCGCTTGCAGGCCGTCGGTTGTCCGCTTCGACGGAGCAGTATCTGCCTGCAGAAATGCCGTGTAGGCATCCTTCTGCATCTGCAGCAAGTAGGGTACCTCGAGCACGCTCTCGCGGGAGCCGAAACTTTTTCGGATGCGCTTGCGTTCGGTGTAGGAATAGGGCATGAAATCTCCGGGCAAAGACAGGTGTCCTGGGATCTTTGAGGACTGGAATCCCGATCGTTGGAACGGGATGCTTGGCGGTCGGCCCCTACCGACCCTTGGCGGACGGTCGCGCATTGCACGCAACCCGGACCAAGCAGCGCCCCCCGCAGTCGGGATCAGAGGACACTCATAAACGCTGAGGTTCAGCGCTTATGAGTGGGCTCCCTACGAAATCCTGAAGCATCAAAGGCTGGAGCGCCCGTCGGTGCTCCAGCCTCCTTCGAGGATCCGAATTACTTGAGCTCGACTTTCGCCCCAGCATCTTCCAGCTTCTTCTTCGCAGCCTCGGCATCGGCCTTGGCAATACCTTCCTTAACTGGCTTCGGAGCGCCATCGACCAGATCTTTCGCTTCCTTAAGGCCAAGGCCAGTGATTTCGCGAACAGCCTTGATGACCGACACCTTGTTGGCGCCAGCCTCCGTCAGCACGACGGTGAATTCCGTCTTCTCCTCCGCAGCCGGCGCAGCCGCGCCACCACCGGCGGCCGGTGCAGCCATCGCAGCAGCGCTCACACCGAACTTCTCTTCAATCGCCTTGACGAGGTCGTTGAGCTCCATGACGGTCATGGAGTCCAGAGCTGTCAAAAACGTGTCTTTATCGAATGCCATGATAATTTTCCTAACAATTGGTTTACAGAAACTTCCACCGGCCAATCAGGCTGCGGTGGCTTCGCCTTTCTTTGCCGCGAGTGCACCCAACACCACCGCGGTGCGCGAGATGGGGGACTTCAACAGGCCACACAGCTGGGCCAGCAAAACTTCCTTCGGCGGAATGCTGGCCAATTGCTTCACGCCGTTGGCATCCAGGGCTTTCCCGGCAAAGGCGCCGCCACGAATCACCAATTTGTCATTGGTCTTGGCGAAATCAGCAACCACTTTTGCGGCAGCCACAGCGTCTTCGGAAAAGCCATAGATGAGCGGCCCGGTCATCTGGTCGGACACAACCTCAAACGACGATCCAGCGACAGCGCGGCGAGCCAAAGTGTTCTTCAGAACGCTAAGGCTGACACCATTGCTGCGAGCATTGGACCGCAATTGGGTCATGGCTGCGACCGTGATACCGCGGTATTCCGCCATCACCAGCGTTTGAGCTTTAGCGGCGAGGCCGGTCACTTCGGAAATGACCGCTTCTTTCTCACTGCGATTCAGACTCAAGGTCTACTCCTTAAAAAAATGAACTAGGCCGAATGGCTTCGTTCACACCGGTTTTCAGCGACCAACTGTTAAGGACATTGCCTCTAGCAGTGGTGTCGCCATCTGCGTTGGTTGAAAAGTCTATTAAGCACAATCGTTGCGCACCAACGGTCTCGGATGGCCTGCAGACTTGTTTCGAGTCCTGCAGCCCACCGCTCCGATCACTTTTTGGAGTGATCGAATTCTGTTGTGTTTCAAGCCAGGATTGACTGGGTATCCACGCGAACACCTACCCCCATGGTCGACGAGACAGCAATCTTGCGGAGATACACACCCTTGCTCGTCGCGGGTTTTGCCTTTGTCAATGCGTCGACCAATGCGGCGAGGTTTCCCTGCAATTTATCGGAATCGAACGAACGCCGCCCGATGGTGGCGTGAACAATGCCAGCCTTGTCGACACGGAACTGAACCTGTCCAGCCTTCGCGTTACGAACGGCAGTTGCAACGTCGGGTGTAACCGTGCCGACTTTCGGGTTCGGCATCAGGCCACGAGGACCGAGAATTTGGCCGAGGGTACCGACAACACGCATGGCATCCGGTGCGGCAATGACGACATCAAAGGGCATCTGTCCGGCTTTTACCTGGGCAGCCAAGTCATCCATTCCAACCACGTCAGCTCCAGCTGCTTTGGCCTCCTCAGCCTTCGCACCCTGGGCAAAAACGGCCACACGTTTGGTTTTCCCGGTTCCGTTAGGCAATACAACCGCGCCTCGAACGACTTGGTCGGATTTTTTCGCATCTACACCGAGCTGCACTGCCACATCGATCGATTCGTCGAACTTTGCGCTGGCGCACTCCTTAACCAAGGCCAGCGCGTCGGTCAGAGGGTACAGCCTGGTGCTGTCTACTTTGCCTTGAAAGGACTTTTGCTTCTTAGTCAGCTGAGCCATGTCACACCCCTTCCACGATCACACCCATCGATCGGGCCGAACCCGCGATGGTCTTGACGGCAGCATTCAGGTCAGCAGCGGTCATATCTTTCATTTTTGTCTTGGCGATTTCCTCAAGCTGTGCTCGCGTAATCTTGCCCACCTTATCCAAATGTGGTCGCGAAGAACCCTTGTCCAGCTTGATCGCCTTTTTTATCAGCGTGGTCGCAGGGGGTGTCTTGATAATGAAAGTGAAGCTCTTGTCCGCGAACGCCGTGATGACGACCGGCAGGGGAAGGCCGGGTTCGACACCTTGAGTCTGCGCATTGAAAGCCTTGCAGAACTCCATGATGTTCAGACCGCGCTGACCCAATGCGGGACCGATCGGTGGGGACGGATTGGCCTTGCCTGCTGGCACTTGCAGCTTGACGAAGCCGACGATTTTTTTCGCCATGCTCTTACTCCTATCGGGTTCTAGCGCCCACTAACCAGCAGGCTCCCCGTAAATTGCGACTCTCACTTGCGCTGGCACGCCGAGTCGAAAAGCGCGTCAGATTTCCATCCGGACAGTCAGGTCTTTTCGACTTGACTGAACTCAAGCTCGACTGGTGTTGCCCGTCCAAAGATCGTTACCGATACACGAACTTTGTTCTTTTCGTAATTGACTTCCTCGACCGATCCGTTGAAATCGGTAAACGGTCCGTCTTTGACGCGAACATATTCGCCCACTTCGAATTCGACCTTATGGCGCGGTTTGTCTGCGCCTTCTTGCATTTGATTGACGATCTTTCGAACTTCTTCGTCCGAAATCGGTGCAGGACGATTTTTAGCGCCGCCAACGAAGCCGGTAACCTTGTTGGTGTGCTTCACCAAGTGCCATGTGTCATCGTCCATGACCATCTCGACAAGCACGTAACCCGGGAAAAACTTACGCTCGGTAGTCCGCTTCTGCCCGTTCTTCATCTCCACCACTTCTTCGGTGGGAACGAGAATGCGTCCGAACTTGGATTGCATTCCGGCACGCTGAATCCGCTCGGCAATATTGCGCTCCACCGACTTTTCCATCCCGGAATAGGCATGTACGACATACCACTTCAAGTCCGGGTTTGTGGCTGGCGCTCCAGAAGCCTGCTGTGTTTCGTCGTTCATCAGCGTTTCCATCCTAGGATCAGGTCATACAAAACCCACTCAAGAGTTTTGTCGGTCAGCCACAGGAAAATAGCCATCACAACGACGAAAGCGAAGACATAGGCCGTAGTCTGGACTGCCTCCTTACGGGAAGGCCAGACAACTTTTTTGACCTCCCGCCACGAATCACGTGCAAAGGTCAGAAGCTGTCGTCCATGCTCGGAAGATCCGAACACCACAATCGCAGCCACGACCCCAACGAGCAAGCCGCCCCACTGGGCCAGCGCACCTTGCTTCGAGAGCAGATAGAACGCCGCCAGGCCCGCCACCAGCAAAGCAGCTGACAAAGCCAGCTTCGCCTTGTCTGTCCCTGCGTGGACAGTTTCAACTTCGGAGGTAGCCATATGAGGCGAGATATGCCTTTTCTATTTACTTGGAAGTCTGTCCGTGGACAGACGCGGAAACCCGCCAGAGGTCTGGCGGGCTTGGAGGAGCCACGTCTCAGGTGGCAGGGGCAGTAGGAATCGAACCTACAACCTTCGGTTTTGGAGACCGACGCTCTGCCAATTGAGCTATACCCCTACAGAAAATCACTCGATGATTTTGGCAACGACGCCGGCGCCGACGGTGCGGCCACCCTCGCGGAT
>ERZ761607.1286-NODE-1286-length-32473-cov-5.231014_pt1 | contig 32473 bp, 21 predicted proteins | sample MGYA00511164_ERZ761607 | MGnify/ENA primary metagenome ERZ761607 (study PRJEB28899, sample SAMN02445080) | bioreactor sludge metagenome | biome: EBPR sludge | place: Australia: Brisbane, Thorneside Wastewater Treatment Plant | collected 2011-06-22 ... | reverse complement strand
CAGTAGGGCGGCTTGCGGAAATCGGCCGAGATTCTTTTCAGCGTCGGCACCACGGTTCGCGGATCTCGGGGACCTCGGCCGTGTCGTTCCCGTACGAGGCCGCGACTTGGGTGCATCCCCAGTTGTCGTTCCCGAGCGTGGAGCGGCAGAGGGACTCGATCTCCCGGACACACTCCGCCTCGGAGCGGCGTGCTCGGGCCTCGTCGTCGAAGGTCTTCTGCGCCCATCGGGCGGCGTGGGTCTGGAGATGGCGCGCCGTCTCGGCGGACATTCGTGGGGCCGCATCGGCGATCGGACGCAGCCCGTCGGCCGTGAGCCCGACCGGAGACCGGCGGAACACCACCGCGTAGTGCAAGAGCGCGACGTAGTAGTTGCCCAGGTTCGTGAGGTGGACGTTGTCGTTGAAGAGCTGATCCACTCGGGTCACGCCCGGCACGCGACCGCCGACGACCTCGCCGAGGAGATCGGCCAACGCCGGGCCCGCGGGAACCACGCGCATCGGCTCGCTCCCCGCTCGGCGGTTCACGCGCGAAGCGACGCATTCCCACGCGACGTGCTCCCGCGTGACGCGCGCGCGGAACGCGTCGTAGTTGCGTCCCTCGATCTCGGGCCACGACTCGAAGAGAAACGTGCGTGCGCGCGGGTTGCCCGCTCGGATGGCATCGACGTAGCGGCGAGTCATCGCGGTGGTCTTCTCGAAGAGGATCGTGGTGACGATGTCGTTGCGCTCGGTGAGGACGAGGGTGTCGTACCGCCCCGACCGGAGCTCGCGGAGCGCATCGAAGTCCACCGCGTCTCCGTCGGCTCGTTGCCCGTTGCGTGGGCACGCGAGGCGAATGCTCATGGTCGAACCGAGCCCCATCTGGAGTTGATAGTCCGCGGTCTGGCCAGCCGCGCGTGCGAGCTGCGCGAAGAAGGTCGGGGTGTTCACGTTGATGAGGCTGTGCCCAGAGAAGAACACGCTCGCGCGCGCTGCGGCGGGAGCGTCGCCGGGCGTCGCCGCGGTCCCGCCCTGCGCGGCCTGCTCGTTCGGCGCGGCCTGCTCGTTCGGCGCGGCCTGCTCGTTCGGCGCGGCCGGCTCGTTCGGGCTCGGCTCGTTCGGGCTCGGCTCGCCCGGATCGGCGCCTGCCGGCTCGGCGGCGGGATCCTGCGCCACCAGCGCGGAGCCTTGCCCCGCACCGGGATCCGGATCGGAGGGCTCGGTGAGTGGCGCGTCTTGCGACGCCCCACACGAGGTCGTCCCCGACCCACAAGCGACGAGCACGGCGGCGAGCAGGAGCGAGTGTCGATGGGTAGCGAGCATCCCGACCGTGTAGCAGGTCAGCGGCGACCTCGTCTCCCCGGTCCGAACCATCGAATCGACGTTCCTGGAGCTGGCCGCCCGAACCATCGAATTGACGTTTTTGGAGCCGGCCGCCAGGCCGAGCGACCCGACGTCACGTGAGCGTCGCCGTCAGGCGACCGAACCATCAAATAGTGCGCCATTCGGTTTGAACGCATCGCGGCGCGCCCTACCATCGGCGCAGATGTCCGCCGTGACCGACACCCTGGCTCCCGAAGCGGTCGCGCTCCCGCCGATTCTGGCGCGCTATCTCCTCGTCACCTTCATCCCGGTGTACGTCGACGACGCGGGCGGGTTCTGGCTCGATCGGCTCTGGCATCAGGACTTCGTCGAGCACCTCCGCTACCTGAAGCGACTGCGGCTCGCGGCGCCGACCTATCCACGACGCGAGGGGCCATCCGACCTGGTTCGGGTCGACGTGCCTTCCGACGTCACGCTCGAGCTCGTCCCGCTCCCTCACATGGAGTCGACTTGGGAAGCCCTGCGCCACACCCCGGGTTTGGCGAGGGCGTTGTGGCGCGCCATCGATCAGGCCGACATCGTGCACTCGGGCGTGGTCGGTTGGCCCTTTCCGCCGGGCTGGGTGGCGAACACCGTGGCGCTGCTCCGGCGACGTCCGCTCGTCCTGGTGGTGGAGTCGGCGCCGTGGCGCTTGCACGGCACCCCGGACGAGCGCCCCCGCGACCGGCTCCGCGAGGTCTTCACGGAGCAGCTCGCGAAGTTCTTCGTGCGGCGTGCCGACTTGAACCTGTTCACGCAGCCGGCCTACCAGAAGACGCTCGCGGGGGACGTGAACGGCGAGGCCTGTCACGTGATCCCGGCGACGTGGATCAACCTCGAAGACGTGGTGTCGCGAGCCGACGCGGAGGCGCGTTGGGCGCTTCGGACCACCGAGACGCCGCGGCTCTTGTTCGCGGCGCGCATGCTCACCTCGAAGGGCACCGACGTCCTCCTCGACGCCTTGCGCGAGCTCGAACGGCGCGGCGTGGCGGTGCAGGTCGACATGCTGGGTGAGGGGCCACGTCGCGAGGCTTGCGTCGCCGCGGCGCGAAGCTTCTCGACCGTGAAGCTTCGGGTGCTCGATCCGGTCCCTTACGGGCAACCCTTCTTCAGCGTGGTGCGCGACCACCACGCGGTGCTCGTCCCGAACCTCGGGGACGAACAGCCGCGTCTCGTGTTCGACGCCTACGCTCAAGCGGTTCCGGTCATCGCCTTCGACACCGACGGTCTGCGCCCCCACGTCCATCACGAGCAGACCGGCTGGTTGGTTCGTGCGGGTGACGTGTCTGCGCTCGCGGCGGCGATCGAGCGCGCGACCGCCGAACCGCAGGCGCTCGCGCGGATGGGCTTGAAGGCCCTCGACGTCGCGCCACGGTTCACGCACCGCGGCATGCACGAGGGGCGCTGGCGCATCCTGCTCGATTCGGTCGCGAAGCCGACCTGACGATGCGGCAGATGCCGCGTGCTCACTGCGCGTCGGCGCGCCGCAGCACGTGGATCGAACGCACGGACCATGGGAGCCACGACGCGACGGGCAACGTCTCCGTCGTCACGTAGCCCTCGAGCTCGGAGAGCGCGATCGCCCACTCGGAGCCTTCGCGATCCTCGACCAACACCCGACCCGGCTCGGGATCGGCGTTGTCGACCTCGAAGCCACCGTGGATTGCTTCGCGCGCGACGCCGCGGGACTCGACCCGCGCGACCCCCTCCCAGCGCACGCGTTGCCATGCGAGGTAGTCGTGGGTCGCGGGCACCGAGAAGGCGAACATCGCGGCCAACGCGAGCGGCGCGAGGATCGACGCCACGCGCGAGGGTCGCGAGGACGACGCGTCGGATGACGTGCCGGGCGTCTCGTCGTTCGCGGACACGACGAGCGCGAGCGCGAAGGGAACGAGGCCGAGGACGTACCGATCGAAGAAGGCGCCGTAGGCGACGGCGGTCGGGCCGAAGGTCACGAGCGGCACGAGCAGCAAGAGCGTCCACTGCCACGCGGGTCCACCCGAACCGGCGACCCGACCTCGGAGGCCGTCCCAGACACGGCGGGGGAGGGCGCGCCACGACGACGCGCGGGCGACGATCCCGGACCGCACGGCAGAGCGTCCGAGCGCCTGCGCGAACGCCGTCGCGCCCGCGCCGCTCAGGGCCGAGAGCAGGATCCAGACGACCGCCGGCGCGGATTCGACGGCGCCGGGAGCCGTCCGAGGTCCGATGCCGAAGTCGATCCAGACGTTCCCCGTCAGCGGCATTCCGCGGCCGACGAAGGCCGCCGCCGCACCCAAGACCGCACCCGCGAGCGGTGCCCACCGACCGAGCGGCCGACGCGCCGCGCGTGCGTGCGTCCAAACCAGGAGCGGCCCCGCGAACAGACCGAGATAGACCAGCACGAGCAGCGACCGCTCGAGCGGGTATCGCAGGCCGCGCAGTCGAAGCAGAGCCGAGACGGCCTCGCCGAGCTCGCGGGTCTTCTCGTGGTAGAGCGCCGGCAAGCCGATCGTGGCGTCGACGACCTTCTGGTAGACGACGAGGCCGGCGATCACGACGACCGCCGGGAGGAGCGCGCGCACGAGCCAACGCAGGCCGAGGCCGACCCGCAGCGCCTCCACGATCGTCCACGCGAGCGGCAAGGCCACCCCGAGCTGTCGGTTGAGCGTGGCCCAGAGCGCCAGGACCATCGCGACGGCGCGCCAACCCCACGCTTCGCGCACCGTCCCGCGGATCCACGCGGCCGTCGCGGCGACCATCGCCGCCACGAACGGGACGTCGGTCATGAAGGTGTGCGCGAGCGCGAGGTAGAGGGGATTGAGCGCCAGCGCGGCCGCACCGAGGGAAGCCGTGGCGCGCTTGGCCCCGACCTGTCGCAAGAGCGCGTACGTGGCGAGCATGCCGAGCCAGGCCGCGGTGAGCGTCGAGAGCCGAAGCGCGGTGTAGGAGAATCCCGCGGGAAGACAGAACAGCGCACCCCAGAGCACGTGCGTGAGCAGCGGCATGCTCTGCCAGTCGGTGAACTGCAGGCGGCCCTCTTCGACCAGCGTCCGCACGGCGGGGCCGTAGCCCCAGTCGTCGTTCAGCGGGAAGTCGCCCCGTGGGTCGACGAGGAGCACCGCGAGTCCGAAGAGCGCCGTGAGGCCGCCGAGATGCGCGAGCTCCGACCGCTCGTGCGCAGGGGTTCGTTCCGACACGCGGCGACTCGTATCACGCTCCGCGTTTCACCACACGCGAGGCGGACGATCTCGGTTTCGTCGAGGGCGGTGTGGGGGTAATGTCCCGCGCGCTCGTCGCGCGCCCATGGGAAGCAACGCCCTCGATCCTTCGTCGTCGACCCCGGCGCCCTCGCTCAAGCAGCGCGCCGTGCGTGGCACGTTGCTCAGCATCCTGAACGTCGGGGGCGTGCAGATCCTCCGGCTCGTCGGGAACGTGATCACGACGCGCCTGCTCTTCCCCGAGGCCTACGGGTTGATGCTCATGGTGCTGGTCCTCGTGCAGGGCCTGCACATGATCAGCGACGTCGGCATCCTGCCGAGCATCATCCAGCACAAGCGCGGCGAAGAGCGCGACTTCCTCGACACCGCGTGGACGATGCAGGCCCTCCGCGGCGGGCTCATCACGCTGCTCGGTCTCGCGCTCGCGTGGCCCTACGCGAAGTTCTACGGGCAAGAAGGGCTGATCGGGATGATCCTGGTCGCCTCGACCCAGGGCCTCATCAGCGGCTTCGAGTCCACGAACCTCGCCACGCTGAACCGTCGCATCGAGCTCGGCCGCTTGGTGCTCGTCAACTTCGGCGCGCAGGTCGTGTCGTTCGTGGTGATGGTCGTCTGGGCGTACCTCTCGCCGTCGGTGTGGGCGCTGCTGGCGGGCGCGCTCGCGGGCGACGTCGCACGCACGGTGCTCAGCTACGTGGCCGTGCCGGGCCCGCGGAATCGTTTCCGCTGGGAGCCCGAAGCGGCACACGTGATCTTCCACTTCGGCAAGTGGATCTTCGTGTCCACGCTCGTGACCTACCTCGGCATGCGCTTCGACGCGCTCGCCCTCGGCAAGCTCATCGGCGACACCCCGGGCGGTCTGGACGACCTCGGCGTCTACAACATCGGCCAGAACCTCGCGGGGCTCCCGACGCTGGTCACGGGGCAGGTCGTGATCTGGGTGCTGTTGCCCGCGTTGAGCGAGTCGTTCCGCGACGACTCGGCGCGCTTCGTCGAGACGGTCCAGCGAACGCGCCGCGTGCTCAACGCGGCGGGCATCCTGATGATCGTGGGGACCGCGGTCGGAGCGCCCGCGTTCTTCTATCTGCTCTACGACGCACGCTACGCCGCGGCCGGCTGGATGGTGCAGCTCCTGATGCTGTCGACCTGGTTCTTCTTCCTGCAAGAGACCTCGGTGCGCGTGGAGCTGGCGATGGGGCGCTCGCGTTCGCAGATGGTCGCGAACGTGGCCAAGCTCGTGGCCACCGTACCCGGCGCGCTCGGCGGCTACTTCGCGGGGCAACACTGGCTCGGCAACGGCATGGCTGGCTTGCTCGTCGGCATCACGCTCGGGTCCGTCGTCGGCTATGCGTTCGTCGCCTACAGCCTTCGCGACAACGGCGTGCCGATCGTCGCGAGCGACATGAAGTGGACGCTCGTCGGTCTGGTGCTCGCGGGGCTCGGCGGCTACACGCCCTGGGTGCTCGGGCCGATGCTCGACGTCGACGCGCCGCTCTTGTCGATCGCGGTGGGCATCGTGGTGGTGGGCCCCTACGCCGTGTGGTGCGCGCGGGTGATCCTGCGCGAGGTTCGACGCCAGTGAGTCGGTCGTGGTCGACGGCCGCGGTCAGCGCGGTTCGCGTCCGCCGCACGGCTCGGGCGCGTGCCACGCGAGAGATCGGCGCGACTCGGGCGCGTGCCGCGCGAGAGGTCAGCGCGACTTGATCGCGTGTCGCACGAGATCGATCACGAATCCTTCGGGGTTCTTCGCGGCCTTGCCGCGCTGGACCCGTCGGCGAAGCTCGTACACCGAGGCCATCGCGGCGCGCGCGGTCGTGGCCGCCGCCCAATACCCGGTGCCGTGGTTCTTCGTGAAGTAGTGGCGTCGCGAGTCGAGCCAGTACCCCGGGATGCGCGTCCACTTCTTCATGCCCGTCGACGCCGAGCCGACGTGCGCGCAGTGGCTGTCGCGCACGTAGAGTGTCTTCCAGCCGGCGTTCGCTGCGCGGCGACAGAGATCGGTCTCCTCGAAGTAGAGGAAGAACGTCTCGTCGAAGGTGCCGATCTCGTCGAGCATCGCGACGCGCATCATCATGCTCGCGCCCGCGAGCCAGTCGACCTCGATGGTTCCGTCGGGGATGCCGATCGGCACCACCCAGCGCTCGAGCAGACGCGTGACCACGCCGAGCCCGAGCCCGTCCTCGATCTCCGACTGAATCGACGGAAACCGAAACGCCGTCACGTGCGGCTCGCCGTCGACGCCGTGGATGTAGCTGCCCGCGATGCCGAGCTCGGGCCGCGCATCGAGCGCCGCGACGAGCTTGGCGATCGCGTCCGGAGCCGGGAACGCGTCCGAGTTGAGGATGTAGACGTACTCGGGGCGATCGGTACGCGCGAGCGCGGCGCGGATGCCGACGTTGTTGCCCGCGCCGAAGCCGCCGTTGCGTCCGCTCTGGATCACCTCGACGTGCTCGTACCCCCAGGTGCCGCGCGCTTGCTCGTCCGCGATGGCGGCGCGCAGTTTGTCTTCACTGCCGTCCTGCGAGTCGTTGTCGACCACGTAGAGGTGCCACCCACCCTCGATGGGCTCCATGGCCTTCACCGCGGCGCGCACCGCGTCGAGGGTCATGTCCGGCGTCCGCCAGTTCAAGACGATGCTGGCCAGCTTCACGCTCACTCCTCCGCCTGCGCGACGTCGGCTACGGCGGCCGTGCTCGGCGCGCACGCGGCCTCTGCGGCTTCGAGGAATCCGCGCAGCTTCGCGACCATCACGCGCACGTTCGGCTCGAGCACCATCGAGTCGTGATCGCCCGGCACCTCGATCACCTCGACGCGATCGCACTGCCGACCCCACGCGTTGTCCTCGTAGACGAGCTCGCGATCCTTGTTGAGGTAACGCCCGTCGCCGAGGTCGTAGACCTTCGGAAGCGGGGGCCGGAACAACACGATGCGATCCCAACGCGGGATCGAGTAGCGCGCGAGCGAGCGCCGGAACGCCGCCTCGATCGCTTGATCGTGGAGCACCTCTTGACCGAGCTCCTCCGGCGCCTCGAAGCGCCGACGCAGCTTGCCGATCTCCCAGTCGATGCGGGCCTGCGCCCACTCGACCACGTACTGCGCACCCTTCTGCTCGAGGCGCTGCTTCTGGATCACCATCCGGTCGCGCCAGGTGAGCGGCTCCGGGATGAGGTTGCCCGGCGTGTCGAGCATCACCAGCAGCCCGATCGTCTCGCCCGCATCGCGGAGCTGCTTGGCGATCTCGAGCGCGATGTAGCCACCGCCCGAGAAGCCACCGAGGAAGTACGGCCCGTGCGCCTGCACCGTGCGCATCTCGGCGATGTAGTCGCGCGCGGCCTCCTCGAAGGTCTCGTGCGGTGCGTCGCCGCCGTAGAGCCCACGCGCCTGCAGCCCGTAGAACGGACGCTCGGTGCCGAGCAGGTGCGCGAGGTGCCGCAGGTTGAGCACGTTGCCGAACATGCCGGCCACGAGGAAGAAGGGCGCCTTCGAGCCGCCTTCGCCCGGGTGCATCGGCACGAGGTGCGTGTAGCGACGCTTGGGGGCGCTGGGCTTCTTCTCCGCGGTGCCACTCGAAGCAGCACCATCGCCGGTCCAGCCGATCGCGTCCTTCACGAGCGCCGCGCACGCCTCGATGGTCGGCGCCTCGAAGAGCACGCTGATCGGGAACTCGACCTGGAAGCTCTTCTTCACCATCGCGAAGAGGCGCACCGCGATGAGCGAGTGGCCGCCGAGATCGAAGAAGCTGTCCGCGACGCCGACGTTCTCGACCCCGAGCAGCTCTTCCCAGAAGCCGACCAGGGTGCGCTCCACGTCGTCGCGCGGTCCGACGTACTCGCTCTCGAGCTCCGGTCGCGCGAACTTCGCGCCACCGGTCGCCGCTTCGCTCGCCGCGCTCTCACCCGCCTCCCGGATCAACGCAGGCAGCTCGAGGCTCGACACGATCACGCGCGTCGGCGCTTGCGCGAGCACGCGGATCAGCGCCTCGCCACCTTCCGCGGGCACGATGCCACGCTCGAGGTTGCGACGAAGCCGCTGCTCGGCCGGCGAGAGCTGACGCTCTTCGTGCGCGCCGGTCGTGGGCTCGAAGTCGACCTCCGCGCGCGTGGGCGCCTTCGGGAGCGCGAAGCGCTGACCCTCGGGCAGCTTGCGGATGGAGAACTTCCGCACGTCGACGAGCACGCGCCCCTGCGGGTCCGTGATCGTCACGTCGAAGACCGCGAACTCCGAGCTCGCCTTGTTCGGCTGCGCGTTGCGTACGAACGAGCGGATCTCGCGCGGCAGCGGCCCGTAGACCTTCACGCTCTCGTACGAGATCGGTACCCACACGGTGGTCGGTCGGTAACCCTCGATGAGCTCCATCGCGAAGCCCGTCGCGAGGTCCATCACCGCGGGGTGTAGGAGCCAGCCCTGGGTCAGGTCCGAGAAGCCCTCCGAGAGCGAAAGCGCACCCAGCGCTTCGCCGTCGCCGTAGCGTTGCTCGCGCAGCACGCGCCATCGCGCGCCGAAGGAGAGGTGCTCTTCCTGCGGCGAGCGGATGCCGGCCGCGTCTCGCGAGACGCGCGCACAACGCTGCTCGATCGAGGGAAGATCGAGCACGCCCGGACCGCTCGCGGTGCCGAGCACGAGCTGCGCCTGGGCGTGGAGCTGCCACGCGGGTCGACCTTCGACCACACACGCGCTGCGCACCTCGAACGCGTAGCCCGCGTCGTTGCGCCGCATCTTCACGCGCACCTCGCGGCGCTCGTCGTCCGCGACCGTCAGCGGCCGCAGGAACAACAGATCGCGGATCTCGAACGGCCCCTTCTCGCCGACCTCCGCGAGCGCTTCGGCCGCGAGCTCGAGGTAGCCGGTGCCGGGGATGAGCGCGTGCCCCCGCGGATCGCGCGAGCCGTCCGCCTTCACGCGGTGCTCGTCGTAGATCCAGTGCGTGCTCGTCGAGTGAATGCCGAAGAGGTGCGTCTGCCCGTGCGCGTCGCGACGACGTCCGTCGAAGAGCGGATGCGCGGTCGGCGGCAGCTCGTCCGGACCGGCCGAGAGATCCGCGGTGCCCTGCGCCTCCGCGGCCATGCCGACCTGATTCCAGATGCCCCAGCCGAGCGCGATCACCTTCGTGCGTCCGCCGCGCTTGCTCTCCGCGAACGCGTCGAGGAACGCGTTGGCCGCGACGTAGTCGACCTGACCGGCCGGCGCGACCGCGGTCGAGGTCGAGGTGTAGAGGAGCATGAAGTCGAGCTGCGGATCGCTGCCGAGCAGCTCGTCGAGCACCAGCGTGCCGTGGATCTTCGGCGCGAAGACGTCCTCGACCTCGGTGAGGCTCTTCATCTGCAAGAGCGCGTCGGCCACGGTGCCCGCGGTGTGGAGCACGCCGTGGATCGCGCCGAACCGATCGCGCGCGGCGCCGATCGCCTGCCGCATCTGCTCGACGTTCGTGACGTCGGCCGCGACGACGAGCACCTCGGCGCCGAGCGTCTCGAGCTCGCGCACCTGCGCGATGCGCCGCGAGGTCGGATCGCTCTCGCCGTGCAGCGCGACCCACTCGTCCCAATCGCGCCGCGGCGGCAGCCCACTGCGTCCGAGGAGCACGAGGTTCGGCTTGCAGAGGCGCGCGAGCCGCTCCGCGGCCACGAGGCCGAGCCCACCGAGACCGCCCGTCACCAAGTACGTGCCGCCCTGACGAAGTACCGGCGGCAGCGACTCCAGCGGCGCGAGCTTCTTGCGTCGCCACGTCTGCGCGTAGCGTCGGCCGTCGCGCAGCGCCGCGGTCACGTTCTCGGGCTCGCCGCTCGCTTCTTCGAAGACGTCGTTCGCCAGCTCGTCGAGCCCGCGCGACGCGTTCTTCTTGCCCGCGAAGGGATCCACGAACGCCATCGCGAGCTTGCCGCCGAAGAGCTTGCGGCTCACCTCGGGGAGCACGACGTCGAGCGTGCTCACCGTGAAGCCCGGCATCTCGCGCGGGATCACGCGCGCCGGCCCGAGCACGAGCGCCTTCTCCGGATACCGCGCGCGCTCGTCCTTGCCGACCGCCTGCAGCCCGTTGGTCACCACCGTGACGTGCAGCGGCTTGGGCACGCCTTCGTCCGCGAGCGCCTGCCCGAGGAAGAAGAGGCTCCAGAAGCCGCGCTCCTGGTTGCGGTGGAAGAAGCTCGAGCCCGGTCGGAAGCTCTCGTCCGCCGTCGTGAGCCAGAGGTGCACGATGCGCTGCGGCACGCGCCCGCTCTGCATCAGATCGCGCACCAGCGCGTCGTAGCCCTCGCGCCCGCGCTCGGGGCTGATCACGTACTCGCCTTCGCCACGCTTGGAGTACGTGTCGCCCGCGTGCACGACGGTGACCTGCGCGCCGCTCTCTTGGAGCTTGCGCTGCAGGCGCGCGCCGACGCCCGCGTCGTCGAGGAAGATCAGCCAGCTCTTCGGCAGCTCTTCGCTCGCGGGCATGACCGCGGCGGGCGACCAGATCGGCTCCCAGCCGAAGTCGATCACGTCCTCCGCGCGCGCCGCGCCTTCGGCCGCCTGCACCGAGACCTTGCCGGGCTCGATGAAGTAGTGCTGCCGCTGGAACGCGTAGGTCGGGATGCGGATGCGGCGTCGCTCTTCGCCTTCGAAGAACTTCGTGTGATCGATCGGCAGCCCGGAGGCCCAGAGCCGCGCGAGCAGCGCGGTGTGGTAGCCCTCGTCCGCCACGTCGTCGTCGCGATGGCGAAGCCCCGAGAGCACCTGCGTGCCCACGACGCCCTGCTGCAGCTTCGCGAGCGAGGAGAGCGCGCGTCCCGGACCACACTCGAGGTACACGCGCGACGCGTCGGCCGCGAGCGTGCGCATGCCGTCGCCGAAGAGCACCGCGTTGCGGAGGTGACCGACCCAGTACTCCGGATCGGTCGCCTGCTCGGGCGTCATCCAGGTGCCGGTGCGGTTGCTGACGATGCGCAGCTTCGGCGCGCGAAGCGGGATGCTCCGCAGGTAAGCGCGGAAATCCGCCAAGATCGGCTCGAGCATCCGCGAGTGCGCGGCGATGTCGATGTCGATGCGCTGGTGCTCGACGCCGTCCGCTTCGAAGCGCTTCGAGAGCCGATCGAGCGCGTCCGCCGGACCCGACGCGACGCAGAGCTCGCCCGCGTTCTTGCACGCGAGATCGAGCTCGTCGCCGAGGTAGGGCAACAGCCGCTCCGGCGGGAGCGTCACGCTGAGCATACCGCCCGCGGGCACGGTGTCGAAGAGCTTGCCGCGCAGGTGCACGAGCCCGACCGCGTGCTCGAACGAGAGCACGCCCGCGACACACGCCGCGGTGTTCTCGCCCATCGAGTGACCCATCAGCGCGTCGGGCTTCAGGCCCGCGCTCGTGAAGAGCTCGTAGAGCGCGACCTCGGTGATCAGCAGCAGCGGGAGCTGCACGGACGGTCGCAGCAACACACGATCGGCGTCGTCGATCTCGCCGAACATCGTGGCCTTCGGATCCCAGTCGACGAGCTTGCTCAGGTAGCGGAAGCCCTCGTCGATCTTCGCGCGGAAGACCGGCTCGGACTCGTAGAGCCCACGCGCCATGCCCGCGTACTGCGCGCCACCGCCGGGGAACAAGAAGACGAGCTTCGGATCCTCGACCTTCGAATGCGTCGACACGCGGCGCGAGTCGTTCTGCGCGAAGATCGCGGCCGCTTCCTTCGCATTGCGCGCGGAGATCACACGCCGGAAGTCGAAGTGGCGACGTCCCTCGAAGAGCGTGTACGCGACGTCGCCGAGCGAGACGTCGGGGTTCTCCGAGAGGAAGCCCGCCATCTTCGCTTGCAGATCGTCGAGCGCGCGGCGGCTGCGCGCGCAGAGCACGAGCGGCTGGAAGGCGCGCTTGCTCGCGGACGAGCTCTTCGCGGGCGGCGGCTCCTGCACGATCGCGTGCGCGTTGGTGCCGCCGACGCCGAGCGAGTTCACCGCCGCGATGCGCGGGGAGGGCCCATCCCACGCGGTCTTCCGATCCGCGACGCGGAAGGGGCTGCTCTCGAAGTCGATGGTCGGGTTCGGCTTCTCGAACGAGAGGCTCGGGGGCACCACGCCGTGCTTCACGATCAGCGTGGCCTTGATGAGGCTCGCGACGCCCGCCGCGGTGTCGAGGTGGCCGATGTTCGTCTTCACCGAGCCGACGCGGCAGTACTGCTTCTTCTTCGTCGACTGCGCGAAGGCCTGCGTGAGCGCCGCGATCTCGATCGGATCGCCGAGGTAGGTGCCGGTGCCGTGGCACTCGACGTAGCCGACCTGATCGCCGGTCACGTCCGCGAGCGCGTGCGCCTCCACGATGCACGCGGCCTGACCGGACACGCTCGGCGCGAGGTAGTTCGCCTTGCTCGCCCCGTCGTTGTTGATGGCGGTCGCGCGGATCACCGCGTGGATCGGATCCCCGTCCGCGATCGCGTCCGCGAGGCGACGGAGCACCACGACGCCCGCGCCGCTCCCGAACACGGTGCCCTGCGCGCGGTGATCGAACGCGTGGCAATGGCCGTCGGGCGAGAGGATCTCGCCTTCTTTGTAGAAGTAGCCTCGCCGATGCGGCAGCTCGATCGTGACGCCACCCGCGAGCGCGAGGTCGCACTCCTGGTTCATCAGCGACTGCATCGCGTAGTGCACCGCGACGAGCGAGGTCGAGCACGCGGTCTGCACGTTCACCGCGGGACCCTTGAGGTCGAGCACGTGGCTCACGCGCGTGACGAGGAAGTCCTTGTCGTTGCCGGTGTGCCGCAGGAGGAACATCCCGACCGAGTCCACGAGGTCGGGGTTGGTGCAGAGGTTGAAGTAGAAGTAGCTGCCCATCCCGCAGCCACCGAAGATGCCGATGGGTCCTTCGAGCGACTCGGGCGGACGGCCCGCGTCCTCGAGCGCCTCCCAGCAGCACTCGAGGAAGTGGCGGTGCTGCGGATCGAGGATCGCGCACTCCTTCGGCGAGAAGCCGAAGAACTCCCCGTCGAAGAGCTCCATGTCGGGCAGCGGCGCGGCGGCCTTCACGAAGCGCGGGTGCCGCAGGTGCTCACGCGGCACGCCCTCGGCGAGCATCTCTTCGTCCGAGTAGAAGCGGATCGACTCGACGCCCTCGACGAGGTTCTTCCAGTACTCGTCGACGTTGCGCGCACCGGGAAGGTGCGCCGCCATGCCGACGATCGCGATGTCGCTCTCGCCGTAGCCTTCGGGGATGCTGCCCACGTCCGTGACCCTCCAGGTGGGCACGCATACCACAAGCGCACGCGATCGTCCGTCGAAGACTCGGGGACTCGCACGTGGTTACCGCGGCGCTCCGGCGAGCTGACGCAGGGCGGGCTGGATTCCGGCGAGCACGCCCGAGTAGACGTACGGGAGGAACGTGAACAACCCGTTCGGCAGCAGCTCGAGGGCGTTGAGCGAGGCCACCAGGGCGGCCACCCCGACCACCTGCCGAACCCTCATGTCCTTCAGCCGACGTCCCACGCGGCACGTCTGGAGGATGGGCCAGGTGAGCAACAAGTAGAGCCCGCCGAAGCCGACGGCCCCGCGGCAACCCAGCTCGATCATCCACTGCCCGTCGGTGATCGAGAGGTCCTCACCGGTCTCCGCGTGGAAGACGCGGTTCCGGTCGTAGCCTCCCCATCCGAACCACATCCTCTCGCGTGCACGTTCGAGCAGTTGGTCCTCGTTGAAGAACCGAAACCAGAGCGACAGAGCGCGCTCCTCGTTGATGGACTCGGCGGCCTCCACGAGCTCATCGGTCGGGAACACGTCCGTCCCGCGTAGGATGGGGAACGAGATCACGAGGAGCGCGAAGGCCGCGGGCAGGATGAAGCGAGGCTTCTTGACGTACACCAGCACCGGCCAGAGCACGGCTGCGTAGACCAGCGCGCCCGTGCTCTTGCAGAGCACCAAGACCACGCCGAGGTACCAGGGAAGCCACCGCTTCAGCAGGACTCCCGTGCGAACGAGCACGATCGCGACGAAGTCCGCGGACAAGAGCAACATCGCGACCGAGAGGCCGGAGATCATGAACACGGAGGGGCGGTAGCCTCCGAAGCGCATCGTCATCGAGAAGTCGGCCGCGTGGTACCCGTAAAGAATTCGGTGGGTTTGTGGGCTGAACCGGATCTCGAAGAGCGCGACGAGCGAGTAGATGAACGCGATCTTGAGGAGGACTTCGAGAAAGTCGCGCAGCTCACCGACGCTGCGGAACATCGTCCGCGCGACCAAGAATGGGAAGTAGATGTAGAGCGCGTCTTTGATCGTTCCCGCGATCGCGTCGTACGGGGCGAGCCCGGGTCGCACGATGGGGCCCGTGACCACGGGGTCGGGGTTCGTGAACACCGTCGCGACCGCGCCGAGCGAGACCGTGACGAACAGCAGGTCGTAGCCGCGGAGCGGTCGTGAGGCGGCGTAGCGCTCGGGATGTCGAATGGCCGAGACGACGAAGACGACGAGGCTGGTGATCGTCTGCTTGTCGAACGGCGGCAGCACGGGAGGGTCGAACTGCAGCACCTCGGGCAGAAACGCGACGCCACCGACCAGGGTCCACGCGGTCGCACGCGACGGAGTCGTCTGCGAGAAGGCCCACCAAACGATCGGACCGAAGAGCAGAAACGACAGGTACGCGATCGGATTGGGGGACCCGTCCAGGAACATCGAGCGACGGACCATACCAGCCCCTCTCGGCGTTCCGCGAAACGAGTGCCGAGCGAGGAGGTGACTTCGGCAGTGACTTCGGCGAGGACCTCGATGCCGACGTCGTGGGGGGACGTCGAAACGCTCAGCGCGTCGAGCTCACGTGCTCGGCCAACTGCCCCGCATTGACGTGGGCGTCGTGCATCTCGGCGACGCGACGTCGCCCCGACTCGCCCATCGCCGCCAAGGTCTCGACCGGGGCGTCCAAGCACTCGATCATCGCCCGCGCCGTCGCCTCGGGGTCGCCGGCGGGGAAGAGCCATCCCTGCTCACGATGCGCGACCAGCTCGGGGATGCCGGCGATGTACGTGGTCAACACGGGCCGCGCGAGCGCGAGCGCTTCCATGATCACGACCGGCAGGCCCTCCGCGAAGCTCGGCAGAACCAGCGCCCGCGCGTCCTCGAGGTGCGCGCGCACCTCCGCTCCGGTCGCCCATCCCGTGATGCGGACGTGCGACTCGAGCCCGCGCGAACGGATCGCGGCTTCCACCTCCGCGCGCATCGGGCCATCGCCCACGAGCACGAGCTCGAGCTCACGTCCGGAGCGGACGACACGCTCGGCCGCCTCGACGAGCAGCAGTTGACCCTTCTGCTCGCAGAGGCGCCCCACGCACACGAAACGCGGCACGTCGCGCAGCGGGACCGGCGCCTCGAAGTACGAGGGATCCACCCCGCACCGCACGACGCGTACCTTCGGCCAATCCTCGATGCGCGACCATCGAAAGAGCTGGCTGCGGCCAAAGCTGCTCACACCGACCACGAACGCCGACCGCTCGATCTTCTCTCGCAGCCGAAGGGCCTCCGGGCGATCGAACTCCTCGGGGCCATGCACCGTGAACGAGTACGACGGGCCTCCGAGCTCCCGGCACAGCATGGCGACCGCGGCCGGGTTGGTCCCGAAGTGAGCGTGGACGTGGTCGACCCCCTCGCGCTCGCAGATCTCGCGCACCGCACACGCCTCTGCGAGGTAGGCGAGGTTCTTCCCGAGCCCACTCGCGCTCCCGATCCCGATGCGTCGGGTGAGGTCGAGCGCGCGCGCGAAGACGGCGGGCCGAGAGCGCATCGTGCGCTCGAGCGCCGGGAGCAGACCTCGAGCTCCGTGCTCCAGAAGCACGTGAGTGCGGGTGCGCTCGGCTTGGTCCCGCGGGTCGGGCGTCTCCTCCCGGGGGACGTCGCGCGCCGAGATGCGCACGACGTCGACTCCGTGAGCCTCCAGGCCTTCGATCTCACGCCGAATGAAGGTGTGGCTCACCGCGGGGTAGCGGTTGACGACGTAGGCGACACGCATGGGCGGCCCGATAGCACACTCACCCACGTGCCGTCGTCCCCAGCGGGGAGTCGGTCGTCGTGAGCGAGCGGTGACGAGCCGAAGGTCGAAGGCCGTCCAGCGGAATCGGCGAGAAAGTCGGCGGCTGACCCCGCCGACCGGTCGAGAAGCTCCGTTGTTGCATCCGCGCAAGAGACTCTGTATCTCTTCCCCGCCCGTGGATCGAAACCCAAACGCCGATCTCTCCGCAGATCCCGTGGGTCAGCCACGGCCTCCTCGGCCTGGAAAGCCGCTCGAGCCGTCGCGCCTCTTTCGCCCGTTGTGGCGACGCCGGTGGCCCATCCTCGCCTCGTTCGTCCTGGCCGGGGTGGCCGGTGTCGTCGTCGCCAAGTTCTTGGTCTCTCGTTCGTACACGTCACAAGCGATGTTGCGCTTCGAGGGCATGCCGCCCATCGAAGGCAACTCTTCCGGCGGAATCCCCGAGCAGCCGATCCAGCGCTTGGGCGCGGCGGCCCAGGCGTTGTTCACCGACGCACCGCTGCGCGAGATCGCGACTCGAATGGGGATGGAAGAGGTCCCCAACCACGTGCTCCGGAACTTGTTCCAGGCCACGTACGACGCGGACCTCGTGATGCGGGTGACCGCCTCGGCGGAGACCGGCGAGGACGCTGCGCGCTTCGCGAACACGGTGGTCGAGGTCTTTCTCAAGCACCAGCTCGAGGCGGAGCGTCGGCGGCTCGAGGGGTCCGCGGCACAGCTCCAAGAGCGCATCACGGTCGTCGAGCAGGCGCTGGCCACCGCGCGCGAGCGGTACGGTGGGTTCCGAGAGCGCGCGGGGATCACCGATCTGACCGTCGAACAGGAAGCGGCGATCGACAGTGCCGCGGACCTGCGCGCATCGCGGGACCTCGCTGGCTCGGAGATCGGGGCGCTCGAGGCGCGAATCGAGCAGTTGCGCCGCGAGCTTCGGGCGACACCGTCGACGATGGCGGTCGTCGTGGTCTCGGCCTCGCTCGAGGAGACGCAGCTCGCGGAGTCGCGTGCGCAGTTGGTCGCCGCGCGGGGCACGCTGGCCCCCGATCATCCGCGCATCTTGGCGCTCGAGGCTCAGATCGACCGGCTCCAGGCGCAGGTGGCGTCGTCGATGGGCGCCCGGACGACGACCTCCGGCGCGAGCCCGCTCTTCGACTCCCTCCAAGCCGCGGTGAGCCAAGCCGAAGCGGACCTCCGTGCGACGCGCGAACGTCACGCGAGCCTCGAGCGTTTGGTGGTGGCGGCCCAAGCGCGGCTACAGGAGTTCAGCGCGATCGAGGGCGAGGCGAGCCAGTTGCTCGGTGACGTCCGCCGCAACGAGCAGCTGCTGACGGAGCTTCAGGGTCGCCGCACGCGGCTCTTGGACGCCGCGCAGAACCCGAGCCACGGCTTCACCATCTTGAGCGAGGCGGCCGTCCCCGAGTACGCCGATGCCTCCAAGAAGAAGCTGCTCATCGCGGTGGGCATCCCGATGGGGGTCTTCTTCGTGTTCGCGCTCGTGCTGATCGCGCTCGAGCTTCGCGGGCTGAAGGCGAAGGCGCCTGCCGAGGTGGCGTGGTGGGGCAACGCTCCGGTCGTGGCCACCAGCCGTTGGCCACGTGAGCCAGCCGCGCTCGACGACCTCATCGCCGACCTGGACGACTTCATCCTCAAAGCGGAAGGAACGATGCTGGTCGTGCCCGCACAGGTCGAGGATGGGGAGCTGGCGCGGACGTTCTCGGCCCGTCTCGGACGAGACTGGATGGACACCACGATGGTCGGTGGCTCTCCGTTCGACGAAGACGGGATCCCCGCCGCTGGAGGCTACCCGTCCCTCCCACCGTCGACGTCGCGAGGCAGCGAGCTCGTCCTCGACACGGGAGCCCGCGCGCACCACGTCCCGCTCGAGGCCGGTACCCCGTTCCACGTCGAGGCGTGGGAGGGGGCAGATCACGGACCTGCCCTTCGACGCGCGGCGCGCCTCGCCGATCGGGTCTGCGTCCTGGTTCCTGCCGGAACGCCGTTCCTGACGTTGCGTCAGGTGTCGACGCGGCTGGGTCGCTCGGACGGGATCGGGTTCGTGCTGCTCGGCATCGAGGAGGAGTACACCTCGCTCGACGACCGCGTCGGCAACGTGGCCGCGTTTTGGACGGCGAAGGCGAGCTGAACGGTCGGACCGACCGCCGCCGACGGGCGTGGTCGCCCGCGGCGAGCGCCGCCGCGCGTCGACGTGCTTCCATCCCGGCTCGGTGACGAGGGGAGGATTCGGCAGGTGACGCGGTTGGTTTCGAGCGTGAGTGGACCTACCTCACCTGCTTGCCCCGCCGGGGCCCAGACTTCACGCTCTCGATTCGGAGGACCCGCGCCCATGGACACCCAGCCCATCGATCGCCTCGCGAGGCAGTTGACCAAGCAATCGCGTGACGAGAACTGGAACGTCTGGACCTACTTCGACTGGCCCGAGTCGATCCCCGACGACGCCTGGTGCATGAGCCCCGAGCTGTGCTCGCTCTACGGCACCGAGATGTGGTCCGAGCTGTCGGAGGCTCAACAGAAGAAGTTGAGCCGCTACGAGATCGGCAACTTCTTCTCGCTCACCCTCCAAGGTGAACGTCCTCTCGTCGCCGGCATGAGTGACCGTCTCTATCAGACGAAGATCTCCTCGGACGCGACCGAGTACCTGCACCACTTCATCGACGAAGAGAACAAGCACATGGTGATGTTCGGCATGTTTTGCCAGCGTTACCTCGGCAAGGTCTATCCCGAGAAGAAGGTCGCTTTCCCGCGCGAGTACGTGAAGGGGGAGGAAGAAATGTCCTTCTTCTGCAAGGTCCTCGTGGTGGAGGAGCTCGGCGACTACTACAACATCGTGATGATGCGCGACGAGCGCATCGCGCCGATCGTCAAGCAGATCAATTGGATTCACCACCGCGACGAGTCGCGTCATCTCGGCTTCGGGCGCGAGCACACGAAGGCGCTGTGGGAGAAGTGGAGCCCGACGTGGACCCCGGAGGTCACGCAGCGCTTCCGCGAATGGCTCGTGCAATACGTGAAGTCGAGCTGGGCCGACTTCTACAACCCCGCGATGTACAAGGACGCGGGGCTCGAGAACGCCTACGAGCTTCGTCAGAAGGCGCTCGCGCACCCCGCGACGGCCGAGCACCGCGCGAAGGCATCCAAGAAGCTCCTCGGCTTCTTCGCGCGCACGGGGATCCTCGAGTCGGTGCCCGCGGTCTGAACGAGCCGGAACGAACGAACGAACGAGCCCGCTGGTTTCTCCAGCGGGCTCGAGTCGTTCGTGGGAGCGCCGATCGATCTCACCTCTTCTGTCTCGGTTGCCTTGATCGAACGCGTGGGGCGAGCCCATCATGCGCGCCGCGTGGCGACCTCCCGTGGAGACCTCCTCTCCCGGCTCCACGCGACCGACTTCCCCCCGCGACGGCAACATGGACGAATCGAAGATCCGAACCGAGCTCAAGAAGTGGATCGTGGCGCACAGCAAAGTGCCCGTGACCGGCGAGCTCCCGGACGACACCCCCATCCTCGAGCGCGGCATCCTCTCGTCGCTCGACATCGTCGAGCTGGTGCTCTTCATCGAGAGCCTGCGGGGTGACGAGGTCGACACGGAGGCCATCGAGCCGGCGGTGTTCACGAGCATCGACACGCTCTACTCGGGCTTCTTCGCGCCTTGAGTACGCCGTGGCCGCGTCGTGCTCGCGTAGCGATCGCATCGTGATCGCATCGTGATCGCATCGTGATCGTCCCGCGTCCTCCTCGTGAGGGACGCCGTCGTGCGTCCTCTTCGTGCGTCCCCTTCGTCGTGCGTACCGTTCGTCGTGTCTTCGTGCGGATTGCCGTTTTGGAGCCGGCCGCAAGGCCGAGCGACCCGCGGCAACGTGAGCGTCGCCGTCAGGCGACCGAACCGTGCGATCGACTCGACGGGACACGCGTCGCGTCGACGTCGCACGTGAGCCCGCCGGCCTTGCCTCGGATCGGGGGATTCGGCATTACTCGCGCATGGGCGACGAGGCACGCACGCTGCGAAGCGGATTTCTTCGATCGGTGGAGCGTCACGGGGATCGCCCCGCGCTCTCGGTCGCGGGTGAGCTGTTCACGTATCGCCAGCTCTTCGAGCGCGCGGCCAGCGTCGCGGCGACGCTTCGACGTCACGACGCTTCGACGGACGATCCCGCGCTCACGGCGGTCCTGGGGCACCGGCACGTGACGTGTTTCGCGTCGATCCTCGGCGCGCTTCTGCGAGGGCACGGCTACGTGCCGCTCAATCCGATTTTCCCACCCGACCGCAGCCGGACGATGCTCGACCGGTCCGGGGTTCGCACGCTCGTGATCGACGGCGCGTCGGGAGCGGTCGCGAAGCAAGTGCTCGAAGGCTTCGAACGTCCGTTGCTCCTGGTCTTCCCGGACGCGCCGAGCTCCGAGGCGGAAGCGCTGCGCGCTCGGTATCCGCGGCATCGCGTGCTCGTCTCGAGCGACCTCGTTCCGGCGAGCGAGTGGGAGCCGACCCCGGTGGACGACGACGGCATCGCGTACTTGCTCTTCACCTCCGGATCGACCGGAGTCCCGAAGGGCGTGATGGTCGCGCACCGCAACGTCGTGGCTTTCCTCGACGCGATGATGGAGCGCTACCGACCGACGCCCGAGGATCGCTTCAGCCACACCTTCGATCTCACCTTCGATCTCTCGGTCTTCGACCTCTTCCTCGCGTGGGAATCCGGAGCGTGCGTGTTCTGCCCGACCCAGCAAGAGAAGGCGTTCCCGGGCAAGTACGTGAAGTCGGCGGATCTGACGGTCTGGTTTTCCGTGCCCTCCACCGCGGTGCTGATGAACAAGCTCCGGATGCTGAAGCCAGACTCGTATCCCGGCCTGCGCTTCGCGCTCTTCTGCGGCGAGGCGCTCCCCGTCGAGGTGACGCAAGCGTTCGCGGCGGCGTGCCCGAACGCGATCGTCGAGAACCTCTACGGCCCCACCGAGCTCACGATCGCCTGCACCCTCTACCGTTGGGATCGCGAGACGTCGCCGGCGGAGTGTGAGCTCGGCGTGGTTCCGATCGGTGAGCCGTATCCGAACATGGAAGTGTTGGTCACCGACGAGGCGCTGCACGAGGTCCCGGTCGGCGAGACGGGCGAGCTGCTCATGACCGGACCGCAGCTCACGCTCGGCTACTACCGGGACGAAGAGCGCACTGCGAAGGCCTTCGTGGTCCCGCCGGGCAAGGATCGGATCTTCTACCGCACCGGCGATCGTGTGCGACGCATGCCGCCCGGCAAGCCGCTCGTGTACCTCGGGCGCGTCGACAATCAGATCAAGATCCAGGGCTATCGCGCAGAGCTCGGCGAGATCGAGGCGGTGCTCCGGGACGTGTCGGGAGCCGACGTCGCGATCGCGGTCGGATGGCCGGTGACGCCGAGCGGAGCCGACGGCGTCGTCGCGTTCGTCGCGACGGTCGACGGAGGCGACGCCGAGGCGATCCGCCTGCGCGCGAACGAGCGTTTGCCCTCGTACATGCAGCCGCGGGCGGTGCGCTTCGTGGACGAGTTTCCGCTGAACGCGAACGGCAAGGTCGATCGAAAAGCTCTCTTGGAGATCTTGCGAACGGAGGCGTCGTGAACGCGCGCTGGTTGGTGAAGAAGGCGACCCGCGCGGCGTGCGCGGTCGGGACGGTGGCGCCGCGACGAGCGCGCGCGATCGCCGAGCCCGCCGTGGTTCGTGCACTCACGTATCACCGCTTCGGAGACGTGCGTGGCGATGCGTTTTGGGTCAGCGCCCGCGAGCTCGACGCGCAGATGGCGTGGCTTGCGGAGCGCGGGCGTGCGGTGTCGCTCGACGACGTTCAGGCCTTCGTGGCGGGGACGCGGGATCTTCCGCGTGACGCGGTGCTCGTGACGATCGACGACGGATCGGTGAGCACGCTGCGTGTCGCGGCGCCGATCCTCGCGCGCCATCGAATCCCCGCGGTGGCGTACGTGACGTCGAGCCTCATCGGGCTCGGCGATCTCGGGCACGGTGAACGTTTCCTCTCTTGGGAGGAGCTGAGCGAGCTGGCGGACTCGGGGATCGCGATCGGCTCGCACGCCCACACGCACCGCTCGCTCGGGAAGATGCCGCCGACCGAGGCGCGCGAAGAGGCCCGGCGCTCGAAGGAGACGATCGAGCAGAAGCTCGGCCGGCCGGTGACCTCGTTCGCGTATCCGTTCGGCACGCATGGCGACTTCACCACCGACACCGAGCAGGCCCTGCGCGATGCGGGCTACACGCTCGCGTTCAACTCGAAGCACGGCGCGATCCGCCGCGGGATGGATCCGATCAGCCTGCCGCGGGTGAAGATCGAAGGGGGCGACGCGGAGTGGATGTTCCGTCTCGCCGCCCAGGGTGCGATGGACGGTTGGCGCCTCGTCGACGACAACCTCTGGAGGCTCCAGCGGGTCCGCAAGGAGCTCACGCCCGACTGAGCGTTCGTCCGAAGCTCGACCGCGCGCTCACCGACGCGAGAGGAACGAGCGAATTCGATCGAGCAGCTCCGGCGAGGCGTCGGGACCGATGCGTCGCTCGCTCGCCAGCACGTCGCTCCGGTCGAGCTTCGACGCCAGCTCCGTCTCGTCCCAGGCCACGGGGACGCCGAGCTTCCCGAAGCGCTCCGCGGTCGCGACCTGGTGATCGTTGCGCGTCTCGCGGAGCGCGGCGCGTCGCGGCATCACGAGGATCGGCGTGGCCAGCTCCATCGCCTGCAAGATGCTCCCGGTCCCGGCATGCGCGACGATCAGCGTCGCTTCGCGGTAGCGCCGATCGAACTCCGGCGGCTCCAAGAAGCGCGCGTGCTCGACGTGCTTCGGCGTGTAGTCGGCGGGTCCGATCTGCGCGAACACGTCACGTCGTCCGCGCGCCGCGGCCCACTCGTCGACCGCACGAATCAGGCGATCGAAGTGCATCTGAGCGCCGACGGTCACGAAGATCACAGGACCGCTCCTGCGTACTCGGGCCCGCCCGGACGAGCGAGCTCGGGCCATTGCGTCAGCCACAAGTCCGCGAAGCGTCCCACGCGCGCCCCGGACATCGAGAGCTCCTCCACGTTGGCGATGCTGTCGAGCCAGAGCGTGCGCGCGCCGGTGGCTTTCCCGAGGACGACGCCGAAGAAACCCGGCAGCGCGCCGGTGGACACGACGAAGTCGGGGCGCTCCTTCGCGAGGATCCACGCCACGCGGGCCGCGCAGCGAGCGAGGTTGACGCGGTCCCAGCGCGTGGCGTCGGGAACGACGTGGAAGCGCGCGTCCGGGACGTGCGAGCGGTAGGCGTCGGAGACCGTCGCGAAGACGATCTCGCAGTCTTCGAACGCACGACGGATGCGCATGAGCTCGATCCAGTGGCCACCACCAGAGGAGATCGCGAGCACGCGCGGTCGACGACGTCGAAAGCCTCTCATCGCACGAACCTGACGTCGTCGAGCAGGAGCGAGACCTGAGTGCCGCCGTGGCCGATCGTCAGGCCGTTGAGCGTCGAGAGCGAGGCGCACGTGGCGGCGAGATCGAGCGAGACCTCGGTCCACTCGGGGCTCACCGCCACGAACGCGGGCTCGCAGCGCATCCCATCCGAGCTCGCGGCGACGTCGATCTCGCTCGAGCCGCTGCGGGTGCGAACGCGGAAGGTCACGCGCGAGAACACGTCGCGGGGGAATGCTTGTCGGTAGTAGAGGTGGAAGCCCGTCGCGGGGCCGAGCCGCTCCACTTCGAGGCACGAGCCAGCGAAACAACCGTCGCTCGTCTCGCCGAAGAAACCGCGCTCGGCTTCGCCCCAGGGGTTGATGGCCCAGCGCACCTCGTCGATGCCACCCCACGCGTCGACGTACACGTCGCCCGGCGGGACGAAGTCGCACGAGCCACCGGTCGGTGGGTCGCGATCCTCGAACTGCACACCGAGCGAGACGGTCGTTCCCCGCGGTGGGTGGGAGGGAACGATCACCTCGGACTCGACCGTTTGTCCTTGTGCGCTCGTCAGTCGGAACTGCACGCCCGTGCCGCCTCGGTCGGTCGTCGTCTCGCCGCCGATCACTTCCCATCCGCCGCCGCTACGAACCACCGGCGTCCACTCGTTCGTCCCGGTCACTCCGGGACCCGCGCCTCGGAACTCGACCGAGCGAAGCGGCACGCGGTGGTTCATGAACGCGACCCGGAGGTAGCGGACGTTCTCGTCGTTGACCAGCACGTGGATGTCGCCGTCGACCGGACACGGCACGCGACGGGCGTGGCCTTCGTCGAGCGCACCGCCGCCGAGCGCACGGGCCGCGGGAGTCGCGAGATCGATGTGGAAGTGCCCTCCCGCGCAGAGCGGATTGCCCTCCACCGGGCAGAGGTCCGTGATCATCACGACCTCGGTGCCGTTCACGGTGTCGATCTCCCAGCACTCGCCGCACGACTCGCCAGGTGCTCCTCCCACTCCGTCGTTCCAGGGCTCCGCGATCGCCGCGGTCATGCCGTCGCGCACGAAGCGCGGAAGGAAATCGTAGCTCGTGCCGAACTCGCACCAGCCGCCTGCGAAGACCTCGTAGCTCGTGAGTCGCACGCTGCCGCACGCATCGCTCGGAGGACCGGGGGCGCGGCCACCGTCCCGACCGGGGACTCCACCGCCGTCGGTGATCGAGCCTCCTCCACCGCCGCACGCGTATCCGAGAGCTGCGAGCACGACCGACCAGCCGAGCAGACGCTTCATGCGCTGCTCTATACCACCCGCTCCGAGCGTCGGCGCTCCAAGATCAGCGCGTGACCCCGGCTGCGGGATCGTCTCGCACGCAGCTCCACGCGAACCGGCCGAGCCGAGTCGCCGTGGTGTCGTCGACGCCTTCGGCCATCGAGGGGGCGCCGGAAGGGTCGCGCCCGAAGATCGTCGCGAAGTGAACGAGGGCGGAGAAGTAGACCCCGAGGTCGCTCGCGTGGACGTCGTCGAACGGCTCTTCCGGGTGGCGCAGCGGCAGCTCGGTGAAGCGCGCGGGTGCGTCGTCTCCCCAACCTGGTGGATCCGTCGGCGGCTGACCCCGCCGACGTGGTGGATCCGTCGGCGGCTGACCCCGCCGACCTGGTGGATCCGTCGCGCCGAGCCGAGGGTTCACGAAGAAGTCGGTGATCCGAAGCTCCCACGAGGGATCGCGCGCGAGCTCTTCGGAGAGCCGCGCGAGGCAACTGCCGACCGGTGCCACCGTCACGGCCGATGGGGCCCGGCACGGCGCGGCGGAACGGAACCAGCGGGTCACGCGCCCGAACGGGCCGGGCTCGATCACCGCGCCCGTCGAGATCGCGGCGGCGGCTCGCTCCACCTCGACACGCTCGCGCGCGATCTGGTCCACGAAGCTCCAACCGCGAGGGTCGTCGCTCTCGGGAGGGAGCTGGAGCGACACCCACGTCTCGTGGAGCACCACCCGCGCGTCGGGTCGCTGACGCCACAGCTCGCACGCGAGCTCGGTGGCGTGGAAGTCGGTGTGCTCCCAACGCCGTGCGGAGCTCAAGGGCACGGTGTCGGTGAGCAACAAGACGTCGTACCTGGCTCCATGCTCTCGCAGCTCTTCGAGCCGCGCGGGGAGCGACGGCTCTTCGCGGCCGGGCGCGTGGGATCGACCTCGCACGTGAAGCGACAACGGCGCGCCCCACGACGTCTGGCGGAACGCTCGATGCTCGAGTCCGAGCGAAGCCGCGAGTCGATCGACTTTGTCGACCACGTTCGTCGGCGATGCCACGTGGGGATCGACGCCGTCGACCAGGCTGTGTCCGATCCAATAGGTGCTCCGCGCGTCGTGAGGTCCCTCGGCGACCACCCGTCGTCGCCACGCATCGACGTCCGGCTCCGGCACCGGCCAGCCGATCGCGAGCGCGACGACCAGCGCGAGCGGGACCCCCGACGCCAGCACGCGCCGCCATCGCGGGAAGCGACGGCGATCGGTCGACGCGGGCGTGCGTGCGGGTGCCATGCGGGGCCATTCACGTCGGGGTTCGGTGCGCCTTCGCCGACCTCACATGCCCATGGGCCCGTGACCATCGAAGTTGCCGAGCAAGACGCCGGGCAAGGTCTCCGGGAGCGGGGCGAAGAGCTCCTGCAAGCCCGGCGAGAGCGCGAAGAGCCGCTTGTTCTCGAGCGTCAGCCAGCCCGCGGCTTCGTAGCCTCGGATCCACCCTTCGTGCGCCTGGTTCGCGATCACCACGTCGGCGCCGAGCTCGGCCATCACGCGCGTCGCGGCACGAATGATGCGCGGGGCTTCGGCGATCGGGCCGAACGAGTCGGCCAAGGTCCCGACGCAGAGATCTCCGAAGCGGTGGTGTCCTTCGAGCCGACGCACGAGCACGACCGCCCAGCCGACGTCGGTTCCGTCGCGCTTGCGCACGCGGAGGCGGATCGGCTCGGACCACTCCGGCTGTCGCTCGCCGGGAGGAAGCAACGCGTTCATCCCTCGGGCGTCACGCAGCGCGAGCGCGCGGTACTCGTCTTTCGCGGAAGCCCAGATCGTGTCCGCCCACGAGCCGAACTCCGGTACGACCTCCGCGCGCCCGTGTTGGAGCCACGAGCGCGGTCTGCGTGCGGCGAGGGCGAGGTTGAGGCTTCGCAGTCCCACGTCGCCGAGCCCCGTCGCCGCGAGGAAGTCGAGCGCCATCGCGCGCTCCGCGCGTTGCCGCAAGAAGGCGTTCTTCCGGAGAAACTCTCGGGGCCGAATCACCTTGAGCGCGAGGGACGTGGGGTGCAGGTGCCATCCGAGCTTCTGGATGAGCTGCACGATCACTTCTTCGTTGCCGCCGTGACCCCAGCTGTAGATGTGCTTCTGGCGCTTGGCCATGTCGCGGAAGATGCGCAGACCGAGAGGTCCGAACCGAGGATCGATCGCGCCCTCCGAGAACGGTCCTTGGGAGTCGCACACCACCTCGGGGCGCCCGCGCACCCACCACTCTTGCGGCTTGAGCGCGTAGCCCGCGCGAACGATCGCGTCGTCCTCGACCGCCAAGTAGTACTCGCGCCACACCGGTGCGCCCTCGCGGGGGGCGATCCATCGCGGTACGGGATCCACGTAGAACCCGAAGCTCGATCCACCGTCACGCATTCGTGAATTGAACGCGTCGACTGCGTCGCGATACCGCGCGTCGTGGGGAACGATTTGGATCGCCATGGCGCGGCGATGGTGATTCGTGTCACGTGCAGGTGCAATGACGCGTGCGGTGCTCTCGCTCCTCCTCGCGGTGACCTCCGCCTGCGGCGCTTCGACGGCGTGCCGCGGCTGCGGAGAGCCTAGCGAATCGTCGTCGAACGTGGCGCCCGACCGTTCGAGCGATCCGTCGAACGAGACCTCGAACGAGAGCTCGAGCCACGCGGTGCGGCTCGTCGTGGATCACGCCGGAGAGCCGCGTGCGGTCTCGCCCTTCGTGTTCGGAGTGAACGGGCTCGAGCTCCTCGAAGTCGCTCCCGAAGGCACGTTCACGCTCGCGCGTTTCGGGGGCACGCGCGCGAGCACCTACAACTGGGAGAACGACGCCTCGAACGGGGCCTCGGATCACTTCCACCAGAACGACGGCTTCTTTCCCTCCGACGGAACGCCGGCGAGCGCGTGGCTCGACTTCGTGCGGCGCGCGTCGCGCCGGCAAGCACGCAGCCTGTTGACGGTGTCGATGATCGGCCACGTGTCGGCCGATCGCGCGGCGGACGGAGACGTCGCCGCCACGCCAGACTACCTCGCTCGCCGCTTTCGGCGTTCCACCGCGCGCTGCGCCGACCCGACGTCGCCGCCGCGTCTCGACGACGAGGTCGTCTGTCAGGAGAGCGGCGTCGCGTACGCGGAGGCACGGACCGAGGGCGCCGTGCTCGGGTATGCGCTCGACAACGAACCTGGTGCGTGGCCTGCCGTGCATCCGCGCCTGCGCGAACGACCGACCACGTACGCCGAGCTGCTCGACGCGAGCGAGGCGCACGCAGCGGCGATTCGGGCCCGAGCCCCGCGCGCGTGGGTCTTCGGGCCGGTCTCGTTCGGGTGGGCCGAGATGGTTCGTCTGATCGGCGCCCCCGACGCGAACGACCGCGACTTCCTCGACACGTACCTCACGCAGGCGAGCGAGTGGGAGCGCCGACACGGCGCGCGTCTGCTCGACGTGCTGGACGTGCATTGGTACCCGGAGGTCCGCCTCGGCGACGCGCCGGTCACCACGGACGACGTGTCCCCCGAGATCGCCGCGCTCCGGATGCAGTCGCCGCGATCGCTCTACGATCCCGGCTACGTCGAGCCGAGCTGGATCACGCGCGACTGGTTGGCCGACGAGCCGATTCGGCTCCTCCCGCGACTTCGCGCGAAGATCGATCGTCATTATCCCGGCACTCGCCTCGCCATCACGGAGTGGCACTACGGCGGCGGATCCGACGTCTCCGGCGCGGTCGCGGCCGCCGACGCGCTCGGTGCCTTCACGAGGCACGCCGACGTCGCCGCGCTCTGGCCGCTGACGAACCTGCGCGAGCACGACGCGGTGGTGGGCGTGTTTCGCATGTACCGTGACGCGGCGCTCCGCTTCGGCGCGACCTCGTTCCCCGTCGCCTCCGACGACGTGGCGAGCGCGAATGCGTGGGCGAGCGTGGATGCCAGCGGGCGTGTGCGTGTGGTCGTGGTGGTGCGTCGCGTCGGACTGACGCTGGTGCGGCTCGACGTGCGGGCGTCCCGTCTCCGACGCTTCGACCTCGACGTCGCGTCGTGGACGCCACGCGAGGTCGGCGCGTACGAGCTCGACGCGCAGGAGCCCGACGCGCAGGAGCCCGACGCGCGGGGGATTCGCTTCGAAGTCCGCGGCCCCGCGGTGGTCACGCTGGTGGAACCCTGATCGTCTCTCGATCTCCCCACGGTTCGGCGGCATCCTTCGCGCCGCATGCAGGTCGAGCACACGGACGTCGGGGTGGTCGCGATCGGACGCAACGAGGGGGAGCGCCTCGTCGCGTGCTTGCGCTCGCTGCGCGGTAGGGCGGGCGTGGTGGTGTACGTCGACTCCGCATCGACCGACGGGAGCGTGGAGCGCGCGCGAGACCTCGGCGCGGAGGTGGTCCAGCTCGACATGAGCCTGCCGTTCACGGCCGCCCGCGCGAGGAACGCCGGGTACGAGCGGCTGCGAGAGCTCTCCCCGAGCGTGCGCTTCGTGCAGTTCGTCGACGGGGACTGCGTGGTCGTCGAGGGGTGGATCGAGCGCGCGCGCGCGCGGCTCACGGAGCGCCCCGAGCTCGCGGTGGTCTGTGGGCGTCGCCGCGAGCGGCATCCCACGGAGACGATCTGGAATCGCATCATCGACGTCGAGTGGGACACGCCCGTCGGCGATGCGCTCGCGTGTGGTGGGGACGCGATGATGCGCGTGGAGGCGTTCGACGCGGTCGGCGGCTTCGACGGGAGCATCATCGCGGGAGAAGAGCCGGAGCTCTGCGTGCGACTGCGACGCGCAGGCTGGAAGATCGAGCGCCTCGACGCCGAGATGACGCTCCACGACGCCGCGATGAAGCACGCGCGGCAGTGGTGGACGCGGGCGGTACGCGCGGGGCATGCGTACGCGGAAGGTGCGGCGCTCCACGGCGACTCCCCGGATCGGCATTGGGTGCGCGAGACCCGGCGCATCTGGTGGTGGGGTGGCGTCGTCCCTGCCGCCGCGGTTCTCGCGGCCCCGCCGACGCTCGGGCTGAGCCTCGGGCTCTTTCTCGCGTATCCGCTGCAGGCGGCGCGCATCTACGCGCACACCCGCTCGCGCGGGGTCCCGCCGACCGATGCCGCCGCGTACGCCACCGCGGTGACGGTGGGGCGCTTCGCGGAGCTCCAAGGCGCACTGCGCTACCGCCGCAATCGCCGCCGTGGTCAGCGAAGCAAGATCATCGAGTACAAGTGATCAATACGCGTTCTTGCGGACCTTCCGACCGAAAACGGTCAGGAAGATGATCTGAAGATCCCAGAGCAACGACCAGTTGCGGATGTACTCGAGGTCGTGCGCGATGCGCTGCTCCATCTTCTCGAGGGTGTCCGTCTCTCCGCGCCAGCCGTTGACCTGAGCCCAGCCCGTGATCCCCGGCTTCACCTTGTGCCGGAGCATGTAGCCCTCGATCTGCTTGCGGTACTGCTCGTTGTGGGAGACCGCGTGCGGTCGGGGGCCGACGATGCTCATCGTCCCCGTGATGACGTGAAAGAACTGCGGCAGCTCGTCGAGCGAGGTCCGCCGGAGAAACGCTCCGAACGGAGTGATGCGCTGGTCGTTCTTCGTCGCTTGTTTCACCTCGCCCGTGTCCTCCATGACGGTCATGGAGCGGAACTTGAGCACGTGAATGACCTCGCCGTTGAGGCCGTAGCGACGCTGCCGGAAGAAGACGGGGCCCTTCGAGGTGACCTTCACGCCGATGGCGACGAAGAGCATCGGAATGGCGATCAGCAACAAGATCATCGAGCCGACGACGATGTCTTCGACGCGCTTGAGGTAGCCGCTGACCCCGTAGAACGGCGTCTCGTGGATGCTGACGATCGGCACGTTGCCGAGCTGGCCCCAACGCGCGCTGAGGAGGTCGAAGGCGTCGAAATCGGCCGCCATGTAGACGCTCGCGGTGCTGTCCGCGAGGCGGCGGACCAGGTCGGTCACGCGCGCCTCGGCCCGCAGCGGGAGCGCGATGTAGACCATGTCCACCTTGCCGGTTCGCGCGAGCTCGACGAGGTCGTCGAGGTTTCCTTCGCGCTTGCCGAGCTCCGACGGAATCGGGTGGCATCGCTCTTCGAACCGATCGTCGAAGAACCCCGTGACGCGCATGCCCATCCAGAGGTTGCCCTCGATGACCCGCGCCACGCGCTCACCGAGCTCGGTGAGCCCCGCCACCGCGACGGTGCGAGTGTTCCGCCCCCTCATGCGCGCGGTGCGCAGCACCTTTCGAACGCCAGCTCGGAAGAGCCCGACGAGCACGGGTGCGAGCCCGATCCACGTGACCGTGATGAGGCGGGAGTAGTCCGTCGAGCGCTTCGTCAGGAAGCCGACCAGCAACAGCACGCCGGCCGTGACGAGCCATGCGCCGAACACTCGTCCCGTCTCGCGTACCGACGTCTCGCTCCGTTGCGGACGGTAGAGACCGAAGCTCTGCGCGGCGAAGTGGAACACCACCACCCCGACGATCGATGCCTCGGTGTGGAGGTCGGACCAGCTCTCCTCCGCGATCAGGATCGCGATCAGGTGCGCCAGACCGATGAGGACCGCGTCGGCGGTCCGGAGGCCCACGTTGAACAAAGGAGAATGCTCTTTGACCCACCCTGCCAAAGCAGTCGCCGCCTCTCGCTCGCCGTGTTTACGTGTCGCGCCGCAGCGGTGCAAGGATGCAGATTCACGGCACGACTTCCGGTCGGCCCGCTTTGGGCCGACGAGCAGGTGAAGGTGGCTTTCGCGGGCGCAGGGTGATACACGCCGACCCATGAGGGTGGCTCTCGTCATCGCGCTGGTGACGTCGGGATGTGTGCGCCTGCCCGAGGCGCCGACGCTCCCGACCGACGATTCCCGATTCCGTGCTGCAGCGGTCGAAGCGCCGACTGGAGTGCAGGACGATCCGCCGGCTCCCCTGGCGGTGTTGCCCGGTGACGTGCTCGCGGTGTCCGTCATCTCCACCGAGACCGTCAGCTACGACGGGCTGGTGGTGGACGAGCTGGGACGCGTTCACTTGCCGCTCGCGGGCACGGTGGAAGTGGGAGCGCTTCCGCTGGCCGAAGCGGAGCGACGCATCGAGACGGCGGTGCGCGAGGTCGATCGGGTGTCTCGCGTCGCGCTTCGCATCTCGGATCCCGCCGGACACATGGCGACCGTCCTCGGCGCCGTGAGCTCGCCAGGGCGTGTGCTGGTCGTTCCAGGCATGCGGGTCGCGGATCTGATCGCGGCGGCCGGTGGTGCGGCGGACACCGTCGAGGCCGAGCCGGGAGCCGTCGTGGCCGACCTCGCATCGGCTCGGTTGGTTCGTGCGGGGCGCACCGTGCCGATCTCC
>ERZ761607.1285-NODE-1285-length-32508-cov-7.642807_pt1 | contig 32508 bp, 30 predicted proteins | sample MGYA00511164_ERZ761607 | MGnify/ENA primary metagenome ERZ761607 (study PRJEB28899, sample SAMN02445080) | bioreactor sludge metagenome | biome: EBPR sludge | place: Australia: Brisbane, Thorneside Wastewater Treatment Plant | collected 2011-06-22 ... | reverse complement strand
ATACGAGATTTCTGCCTGTCTCGTGGGCTCGGAGATGTGTATAAGAGACAGGCCTCGGGCTGCCCGCTGCCGAGCGGACACCGCGCCGTCGCCACCGACAGCGCGTCGAGCAAGCGCCCGATCGCGCGCAACGTCTCGCTCGCGGTCCCGCGCTTGCGGCGCACCATCGTCGTCGCCGTCGTGGTGAAGCGCAGGAAGATCGCGTAGTCCCACGCCCACCCGTCGACGACCACCACCGGATGGTGCAGGACCGGCGGCCGGAGCAGCGGGCGCACGCGGTCGAGATCGTCGACCAGCGGCAACCCGGCGCGCGCGCTGACCGCGAACGTCGCACACGTCCCGCGATCGACGATGCGGATGCCCTCGATCGTCCCGAACGAGTCGAGCGGGAAGAGCCGACAGAAGCCCGGCTTGGCGTCGGCGCCGAACGCCGCGTGCAACCCGCAGCGCTGCTCGTCGGTGAGAAAGACGCAGCGATCGCCCACGCGGCGCAGGTACCGCCCGGCCTCGCTGGTCTCCAGGTACGGCGGCGCGAGGTGCGGGAACGCCGCCGCCAGATCGAGCGAGTCGAGCTTCGCGGCGTCCGCGTCGGTGAGCGGACCGAACCGGTACCCCTGACAGCAACCGCCGGAGCCCTGACAGCCGAAGCGCGCGCCCTCGAGGACCGAGGTCGGCACCGCCTCCTCGCGCCGCAGCACACGCTCGAGCTTCGCGACCAGCTCGTCGCCCGCGCCCTCGACCGCGTGGAGCAGGAGCAAGCGCCGCAGCGCCGCGTCCACGTCCTCGGCGACGTGACCGTCCGCGATCAGACGCTCGCGGAGCACCGGCCACTCGCTGGCACCGTCGAGCAGCGGCACGAGCGATCTCGCCACCGCCTCGAGTGGATAGCTCCGCTCGAGCAGCCCATCGACGAGGCGCTCTTCGTCGACGCGCCAGTGCGCGCGCAGCCTGGGACGATACGGGGTCGAGGTCACGGCGGACGTCGACCCAGTCTACGGCACGTCTCAGCTCGCGGGGATCGGCGGCACCTCACAGACGGCGGTGAGCTCGTTCGACGGCCTCGACACCAGCGGCCGCTGGTCGCGCACGACCTGGGCGACCTCGCCGCGAAGGAAGAGCACGTACGAACGCATCTGCGTCTCGTCGCCCTCGTAGACGAGGTACGCCGGCGTGTCGGGGTAGCAGGTGGCCCGTACCTCGTGGCGCGGCGCGCCGGCGAGGCGGCGCACGTCCTCTTCGGACATGCCGAGCTCGACGCGTTCGAGAGAGGAGGTCGTCGACCTGGCGCCGCACGCGGTGCCGAGGAGGAGGAGCGTGGCGGCGAACAGACGGAGCGTGGATCGCATGGGCCCCGTCAACGTCGCAGCCGTCGCCAGGTGTTGCCGCGGCGCGCGCTTGCCGCCGCCTGCCACTCTTCTCCGCGCGACGCAGCCTCAGGGCCGGATGCCGTCGCGCAGGAGGTCGGCCGTCGACGCCTCGCTGGCGACGGTGCCGGCGGGGTGCTCGTACCATCCGGGATCGCCGGTGCCGTTCAGCTTCTCGCGCACCTTCAGGTTCGTGAACATGCCGCCCATGTCGATGACGCCGAACGGCCCCTTGCCGCCGAGCATCGAGATGCTGTTCTTCGGCAGCGCCATCGCGTGCATGTCTCCCATGCCGCTGGCGCCCATGGTCATGTAGCCGGGCACGAGCCGGCCGACGCGACCGTCGAGGCCCTTCACGTTGGCGCCGAGGAGGTTGAGCGCGTCGTGACCCATCTGGTTCATCACGTGATGGGTCATGTGGCAGTGCATCGCCCAGTCGCCCGGCGCGTCGGCGACGAGCTCGATCACCCGCGTCGTGCCGACGGGGACGAGCACCGTGGTCTCCGGCCAGCGCGCGCTCTTCGGGACCGGGCCACCGTCGGTCCAGGTGACCTCGAAGGCGAAGCCATGGAGGTGGATGGGGTGGTGATCCATCGGGCCGAGGTTGCCGAGGCGGATGCGGACCAGATCGCCGACCTCGGCGACGAGCGGCGCGGTCGCCGGAAACGCTTTGCTGTTGAAGGTCAGCACGTTGAAGTCGTTCATCGCCATCGGGTCGGGGCGGCGCTGACCGATCGGGATCTTCCACTCGTGCGCCATGAGCGCGTAGTCGCGAACGCGACGTGATCCGCGCGGCGGCTTGCGCGGGTGCACGACGATCATCCCGACCATACCGAGCGCGATCTGGGTCATCTCGTCGAAGTGCGGGTGGTACATGAACGTGCCCGCTCTGGTCATCGTGAATTCGTACGTGAAGGTCTTCCCGACGGGGATGGGCGCCTGGGTGAGCCCGGCGACGCCGTCCATGCCGGCGGGCAGGAAGAGTCCGTGCCAGTGCACCGTGGTCGGCTCGGGCAGCTTGTTGGTGACGTAGAACCGGACGCGGTCGCCTTCCACGCACTCGATCAGCGGCCCGGGGGTGGCGCCGTTGTAGCCCCACGCCTCGATCTCGAGGCCGGGCGCGATCTCGTGGGTGACCGGCTCGGCGACGAGATGGAAGACCTTCACACCGGCCTTCAGCTCGAACGGGAGCGTCGAGCCGTTGGGCATGACGACCGGCGTGTACGCCGTTGGCGGGAGCGGAGGGGCAGCCAGCGGTGGCGGTGGCCCGACACGCTGGGCGAGGGCGACCTTGCTGGTGACGAGCGCCGCGGCGCCCGCCGCGACGGTGGAACGGAACAACGTGCGGCGAGAGATCGACATGGTGGGCTCCTAGTGCGCGGCGGCGCCGGCGGCGCCGGCGGTGCTCGCCTCGATCGGTTGCGTGGGGGAGGACGTGATGGATGCGCCGCGGGTGAGCGCAGAGACCTCAGCGGAGGCGTTCCAGTAGCGACGAAGCGCGTCGACGTACTGACGCCCGGCGTCGACCAGCGCGCGCCGCGCGACGAGGAGCTCGAGGGTGCTCGCGTTCATCGCGTTGTACTGCATGAGCGTCTCGTCGACGATCGCTTGCCGGAGCGGCAGGACGACCTCGCGCAGGTGGCGCGCCTCGGCGTGGGTCTCGAGCACGCGCTTCCGCGCAGCGCGCGCCCGGGCGCGGATCTCGACCGCGGTGGCCATGGCCTCGTTGCGGGCGCGATGGAGCTGCGCGATCGCCGCGGCGCGAGGTCCTAGCTGTCGATCGAAGATCGGCAGGCCGAACCGCAGCGCCGGACCGACCTCCCAGTTACCGCCGTGGCCGCGCGACGCGGCGACACCGACGCCGAGCTCGGGCAGGAACGCGCGGAGCCGCGCCTGGCCGAGACGCCCCGCGGCGGACTCCGCGTCCGCGGTCAGCGCCGCGAGCGCGAGGCTCTCGCCGATCGCGGTGCGCTCGAGCTCGTCGAGTGAGGGCGGGCGGTCGGGCAGCTCGGGCAGGCGCTCGACGGCGGCCCAGCGGGTGTCGTCACCCGAGAGGCCGAGCAGCTCGTTCATGACCTCGCGCGCCTCCTCGACGTCGAGCCGGGCGCGGGCGAGCTCGATCCGGGCCTGCTCGCGTTGATCGCGTTCACGTGCCAGCGCCAGGTCGGTCGTGTTGCCGGCCGCGTGCATCCGCTCGACGAGGTTGGCGGCGGCGCTGGCCGCGTCGAACGAGGTCTGGCGCAGCTCGAGCGCCATCTGCGCCGCGACCAGATCGTGGAAGGCCACCTCGACGCGGACCACCAGCTCGACGGTGGCGGAGACCGCGCGCGCGCGGGCGGCCGCGAGCTCCGCCCGCGCGATGCCTCGACGTCGCGGCAGCTCCAGGAGATCGAGGAGATCCTGCACGACCTCGAGCTCGAGCTCGCCGCCGTCGCCGTCGAGGGTGGCCTTGTAGCCGAGGTCGACCTCGGTCGGCGGCAGCACCGTCGCGCGGGCGATCGCCGACGCGGCGACGCCGAGCTCGTCATAGCGCGCCTGGAGCCGGCGGTTGTTGGCGACGGCGATGCGGACCGCGGCGTCGCGATCGATCCTCGCCTTCAGCAGGTTCGCGACCGCCGCCGGCACGCGCGGGTCACTCGACGAGCGGCCCCAGTCGGCGTCGACGCCCACCCGGCGCTGGATCTCGGCGTCGGTCGGGTTCCACACCGACGCGCGCGAGGGCGAGCAGGCCGCGAGCCCGAGGACGATGAACGCCGCGGCGCGCATCAGCGCGCCATCTCGCAGGTGCCGCCGGACAGGTGCCGCGCGTGCGCGCGCAGCTCGGTCTGGATCGCGCCGACATCGCCGGGTGCCACGACGAACACCAGGCGGGCACCGTCGAGGATCTCCTCCACGCTCGCGGCCGAGTGCACGCCGATCATCCCGCCGCCGCCGTGGTGGCCGTGAGGGTCGTGGTGGCCATGATGCGCGTGATGGGCGTGGCCGCCGACGGCCTCGTCGCCGGTCGGCAGCGGCCCCATCGCGCCGTGCTGCTCGTTGTGGGTGGCCGCGAGCGCGGCGACGCGCTTGCGGAGCTCGTCGTCGTCGCCGGTGGTCACGAACACGAGCGCGGCGCCCGTGTCGGTGTCCTCGACGCTCACCGACGTGCCGGCGACGGTGACCGGGCACGACGGGTCGTCGTCCGCGGCCGACGCGGAGGATGCGGAGCCGCTGGTGATAGGTGTGGTGATGGTGTTCGTGGTGCCGCCTGGGCCGCCGCAGGCGGCGAGCAACGTGAACGCGAGGGACGAGACGATGGTCGAGAGACGCATGGATCCTCCGGGGTGGTGATCGGGAGACGCAGCCCCACGCGGTCCATTACGGTCCGCGCGGATCGCGCCAACCCCGCTCAGCTCCTCAGTGATGGTGGTGGTGGTGTCCGTCGTGGCCGGCGTGCTCGTCCGCAGGCGGCGGCGGCGGCGCCGGCGCCGGCGGCGCGGGCGGTTGCGCCGACGCCGCGCGCTTCGCCGGCCGGGGCTTCGACTTCACCTTCACCTGCTCGGCGGGCGGATTCCTCGGCTCGCTCGGGGCGATCACCGCCGGTTCCGGAGTCTCGACGATGGTGGGCGCGGGCGCGGCGGGCGCCGCAGGCTCGGCCGTCCTGGCCGGCTCGTGGTCCGCGTGGTCCGCGTGTTTCCCGTGGCCCTCGTTCCTCGCGCACGCGGTCGCCACGAGCGCCAACACCAGGCCCGCGGCTGCCGTGAACGTCCGGGTCACGGCTTCCTCTGCGACTCGTAGCCGGCCTCGCGGAGCACGTCGATCAGGCGCTCGACGGGAGCCGAGCCGTCGTCGTGCTGCACGACGACGAGGCCCTCGCGGAACCGGACGTCGATCCTGTCGACGCCCTCGAGGTCCTCGAGCGCCATGGTGACGTTGCGAACGCAGGAGCCGCAGGTCATGCCCTGGACCGTGAGTGTCGTGGCTTTCGGGATGCTCATGGTGGGTGTCCTTTCGAGAGCCACGACGTGGGTCCGGCGCCACCATTACAGCGAGCGCCCTTCGACTCGCTTCGCTCGCTCAGGGTGAACGGGTGTAATGGCCCCACGCGCGCTGCGTCGTACGGGGGCATGAGCCCGTGCAACGCAAAGGCGTCCTTGATCCAGGCGATCGCGACCGCGGCGATCCGCGCTCTCGACGAGCTGCTCGCCGAGCGCCGCAAGCGCCGCGAGCGCCGAGACCAGCGCGAGCGTCCGTGCCGCTGTAATGCCTGCCCGATCGGGTCGTCGAGCAGCCAGGACCCAACGCCATGAACACCGCGACCGCGCTCACGCGCCCGACCCTGTCCACCGATCTGATCGTGCAAGGCATGACGTGCGCGAGCTGCGTCCGTCGCGTCGAGCGCGCCCTGCGCGCCGTCCCCGGGGTGCAGGACGCCGTCGTGAACCTCGCGACCCACCAGGCGCGCGTCATCTACGATCCGAGCGGCGCCACCCCCGATCAGCTCACCGACGCGATCGTCGCCGCGGGCTACGAATCGCCGCGGCCGAAACGGGACGCCGCGTCCGCGCGCGCCGACGCGCTGGCCGACGCCGAGGCGCGCGAGCAGACGTCGATCCGTCGCGACTTCCTCCTCGCCCTGCTGCTCGGCCTGCCGCCGATCTTCATCGCGATGAGCCACGGGACGATCCCGGGGCTCGACGGCGGTCTCGGGCGCCTCCTCCAGTTCCTCCTCGTGACACCGATCGTCTTCGGCCCCGGCGCCCGCTTCCTGCGCCTCGCGTGGAAGGCCCTGCGCCACCGCACCGCGGACATGAACACGCTCGTCTCGATGGGCGTGCTCGCGGCGTGGGGCTACTCGACGGTCGCGCTGTTCGCGCCGCAGGTGTTCCCGCACGCGGCCCATGGCGGCCTGCCCCACCTCTACTTCGAGGCCGCCGCCGCGATCATCGTGTTCGTGCTGCTCGGCAAGCTGCTGGAGACGCGCGCGCGCAAGCGCCTGTCCGACGCGGTCCGCGGCCTCGTCGCGCTGACGCCGAAGACGGCGCGCGTGGTGCTCGACGTGGGCGAGGTGGACGTCGCGATCGAGGCCCTCGTCCCCGGCGACCTCGTGCGGGTGCGCCCGGGCGAGCGCATCCCGGCCGACGGCGAGATCACCCGAGGCGTCTCGGCGGTCGACGAATCCATGCTGACCGGCGAGAGCCTCCCGGTCGACAAGCGTCCGGGCGCCGCGGTGTTCGGTGGGACGCAGAACCAGAGCGGCGCGCTCACGCTTCGCGTGACGCGGACCGGCGCCGACACCGCGCTGGCGCGCATCGTCGAGGCGGTCGAGCAGGCCCAGGGGTCGCGCGCGCCCATCGCGCGCCTGGCCGACGTGGTGAGCGCCTACTTCGTGCCGATCGTGATCGGCCTCGCGCTCGTCGCCCTCGGCGTCTGGTACGCGATCGATCCGAGCACCGGCGGCCTGGCCGTCGCCGTCGAGCGCTTCGTCGCCGTCCTCGTCATCGCGTGTCCATGTGCGCTCGGCCTGGCGACGCCCGCCGCCGTCGCCGTAGGCACGGGGCGCGGCGCCGAGCTCGGCATCCTGATCAAGGGCGGCGCCGTGCTCGAAGCTGCGAGCCGCATCGACACCGTCCTCCTCGACAAGACCGGCACCGTCACCGAGGGCAAGCCGTCGCTCACCGACGTCGTCGCCGTGGCCCCGTTCGCCGAGGGTGAGATCCTCGAGCTGGTCGCCGCCGTCGAGCGCCAGAGCGAGCACCCGGTCGCCGCCGCGATCGTCGCCGGCGCGAACGAGCGCGGCGTCACCGTGCCCGACACCGTGACCGACTTCCACGCCGAGGCAGGCGCGGGCGTCGAGGCCGTGGTGCACGGCGTGACCGTGCGGATCGGGACGGCCGCCTGGCTGGCGAGCGCCGGCGTGGACACCACATCCCTGGAGGACGTCGCCGAAGCGCTCGCGGGCAAGGGGCGGACCCCGTCCTTCGTCGCGATCGAAGGCGCGCTCGGCGGCGTCATCGCGGTCGCCGACCGGCCGACGGCCGAGGCCCGCCGCGCCATCGAGGAGCTAGAGGCGCTGGGCATCGAGGTCGCCATGGTCTCGGGCGATCGTCGCGGCACCGCCCTTGCGGTCGCCGCCGAGCTCGGCATCGGTCGCGTGTTCGCCGAGGTGCGTCCCGAGGGGAAGGCGCAGCTCGTCGCCGACGAGCGCACCCGCGGCCGCCGCGTCGCCATGGTCGGCGACGGCATCAACGACGCGCCGGCGCTCGCCGCCGCCGACGTGGGCGTGGCGATCGGGACCGGCACCGACGTCGCGATCGCGACCGCGGACATCGCGCTCCTGCGCGGGAGCATCGGCTCGCTGCCGCGGGCGATCCGCCTCGCCCGCGCCACGCTGCGCACGATCCGCCAGAACCTGTTCTGGGCGTTCATCTACAACGTCATCGGCATCCCGATCGCCGCCGGCCTTTTCTACCCGTTCACGGGCTGGCTGCTCTCCCCGATCATCGCGAGCGCCGCGATGGCCCTGTCGTCGGTGTCCGTGCTCCTCAACTCGATCGCGCTGCGGAAGTTCGAACGCGCGTAGAATGACCTGACCATGGACGAGCACGTCGATCCGACCGACGAGGCCAGCGCCCCGGAGCCACCGCCCTCGCCGGACGTCGTGGCCACCCTGGTCGCGAACCACCGCGAGTTCCTCGCGTTCGTGCAGCGCCGCGTGGGCGACCGCGCCCAGGCCGAGGAGATCCTGCAGGACGCCTTCGTGCGCAGCATCGACAAGCTCGACACCGTGCGCGACACCGCGATCGGCTGGTTCTATCGCGTGCTGCGCAACGCGATCATCGACCACCAGCGGCGAGGCGCCTCTGCGGCGCGCCGCCTCGATGCGTACGCCGCCGAGCAAGAACCGGCGAGCGGTGAGGACGCGGAGCTGCGCCGGGTCGTCTGCAAGTGCGTCGGCGAGCTCGCCGCCACCCTCAAGCCCGAGTACGCCACCGCGCTCAGGCGGATCGAGATCGACGGCGTCTCCGTCAAGGACTACGCGACGGAGGCCGGCATCACCAGCAGCAACGCGGGCGTCCGCATCTTCCGGGCCCGCGAGGCGCTGCGCAAGCAGGTCGCCCGCTCGTGCGGCACGTGCGCCGACCACGGTTGCTTCGACTGCCACTGCGATGCGAGCAAGCCGCACGGCTGCGGCTCCGCTCACGAGGTGTAATCCCACCCGCCCGTTCGCGTCCTGCGCGTAGACCCTTCAACCGGAGATACGCACATGGCTGCGAACGCGACGACGCCCGACCCCAGGCGGTGGTGGGCCCTGTTCCTGCTCTGCACCGCTCAGTTCCTCGTGATCCTCGACACCTCGATCGTCGGGATCGCGCTGCCCGCGCTGCAACGCGCCCTCGGCTTCGACGCCGCGGGCCTGCAGTGGATCTTCAACGCCTACGTGGTCGCCTTCGGCGGGCTGCTCCTGCTCGGCGGACGCCTCGCCGACCTCTACGGACCGCGCCGCCTCTTCGCGATCGGCTTCGGCGTCCTGACCGCGTCGTCGCTCGTGGCCGGCCTCGCCACCACCGGTCCCGTGCTCCTCGCCGGCCGCGCGCTGCAAGGCGCCGGCGCCGCGCTCATCGCACCCGCCGCGCTCTCGATGGTGATGGCGCTCTTCGCCGCGCGCCCCGCCGAGCTGCGTCGCGCGCTCGGCTTCTGGGGTGCGTCGGCCGCGGCCGGCGGCACCGCCGGCGTCTTCCTCGGCGGCGTCATCACCGAGTGGCTGAGCTGGCGCTGGACGTTCCTCGTCAACGTGCCGGTCGGCGTGCTGGTGCTCCTCGCGACGACCGCGTGGCTCCCGCGAGGCGCGCGGCAGCCCGGCCGTGTCGACGTGGCCGGCGCCCTCGCCATCACCGGCGGGCTCGCGCTCGCGGTCTACGCGATCGTGACGGCCAACGTCGCGTCCTCGGCGACGACCGCGCTCCAGCTCGGCGTCAGCGCGGTGCTGTTCGCCGCGTTCGCCGTGATCCAGCGCGTGGGCAAGGCGCCGCTCCTGCCCGGGGCGATCTTCCGCGCGCCCAACCTCACCATCGGCAACATCGTCATGGCGCTCCTCGGCGCGGCGTGGATCCCGACGTGGTTCTTCCTCAACATGTACCTGCAGGAAGTCCTCGGCTACGGCGCGTTCGAGAGCGGCCTCGCTCTCCTGCCGATGACGCTGGCGATCATGCTGCTCATGATGCTGGCGACCGAGCGGATCGTCGGACGCATCGGTCCCAGGTCCGCGCTCGTCATCGGCCTCGGCTTCCTCGGCCTCGCGCTCGTGCTCTTCGCGCGCATGCCGGCCTCCGGCTCGTTCGCCGCCCACGTCCTCTTGCCGTCGCTGCTCGGCGCGGTCGGCATGTCGCTCGCGTACATCCCGGCGATGATCACGGCCACGGCCGGCGCGCGCCCCGAGGACGCAGGCATCGCGTCCGGCCTCGTCAACACGACCTACCAGGTCGGCTCGGCGATCGGCCTCGCGGCGATGGTCGCCGTCGCGTCGTCGGGCGGCTACGAGGCGGCCTTCCTCGGCGCAGGCCTCATCGCGGTCGGCGCTGCCGTGCTCTCGGCGATCGCCGTCCGCGGCCCATCGAGCAGCGACCAGGTCGAGCGCGTGGCCGCGGCAGCGTGACGCTGGCGAACGCGTGACGCCCCGGTCGCGTGGACCGGCGGTTCCGGGGCATCCTCGTCCCGTGTCCGCCGTCCTGCGTCAGCTCGTCTGGATCGGTCGCCTCGAAGGCGCGTCGTTCCTGCTCCTCCTCGGCGTCGCGATGCCGCTCAAGTACCTCGCCGGGCAGCCGCTCGCGGTGCGCGTCGTCGGCATGGCGCACGGCGTCCTCTTCCTCCTGTTCCTGGCCGCGCTCTGGCGCGCGGCCGCGGCCCACGCCTGGCCGCGCCGCTACCTGATCCTCGGCGTCATCGCCTCGCTCCTGCCCTTCGGCACGTTCTGGTTCGAGCGACGGATCCCGGCGCCGGCCGCCGACGCGAGCTCTTGACCGGGTGAGATCACGACCTTGCCGCGAATCCGCCCTGCCTCCATGTCCTGGAGGGCCGGCACGACGCCGGCGAGGGAGACCCGGCGGTCGATGATCGGCGTGACCTCGCCGCGCTCGACGAAGGCGGCGAGCTTCTCGAGGTGGGTGTGGTGCTCCTTCGCCGTGAGGATCACGAAGCGCTGGCGCACGAACGGCGAGAGCGCGAGCGCCAGGAGCGGACGCCCGAACCCCGCGGACCAGTCACCGCCGTGCTCGTTGCCGACGAACACGAGCCGCCCCGTGGGCGTCAACGCGCGCCGGAGGCGGCGTAGCGAGGCGCCACCCCCGATGTCGACGATCACCTCGTACGTCGTGGCACCGTCCGCGAAGTCTTCGGCCGTGTAGTCGATCACGCGGTCCGCGCCGGCCGCGAGGACGGTCTCGAGCTTGGCGGTGCTCGCCACGCCGGTGACGCTGGCGCCGAGCGCCTTCGCGAGCTGCACGGCGTACGTGCCCACACCGCCGGAGGCGCCGATGACCAGCACGCGCTCGCCGCGCGTCGGGGCGACGGCCTCGAGCGCCTGCAGCGCCGTGCCGCCGGAGATGGCGAGGACGGCGGCCTCGTCGAACGTCAAGGACGCCGGCTTCTTCACGAGCTTGTCCTCGCGGGCGCGCGCCAGCTCCGCGAACGTGCCGCGACCGATGCCGAAGACCTCGTCGCCGACCCGGAACCGCGTGACGCCGGCGCCGATCTCGACCACGGTGCCGGCGAGATCGAGACCGGGGACGGGCTCCTTGGGCGCGCGGAACCCGAAGCCCATGATCCGCATGAGGTAGGTACGCCCGGTCATCAGGTGCCACGTGCCGCGATCGAGCCCCGCGGCGGCGACGCGGACGAGCACCTCCCCGGGCCCGGGCGCCGGGCGCGCGGTGGTGCCGATCCGGAACACGTCGGTGGTCCCGTAACCGGACTGCAGCACGGCGCGCATGGGCGCGTCGTGGATGGAGGAACTGACGTGAGTGGCGGGGTCGGTGGTGACGTGCGTCATGATGGGTTCAACCTACCCACGCGATCTCGAGCGGGCTTGAACGAATGGGCTATCGAGGCGCGGAACATCTGCCGCCAGCGCCCTCTGGTACGCTGGCGAACCGATCAGATGGCGACCAAGGCATTCGGGCGCATGGTGTTCTGGGAGGGGGCCGGCCTGTGGGTGCTCGGGATCCGCCCCGGCGACGCGCCGTATCCGAAGACGGCGTTCCACGCGCACCACGCCGTCCAGGTGACGCTCGCGCTCGACGGCACGTTCACGCTCGAGGGGCGCGAGCACCACGCGGCGGGCGCCGTCGCCGCGGCGGTCGCGCCCGACGTCGAGCACGCGTTCGAGGCGCACGGCGCCGCGGTCGCGCACCTGTTCGTGGACCCGGACGGCCACGCCGGTCGCGAGCTGCGCCGCACGCTGTTCTCGTCGGCGGACGTCGTCCCCCTCGCGAGCGAGCGCCTCGGGGCGCTGCGCGCGCAGCTCCACGCGGGCCTCCAGGGTCGGCGCCGGACCGACGAGTCCTTCATCGAGCTCGGCCGCGCGCTCCTCGGCCAGCTCGCGCCGGGCAGCGAACGCGACGAGCGTCCCGAGGTCCGCGTCCGCAGGATGTCGGCGTGGGCCGCCGCGCGACTCGACGCGCCGGTGAGCCTCGCCGATGCGGCCGCACACGTCGGGCTCTCGACGGGGCGCGCGCGGCATCTCTTCGTCGAACAGACCGGCCTCCCGTTTCGCACGTACCTCCTCTGGCTCCGCTTGATGCGCGCCGTCGAGCTGTTCTCGGCCGGCTCGTCGCTGACCGACGCGGCGCACGGCGCGGGCTTCTCCGATTCGTCTCACCTCAGCCGCACGTTCCGCCGCATGTTCGGCGTGGCCGCGGACTCGCTGCGCGTCTCGTAGCCCTTTCGTTCAAGTCGGAGGTCGCGGAACGCCCTATTGGTTGGGGCATGACCTCACCGCATCAGAAGCACGCGCCGTTCCTCGCCGCCGCTGCCGCCACGCTCGTCGCCGCGTGCGGCAGCACCGTCCCCGCGACCGTGGAGACCGTGAACGGGCGAGCGCTCGAGATCGCGACCGCGGGCAGCGGCGGCGCTGCGACCGTGGTGTTCGAGGCCGGCCTCGGCGACGACTGGACGAGCTGGGACGACGTCGCCAGCCAGGTCGCGGAGCACACGCGCGTCTTCGCGTACTCGCGGCCCGGCTACGGCGCGAGCGGCCCGGCGACGACCTCGCGGAACCCACGCCAGATCGTCGAGGAGCTGCGGGCGCTCCTCGCATACAAGGGCTACGCGCCGCCGTACGTGCTCGTCGGCCATTCGTTCGGCGGGACGTACATGGAGCTGTTCGCGAAGGCGCATCCCGACGAGGTGGTCGGCGCCGTGCTCGTCGATCCGCGCCACCGCGACTTCCTCGCGGCGTGCGAAGCGGCCTCGCTCGACAGCTGCGGCCTCACCGAGGCGCAGCTGGCGACGCAGGCCACGAGCACGATCGCCGAGTACCGGGCGTTTCCCCAGGGCGCCGACGAGATCCGCGCGGCCGGAGCGTTTGGCGCCTACCCCGTGCGCGTGCTGACCGCGACCGTCCACCCGGTCTCACCGGCGCGCGAGCTGCTGTGGAGGTCGATGCTCGGCGACCTCGCCGCCGAGGCGAGCGACGGCGTGCAGCTCATCGTCGCCGGCGCCGACCACTACATCCAGCTCGACCGTCCCGACGTCGTCGTCGCGTCGATCCTCGACGTGCTGCCCAGCGAGTGAAGGAGCCCACCATGTCCATCAAGTCTCTCGTCGTCGTCGCCGTCTTGCTCGTCGCACGTGTCGCCTCGGCCGAGCCCGAGCCGCGCGAGGCCCCGGCGTCACTACCGTGGCAGCTCCGCGCCGTGACCACCGGCAACATGATCTCGGCGGAGAGCGCCGTCGCCGTCTTTCGCGATCCCCAGGGCAACATCGACCTCGCCGAGCTCACGGCGCTGTCCGCGCGCTACCAGCTCACCGAGCGCTGGGCTCCGACGATCCGGCTGGCCTTCACCGGCAACGACGCCCCGGGCGCGGCGCTCGACGGCATGTCGTTCGGCAACCCGATCGTCGGCGCGACGTACACGCGCACGATGGACCGCCGTCGACTCGCGCTGTTCGCAGCCGCCGCGCTCCCGGTCGGCACCGGTGGTGGCGACGCCCCCGACCCGCGCGCCGCGCGCACGAACGCCGCCTCGATCACCGCGCGACCCGCCGACGAGCCCAGCTTCGCGGTCAACTACGCGACGGCGATCCTCGGCGCCGACCTCGCCTACGTGAAGCACGGCTCCACGGCGCAAGCCGAGGCGACCCTGCTGCAGAGCGTCCGTGCCCGCGGCGCCGAGACCGCCGACGGCACCGACGCGTTCCGGACCCGCGCCACGATGGGCGCCCACCTCGGTATGTTCCTCGGCCGCCGCGTCTCGCTCGGCGCCGACCTCGAGTACCGGCGCTGGCTCTCCCACCCGACCACCCTCGACGCGATGTCGGGCGCCCGCGTGGCGCTCTCCCACGACGCGCTGTCGACGCTCACCGCATCGATCGGCGCACGCCTGCACCTCCGCATCGGCAACGCCTCCCTCCACCCCGGCCTCTCCTACACCCGCGGCTTCGACGGGCTCACGCTCCACGGGCCGATGCGCATCACGAAGCAGACCAACGCGATCGCGCTCGCGCTCCCGGTGCGCTTCTAATCTCCGCGCGTGCCTCGCGTGGCGAGGGCCCTCACCCGCGCGGGAGGAAGACCCCGACGGCGCGAATCGCTACGCTCCGAGGATGGCTAGCAACGTCCGCCACGTGCAGGGGCGATGAGGCTCCGGGGCACTCGATCGGGGAGCGACGGAGATGCGGAGGGACCATCGGGGCCGGCGCCCGGCAAGCGGACGCGGACGATGGGGCTGCCCGCCGTGCAGCGCCAGGTCGCCACCAGCGCCGCGCCGATCGAAACGCCGGCGCCCGTCGTCGCCGACGATCCGTTCGCGCTCCACCTGACCGCGCAGCGCGGCGTGGCGTCGGGCGGCGAGCCACTACCGCATATCGATTCGATCCAGCGGTCGTTCGGACCGGCGCACGATCTGGCCGGCGTCACCGCGCACGTCGGCGGCGCCGCGGCGGAAGCCAGCGAAGCCATGGGGGCCCAGGGCTTCGCCACCGGCAGCCACGTCGCGTTCCGCACAGCACCCGATCTCCGGCTCGCCGCCCACGAGGCCGCTCACGTCGTGCAGCAGCGGGGCGGCGTCCAGCTGTCCGGTGGGGTTGGCGCCGATGGCGACGCCTACGAGCGCCACGCCGATGCGGTCGCCGACCGTGTCGTCGCGGGCCAGTCGGCCGCCGACCTCCTCGGCCCGGCCGGTGGCACGGGTGCGACCGCGCTCCAGTTCTATCGCGAGTACCCGGTGCGCCATCAGGACGACCTGCGCTGGCCCGTCGGTCGCCCGGTGCGCGTTTCCGACGACGGCAACCTCGCGGTCGCACAGAACGGCGGCTACGGCTCGCACGATCTGTGGGCGCTCGAGCCCATGATCCACGAGGCCAACCACCTCCTGCAGACCAAGGGATCGCAGTACCGCCTCGCCGCGACCACGGAGACGCTGTTCGGCCTGTCGCCGACGACCGACCAGCCCCGCGTGCTCACCAAGGTCGCGCCGTGGCATGGACCGACCGGCGCGTTCGGCGAAGACATGACGATGCCGGACGACTGCGGCGTCGGCGCGCACGAGCTCATGGGCGCCGTCGGCGACGACGGCAAGAAGACCGAGACCGTCGCGGTGTTCCGTCGCTTCACCGACCTCGCCGGGAGGATGACCGCGAACTGCGAGGACGTGCCGATGAGGATGAAGCGCGCCATCCTGGAGCCGTTCCTGCGCGCCAAGAACGACGAGGATGTCGAGGGATTCCTGTCGTTCTTCGTCGGCACCAGCAAGCGCAATCTCCTCGACCTCGAGCGCGTCCGCGCACTCGACCAGCCGCTCCAGAAGTTCCGGAGGGCGGTCAGCGAGAACGACCGGATCATGCGCGACGAGCTGCCCCTGTTGCTCGCGGAGCAACAGGCGCTCGACGAGCTCGACGAATCGTCGGACGGCTACGCCTTGCGCCACGACGCCTTCAAGCGGTCGTCGAAGGATCTCGCACGCCGGGTGGAGGAGAACCGGCAGGCCCTCGAGGAAGCCAGGCCGCACTACCTCACGAACCTGCAGGCCATCGACGACCTCGTCGTCGCGGCGTATCAGAAGCTCAGCCCCGAGGAGCGGGACACGTTCGAGCGGCGGACGCGCATCAACCGCTACGCGATGCCGGAGATCGGACAGGCCTTCGCGATCTCGACCGGAGGCAGGAAGCGCAACGTGCAGAAGCCGAGCGGCGAGATCCAGACCACGTACAACGTGCACTGGGCCGGCGTGGTGATGAAGAGCGGCGGCGACACCGTCACCATGGAGAACTCGGCGGAGCACAAGGTGGTGCCGCGCAACAAGAACTGGATCTTCCAGCTGTACGGCGCGCCGTCCGACGAGCAGGACAAGCGCGGGCAGACCTTCCACGAGCAGAACCGCGACGTCGTGGGTGCGCACGGCGAGGCGCCCACCACGATGACGGTGCGCCCCAAGTGACGCTCCTCCGCATCGTCCGGGAATCGGACATCGCGGCCGCGGCGGGCGGCCGCGTCGAGGTGCGCGGCACCTACGCGCCGTGCCACGTCACCGCACGTCCGCATCCGACCGGGCCCGCGATCCACGCCGCCGTCGAGCTCGTCGACGGCACGCGCGTCCTGCTCGAGCCGCCCTACCTGCCGTCGGCCCACCGCTCCGACGCCGAGCGTGCCACGCACGCCGGTCGGCCCGTCCGCGCGGTGGGGACGCTGCTCGCGACCGTACCCGAGGAGTCACCGGGCGCGGCGACGCCGCTGCTGCCGTGCCTCGTCGACGTCGAGGTGATCGAGCCAGCGTAACGGGCGCGGGTCGCATGGTCATCGGCACGATCTCCGCGGACGGCGCATGAGCAACGGACGCGAATGGCGTGGTGGTCAGGGCGAGCGTACGGAGTCGGCCGCTGGTGCGGCGGTCGCGCCGGGGAAACGCACGCGTACGGCCGCGTTGCCTGCGTCTGGTGTCGTGCAGATGCGCGCAGAGTCGGCCCCCGGCGCACTTCCGCTACCGAGCCCGCAGCTCGCGCACGAAGATCCGTTCGGCGTTCACCTGCTAGGCGATTCGGTTGCCGACGCCGAGCCAGAGGGCAAGGAGTACGCCGGCGGGCGCACCGACAAGGGCGACCAAGCTCCAGCAAGCACTCGTCGATCTCGGCTTCCTCCTGCACGAGTACCTGCACACGCTCGCGCACAAGGACTACCAGGCGTGGGCACAGAGCTTCAAGAACGCCGGCGACGGGACCCGCTACAACACGCTCATCGAGGGCTTCTGCGACTTCTTCACGCTGAACGTGCGCCAGACGGTCACGCCCCGATGCCGCGCTGACGGCGAAGATCGAGGGCCCCTACGGTCTTGAACACGGCGCGGTCGTCGCCGAGAGCGACGACATCGTCGTGACACTCTCGCCGCCGAGGACGATGACCGCGTTCTGGAGCGGGCCGTTCAGGACGACCAGCCAGGCGGTGTCGGCGCCCAGCGGGGGCGTGGTGAACGTGACCATCCCGGTCTTGTTGGCCTGGATCCCGTACGGGGTGGGATTCGGAAGCTGCCCGGTCACGCAGTGCCCACGACGAGCGAGCTCGCGGAGGTCCGCGTCGCTCTCCGCACGGCGGACCAGATGACCGCACGATCCGCAGTGGCGCACGTCTGGGTCCGTGGTCTGCGCGAGCGAGCCCCAGGTCCGCGGACACTCGAGGACCATCCGCGGCTGTGCCCGTAGAAGTGGGCGCCCGCCGATCGTCATGCGTGGCTGCGCGAGCCGAGAGCAGACGCTGCACACGTACCCCATCGCGACGACGTCGCCTGCGAGAGAGGGAGGACGCGATAGCACTCGATGCACTTGACCGTCGGTTCCTGCGGTGCGTTCGCGCGCTTCTGCGTCATGGCTCCCCCTGCCTCAGTGATGCGCCTGCTTGTGATTCGGGATCGGCGGGCGGTGCGAGCTTCATCCCCGACACGTGGACGCGTGCTCGTGCGCGCGGCAGCTCGACTTTCCGAGACGTAGCTCGGAACCGAGGGTCGACGAGGTTGACGATACCCGTCACGAACGTCAGGACCAGCATCATGTAGAACGCCACGGCGCCGCCTCGCGGCTCCGCCGCCACGAGCAAGTGCGCCATGCCGGTCGCAAAGACCACAAAGGGCCCGACGAGCAAGGGAACAACGATCGCGCTCACGCCAGTGACCACCTGCAACGCGCGTGACCCTGTGAGCGCGGCGAACGTGGCGCACCCGGCAAGCGAAAGGAGAAGGACCGCGGGCCAGATGCCCACATCGTGGATGCCGCTATGGATGGTGTACGTCGATGACGAGTCGGAGAAGGGACAGCCGCCGTGAAGGCCGATGCAGCCCAGAGCGTCGAGGGCGTTCCGGTCAGACGTGGCGTGCCAGGGAGCGAGCAGCGAGCAGGCGGCCAGGCTCGCGGCGACGGCGCAAAGGACCGCGCAGAAGACGATGCGCGCCTTCACCAGCCGCGCGTATCGTGCGAGCGCGTCATCGGACGACGTCGCCGGTTCGAGATGCTCCATGTCAGCGAGCTCCGTTCGTGCGCGGCATTCCGGATCTCCGGAACAGTGCGGTCGCATCGATGAGCTCACCCATCGGCGGGTCGCCCGTCGCCCGATCGTTCGGAGTCGGCTCTCGCCAGCGTGCGAACGGATCGAAGTCATCGAGGTTCATGAGATCTCGCCTGCTGTCTGACGAGCCCTATCGAGCCCACCGAAGCGAGGTTGCGTACCCGGCCCCGATTCCCGCAGCGACTTGGATTCGCTAGACTTTTCACGATCGCTCACCGTCCCACGAAGAGAACGCGGCCCGAGGCCAGGGGAACGACCTGAGCCGGCGTGCTCAGCGGATCTCGGTCCGTGACGAGACGCTTCCCTACCGTCGTGAGCCGTGGGTGCGACACCTGCCGCAAGTCCGAGGAGCCGGCGGTCGTGGCCCCCTCGGACCGCCTGCTCGTGAGTCCATCGACGAGCACGACCTGGCCGAGTGGAGGAGATCGCCCTGCTACGCGCCGCCGTCCTGGCCGCGCTGCTCTCCAACGACGTGGCGTCGGCCCACGAACGCAACGGCTACCCGCACTTACGACGAATGTATGCACCGCACGCAACCGCGCGAACTCAACGACGACAACAGCCGCGTCCTACCAACCAACGGATCTGTCTGCTGAGCACCGGAGGAAGACCATGAAGTCGATCGTGATCATGCTTGGGGTGACGCCGCTCGTGATGATGGGCGCGAGAACGGCCACGGCGCAGTCCACCGAGAGCGCTCCAGAGGCGTCGTCCTCCGCCGCGCAAGAACCACCCGCGCCGATCGTGCGCAGCGCGCCGCCGGGGATGGAGCAACTTGCTGCTCTTCGTTCGGCCCAGGAAGCGCCGAAGCCGGCAGCCTACTGGCGCAGCGGCTTGACGCTGCGAGCTGGCCTTGGTGTCGGCTCGTTCATCGCCTCCGAGTCCACCACCGATCAGGGCTCGGGCACCAACACCACCGTCGCCATCGGTGGGTTCCCAACACAACGACTCGCGGTGCTCGTGCAGATCGATTACACGAACACCGACCGGTACGAGGTCGGCAACGCATCGGACCTCCAGCTAGCGGGTCTCGCGGCGGACTGGTTTCTCACCGATCAGATCATGGTCGGCGCCGGCGTCGGGCAGGCCGAGACCTTACTGGACACGCACACCGACGCGTCCGGACTCGGAGTGCAGGGGCGGTTCGGGTACCTCGTGACGCAACGACGGCAGCACGCGGTCGACCTCCTCGGCACGGTCACGACCGCTCGATTCGACACGACCCAGGTCACGGCGATCAACGTCGGCGTCGGCTACCGCTTCCTCTGAGATGGAGACCGTCATGACTCGTCCATTGTTCGTGTTCGTCGTCGTCTCGATGCTCGCAACCTCGTGCCTTCACTCCACCCAGCGGCAGGACACCGCCGCGACCGCGAAGCTGGCGCAGATCGACCAGTCCCGCTCGGCGTGGCACACCAGTCGCGGCCCGCGTCAGGCGGTCGAATACGCCCGCGCCGTTCACGACGCGCTCCAATCGGGTGCGTACCGGGTCGCCCCGCGGCGATGGGAGACAGACCTGCCCGACTCCATCAAGGCGCTCGATCTCGCGACGGTCACAGCGGGCGGCGACGCAGCGCAGCTCGTCGCATGGCGTGCGGTGCTGCTGGGCGACAACGCTCAGCCCGCCGAGGCGCTGCAGGAGTTCAAGCGCTCGCTGTCGATCGGCCCGACATACCTCGCCGCGGCGGGGCTCGCCTCCTACCACGCCCAGACGGGCGACCTCGAGTCACTACATGCGGTGTGCAGCACCACGGCGCCAGCGCTCTCGGACAGCGACCGCTACGACCTCATGGTGGCCTGCCAGCATGCGTCGAACGCGCTGACCGAGGAAGCTGGCCTGCCATGGGCGAGCGCCGCCGATCTCGAGTGGTACCGCGCCGAGCGAGAGCGACGGCGCCAGCGCGCCGAGGTGGAGGCTCAAGCGGCGCGGGAGAAGCAGCAGGAGGATCTCAGCGCTCGACGAGACCAGATGATGGTCAACAAGATGTGCCGCGAGGAGTGCGCCGAGACGGCCAGTCGCTGCTACGCGAACTGCAACAGCATCGGCTACAAGGCGTGCGCGTATGGCTGCGAGTCTCGCGAGAAGCAGTGCCGGCAGACGTGCGAGTAGCCACGTACCCGACCACCATCTCGGCGTAGATTCTGACAGAGCCGCTGACAGAATCCTCGATTCTGACCGCGATGTGGACAGAATCGACGCGACGCCGTCCTCCCTCGCGACGGCCGAGCCTCTCGCGTGGCCATCGACGCTACCTCAGCTCCGAATTCGTGGCGCACGTGCCGCGATAGGTCTTCTCGCACTCGTCGAGGCTGCTCTGGTACATGCGGATATCGATGTTCGAGATCTGGCGAGGGCCGCCGATGCCGGTGGCATCGATATCGTTTCGATCGAGCAGGTGTAGACGCCGGTCAAGACGAGCGGAGCCGGCGCGTCGCCTCCCATGGGATGGTCGTCAACCCAGGTGCAGGCAGCGGCCATGAGGCAGGCCGCCAGGAATCCGAGAAGGCGCGGAGATGTCTTCATGGCCGCCCGTATCGGAGCGCCATGTTCAGAGTTTCCGCGGAAACGTCGGCGCGCTCCCGTGGGCAGGGCTCGCTGGCGTCGCGGCTCCGAAAAGCGAGAAGCCACGCGCGTGTACGCGTGGCATCCGTGGAGCTGTGGGGGATCGAACCCCAGACCTCTAGAGTGCGATTCTAGCGCTCTCCCAGCTGAGCTACAGCCCCGAGTTTTCAGTGCGTCGGGGGACCCGACGCAGGCGCAGTTAGGTACCAGCAGGGTTCGGGGCTGTCAAGCCGGGCGATGGAGTCGTGCGTTGGAGGAGGGATGCGAATCCAAGGAATCGTCCTGGCTGGGGTCCTGGCCGTCGCCGGGGAGGCGTGGGGACGGCCGCCGCCGCCGGATGAATACCCGGAGGAAGAGCCGAAGAAGCCGGCGATCGAGTGGTCGACCTGGGTGCGAGTCGCGTACGGGGCGGCGCCGGCGGCGGTCGAGGCGCGGCCGCGAGTGACGAGCCCGGTCGATCCGCCGGATGCGCGGGATCAGGGTTGGGAGACGGCGGGCGGGATCGAGGCGACGGTCGGGATCGCGGATGGCGGGCGCGTGCGCGTCGGACCCTGGGCGGAGGTGCGGACGAGCAGCGACGCGGTCGTCGGGGGCGAGATCGTGATCGCCGGCGCGCCGCGCGAGCTCGACATGTTCTGGTACCGGGGCGAGGGCGTCGTCATGGGTCGGTTCGGTGGGAACCGGGAGATCATCACGGCGGCGGTGTCCTATGGGTACCGCGCGCCATGGAAGCTACGGGGGCCGTGGCGTGGGACGACGAAGTACATGATCGGCGTGCGGATGGTTGGATCGTGGACGCGCGCCGTCGACAACCCCGAGCTGTGGTCGGCGACGCTCGGGCTGGAGACGGAGCCGGTCGGGGCGCTCCGGTATCTGCTGGGCATCCGCTCCTGGTACTGAGATGATGCGGACGTGCGCGCCAGCCGTGGGATCCTGACGCTGATCGCGGCGTTCGCCGCAGCATGTGGTGGTGGAGAGGGGGACGGCGACGGAGGAGGTGATGCCGGCGTCGACGCGCGCAGTGGGCCGACATCGATGGAGGTGTTCGACCCAACCGTGGTGCGGCGGTTCGAGCTGACGGTCGCGCAGGCGGACTGGGACCGCATCAACGTCGACCCACGCACCGAGGAGTACGCGCCTGCGGACCTGCGCTACGGAGACTTCGAGATGGCGAACATCGCCGTGCGCTACAAGGGCGCGGTCGGATCGCTCGCCTTGTGCTTCAACCAGCAGGGGCAGCGCATCTGTCCCAAGCTGTCGATGAAGCTCAAGTTCGACGAGTACGTCGACCGGCAACGATTCGCCGGGCTCAAGCGGATCAACTTCCACGCGATGTACCGCGACCCGTCGCACATGAAGGAGCGGATCGGGTACGGACTCTTCCGCGCGGCGGGCGTGCCGGCGCCACGCTCGGTGCACGCACGGCTGATCGTGAACGGGATGGATCTCGGGCTGTTCGCGCTGGTCGAGGAGGTCGACGGCGAGTTCGTCGAGGATCACTTCCGCGACGTCGACGGGACCGGCGAGGGCAACCTCTACAAGGAGGTGTGGCCCATGCACACGACCGACGCGCCGTACCGGATGGCGCTCGACACCAACGAGGAGCTGAACCCGCCGGTCGACAAGATGGTGCGGTTCGCGACCGCCTTGAACGGCGCGAACGCGTCGACGTTCCGCGGCGTCGTGAGCCAGTGGATGGATCTGCCGACGCTCGTGAGCTACCTCGCGGTCGACCGGCTCATCGATCACTGGGACGGCATCGTCGCCTGGTACTGCCCGGGTGGCAGCGGGCAGTGCTTCAACCACAACTACTTCTGGTACGAGCAGGCGAACGCCGACCGGGTGTGGCTCCTGCCGTGGGATCTCGACAACACGATGATGGTGCCGAGCCCGATCCGCGACGGCTACGGGATGCCGGACTGGAACGCGTCGCCGACGGACTGCGCGCTGCGCCAGATCTTCCTCGGGTTCTATGGACGGCCGCCGGCGTGCGACCGGTTCATCGGGCTCATGGCGCAGGTCCTGTGGAGCGACTACCAGGCGCGCACATCGGAGCTCCTCGCCGGGCCGGCGACGATGGCCGCCCTCGAGGCAGAGGTCGCCGCGATGGAGGCGTTGCTCGCGCCGGAGGTGGCGACGGACATGTACGGGCCGGGGATGTCGGGGTGGCAGCAAGCGGTCGCCGACCTGCGCGCGGATCTGCCTGTGCTCCGGGCGCGTGTCACGCCGTAGATGGCTCGAGCGAGTCGAAGGGTTCGCCTTCGACGTCGTGCTCGTCGCCGTCGCGGCGATGGTGAGCAGCGACGAGATCCAGGCGTGGCTCCTCGACCACCCGCGCGAGCTGTACTACGGGATGTCGGCGCTGCACGTGGTCGCGTTTCCGGCCCTCATCTGTGCGGTCGTCGCCGGCTACGGCAAGAGCGAACAGGCGATGCAGGGGAAGGGCTCGAGCGTCCTCGTGTGGGCGACGGTGCTCTTCTTCGGGTGCAGCTTCATCGTCCCCGGCGTGCTCGGGCTCGCGCTCGACCAGCAGCTCTGGGTGATGATGGCGACCATCTTCGGGCCGCTGGTGCTGCTCGCCGCCGCCGGGGGCGCGCTGGTCCACGCCGAGAAGCGGCGATGGATCGCGCCCGCGAGGGTCGGCGCGCCGAAGCCGTGGTGGAAGGTGCAGGCGCTCGCGCTGCTCGCGTGGGCATACCTCCTGTGGATGGAGACGACGATGCTCGTCGCCGCCGAGGAGGGCGGCGCGCTCGCCGAGGCCGGGCTGCCGATGGGGGTGGTCGTCGACTACGTGCCGGTGCGGGTGATGCTGTATTACCTGCGCGACACGTCGCGATGGGAGCTCGTGACCATCGTCGCCAGCACGCTCCATCTCCTCGTGCGGCTCGGCGTCGCGTGAGTGATACGCTCCGCGCGTGAGCACCACGCGGACGTATCGGACGTGTCCCTTGTGCGAGGCGACGTGCGGGCTGGCGATCGACATCGCCGACGGCGAGGAGCGCACGGTGCGCGGGGTGCGCGGCGACGAGGCGGATCCGTTCTCGCGCGGCTACCTGTGCCCCAAGGCGTACGGGCTCAAGGCGCTGCACGAGGATCCGGACCGGCTGCGCGCGCCGCTCGTGCGCGGCAAGGACGGCGAGCTACACGAGGCGAGCTGGGACGAGGCGTTCGGGGTCGCGCTCGGGAGGCTCGGCGAGCTGAAGGCGAAGCACGGCGCGGACTCGATCGCGGTGTACCTGGGCAACCCGTCGGCGCACAGCCTCGACGCGATGGTCTACGGGCAGGTGCTCCTGCGCGCCCTCGGCTCGAAGCAGCGGTACAGCGCGAGCTCCGCGGACCAGCTGCCCAAGATGGTGACGGCGGCGCTCATGTTCGGCGGCGGATTGACGGTGCCGGTGCCGGATCTGGACCGCACGCAGCGGCTGATGATCTTCGGGGCCAACCCGCTGGCGTCCAACGGCAGCCTGATGACGGCGCCCGACGTGAAGGGACGACTCGACGGGATCCGCGCGCGCGGCGGACGGATCGTCGTCGTGGATCCGCGGCGCAGCGAGACGGCGGCGCGGGCCGACGAGCACGTCGCGATCCGGCCGGGCGGCGACGCGGCGATGCTGCTCGCGATGGTGCAGGTGCTGTTCGACGAGGGGCTCGTCCGGCTGGGCGCGTGCGACGGGCGGGTGCGCGGGCTCGACGAGGTGCGCGCGGTGACGGCGCGCTTCACGCCCGAGCGAGTGGCGGCGCGGACCGGCGTCGACGCGGCGACGATCCGGCGGCTCGCGCGCGAGCACGCGGCGGCGGAGTCGGCGGCGTGTTACGGGCGCATCGGGACGACATGCCAGGAGTTCGGGACGCTGGCGAGCTGGGCGGTGGACCTGGTGAACGTGCTGACCGGCAACCTCGATCGCGCGGGCGGCGCGATGTTCACGACGCCGGCGGTGATGACCGGGCGATGGCGGCGGCGCAGCGACGCTCGGTTCGGGCGGTTCACGAGCCGCGTGAAGGGGCTGCCGGAGATGTTCGGCGAGCTGCCGGTGGCGACGCTCGCCGACGAGATCGAGGGCGACGACGACGCGCGGGTGCGCGGGCTCATCACGATCGCCGGCAACCCGCTGGTGTCGGCGCCGGGTGCGGGGCGGCTGGCGAAGGCGTTCGCCGCGCTGGAGTTTCGCGTCGCGGTCGATCCGTACGTGAACGCGACGACGCGGCTCGCCGACGTGATCCTGCCGCCGCCGTCGGCGCTCGAGCGCGCGCACTACGACGTCGCGCTCTACCAGCTCGCGGTGCGCAACGTCGCCCGCTTCTCGGCGCCGACGTTCGCGCCGGCGGCGGGGCAGCCGGCGGAGTGGGAGATCTTGCTGGCGCTGGCCAAGGGGCTCATGGGCATGGCGGCGGCGCCGCTCGCGATGGCCGACGACCTCGTGGTGCGCGAGCTGGTGAGCCGCGAGCTCGCGGACATGGCGGAGGCCGGCGAGCGCGTGCCGGTCGACGCGGCCGGCGCGGTGCTGGCGCTGGGCGAGCGCCGCGGACCGGCGCGCGTCGTCGATGCGCTGCTCCGGCTCGGGCCCTACGGGGACGGGTTCGGCGCGCGGCCGGACGGGCTCACGCTCGACCGGCTCGTCGGCGAGCATCCCCACGGCATCGACCTCGGGCCGCTCGCGCCACGACTGCCGGGCATCCTGCGGACCGGGAGCCAGCAGATCGAGCTGGCGCCCGCGCTCGTGCTCGACGACGTGCCGCGGCTCGAGCGCGCGCTGGACGCGGCGCCGCCGGAGATGGTGCTCATCGGGCGGCGCGATCTGCGCAGCAACAACTCGTGGATGCACAACCTCGTGCCGCTCATCAAGGGGCCGGCGCGGTGCACGCTGCGCGTCCATCCCGACGACGCGACCCGGCTCGGGCTCGTGGACGGTGGCGGCGCGCGGGTCACGAGCAAGGCCGGCGAGGTGGTGGCGCCGGTCGAGGTGTCGGACGAGCTGCGCCCCGGCGTGGTGTCCCTGCCCCACGGCTTCGGGCACGACCTGCCGGGCGTGCGGATGGACGTGGCCCGCGCCCACGCCGGCGTGAACGTGAACATCGTTTCGGACGAAGGCTTCGTCGACGTGCCCAGCGGCAACGCGGCGTTCAACGGCGTGCCGGTCACGGTCGCGCCGGCCTGAGCCGGGGCCGCTTCTCGGCAGGTCGCGTTGCGATCGGCAACGTCTGGTTTCGGGGACGGGTCGGAGGCCTCGCGATCCCGACAGGTTGCGCGCCCGCGGCGAGGGCACGCTTGATGCTTGTTCACGTCGGTGATGCGTTCGCTCGCGGCCGCCACCTTCGTTCTCGGTGCCTGCGCGACGTCGACGATGGAGACCCACGACGGGCCCGCGGCGGAGGCGGACGCCCGCGTCGACGGCGCCCCGGTCGCCGACGCGGCCCCGGATGCGGGGGTGGTCGCCGATGCCGCGGTGGACGCGGCGGCCGACACGGATGCGGACCCGGGCGCGGACGCCGCGCCGTGCACCATCTCGACGGGACACACGCCGACGCTCGACGGGGTCGCCGACCTCGCCGAATATCCGACGGCACAACGGCTCACACCCGGCGCGACGATGGCGGCGACCGACGAGGTCGGCATCACCTGGGACCCGACGTACCTGTACGTCACGGTGACGAGCCAGGCGTTCCTCGATGGCTCCAAGCCGCTGCACGTCTACGTCGAGACCGGCGTGTCGCTCGCGCCGGCCGCGCCGCGCGCCGGCAAGGAGTACAGCGGGCACACGGCGCAGGTCGGGTTCGGCGCCGGGTACGTGATCGCGACGCGGCGGACCAACGACTTCGGCAGCGGGCCGTACAACGCCATCTACGCGTCTGGCGGCACACCGGCGTGGACCACGCGCGCGCACACGCTCGAGCCCGGGTTCCACGTGTTCGCGTCGTCCGACAACCGGACACTTTCGGTCCGCGCGCCGTGGAGCGAGCTCGGCGGCTGCCCGCTCGCGATGCGCATCAGCGTGCACGTGGTGAACGGTGCCGCGGGGAACGAGTGGAAGGATCTGGTGCCGGCGACGCACACGCCATGGCTCACCGGCGGCGGCGGATACTACGAGGCGGCGTTGACGGGCGATCCGGCGATCAGTGGCTGGACGCTGAGGTAGCAGAAGGTCCTTCGACCCGGCACGAACGGGCTCGTCTCACGGTCGCCTCACGTTGTGAAAAGACCGGACGGCAGCGATGACAGCCCTGTCCGGACGCCGGACGTCGTTCACGCGCAAGCGCGCGACGACAGGTCGCGGCACGCGCGTTGCTGAAGCTTCGGCGCATGATGCGACACACCTCGTTCCTCACGGTTCTCTCCCTCTCGGTGTTCGCCGCGTGCGCGGCGGACGATGACCAGACGCCCACGACGCCGACCTCGCAGGTCGAAGGCGAGATGCGCTACAAGGACGCGACCACGAACGCCGACGGCTCGCCGCGCGAGGCAGAGGCACCGCCGGCGCAGCAGGCGCTGGTCACCGTCGAGGTGCGCGGCACCGGGACGATCGGCGGGCTCGAGGCGACCGAGTGCGCGCTCGAGTCGGCGAGCGGCCAGTTCCGGGCGCTGTTCGACAGCACGGTCCAGATCGACGACGGCGGCGTGTACGCGGCCGGCTACGGCGAGGGTGACGGGCGCATCGAGACGCTCGGCGGATGCGAGATCCCGAACCTCACGGTCGGCGTGATCACCGACGTCGTCGTGCGAGCCGAGCTCGAGGCGAACACGGTCAACTGCCAGAGCTACTGCGACGCGAACGCGCGCGCGACGGCCGAGGCGCAATGCCAGGGCGCGCAGGATCAGGCCTCGTGCCGCGGCGCGGCCGAGTCGACCGCGTCGGCCTCGTGCAACACCGAGTGCACCACGCAGCGCGAGGTGATCGTCGCCGAGGCGTCCCTGTCGGCGAGCCTGCTCGGGGAGCTCGACGCCGAGGCGCTGCGCGCGGCGGCCTTCGGCGACTTCGCGGCCGACCTGACGTTCGACCGGATGGAGTAGCCGCTGAGCGAATCCCGACAGCGGTGTCGTGGTCGGGGCGCGCAGTCGAGGCCGGCTCAGGTGTAACAATGTCGCCGTGCACCCCGATCCTGAGCTGCTCGAAGGTGATCTCTCCCGGCTCGGCAACGCGCTCGTCTCGGCCGCGGCCGAGCTGTCCGGAGACCGGACGGTCGCGATCCTGCGCGGGCTGCGCGACGCGGCGACCGCGCTGCGTCAGGGCCAGCTGCCGGGAGGCCGCGCGGAGCTGGCCCGGCGCGTCGCCGAGCTCGGCATCGACGACATGGAGGACGTGACCCGCGCCTTCACGCACTGGTGCCACCTGATCAACTCGGCCGAGGAGCAGCAGCGGATCCGCGCGCTCCGCCGGCGCGACAGCCACGAGGACGGCGTCGCCGCGGCGGTGCGGAACATGCGCGACGCCGGCATGAGCGCCGACGACGTCGCCGCGTTCTTCGACCACGCGCTCGTCATGCCGGTCCTCACCGCCCACCCGACCGAGGCGCGGCGGCGCTCGGTGCTCGATCACCTGGGAGCGATCGCCGAGCTGCTCGATCTGCTCGAGCGGCCCATCGGCGGCCCGGCGCGCCGCGACGCCGAGGACGACGTCATCGCCGAGGTGCTCTCGTTGCTCGGCACCGAGGAGTCGCGTGCGCGCACGCCGACCCCGCACGACGAGCTCGAGACGGTGATCGCCACCTTCCGCCGCACGCTGTTCGAGGTGACCGCGGACGTCTACGACGATCTCGACGACGCGCTGGCCGCGACGTGGCCGGAGCGGGCGTGGCGCGTGCCCGCGTTCTTCCGCTGGGGCACGTGGGTCGGGGGTGATCGCGACGGCAACCCCAACGTGACCGCGCACGTGACGCGCGCCGCCTTCGAGCGGCAGCGGACGGTCGTGCTGGAACGCCACCTCGCCGACGTGCGCGAGCTCGGCCGCACGCTGTCGGTGTCGGCGCAGCGCGTGGTCTCGCGCGAGGGCATCGAGGATCTGGTGCGCAGCCTGGTGCGCGACCGCGAGCGCATGCCCGAGGTCGCCGCCCGCGCGATGCCGCGCGCGCCGCGCGAGCCGTGGCGCGAGAAGCTCTGGTACATCGCGGCGCGGCTGCGCGCGACGCTCGAGCGCGGTGACGACAGCTACGTCGACGCCGCCGGCTACCTGCGCGATCTCAACCTGCTCGAGCGCGGGCTCCAGGGCGCGGGCTTCGGCCGGCTCGCGCGCGGGCTCCTGCGCCGCTGCCAGCGGCGCGTCGAGGTCTTCGGCTTCCACCTGGCGAGCGTCGACATCCGCCAGCACTCGTCGGTGCACGAGAGGGTCGTCGACGAGCTCCTCGCCGCGGGCGGCCACGCGGGTTACGCCGCGCTCGACGAGGCGGCGCGGGTCAAGCTCCTGGGCGACGTGCTGGCGCGACCGATCGCGCCGGTGCGCGATCGCACGGCGCGCAGCGAGACGGCGCAGGACCTGCTCGGCACGCTCGACATGGTCGGACGCGCGTGCCGAGAGCTCGGCGAGCGCGCGTGCGAGCGCTACGTCGTCAGCTTCACCAGCCAGCTCTCGGATCTGCTCGAGGTCGTGTTCCTGACCCGCGCCGCCGGCCTCGCGCCCGGCGAGGTGCGGCCGGTGCCGCTGCTCGAGCAGCTCGAGGATCTCGAGCACGGCGGCGCGCTCGCCCGGCAGATGCTCGCGCACCCGGTCGTGCGCGACGAGATCGGCGGCGAGCTCGAGGTGATGATCGGCTACTCGGACTCGGGCAAGCAGGTCGGCTACGTCGCGTCGGCGGTGGCGCTGCGGCGCGCGCAGATCGAGCTCGCTGACGTGGCGCGCACCGAGGGCGTGACCCTGACCGTGTTCCACGGCCGCGGCGGCGCGATCGGTCGCGGTGGCGGCCCCGCCGGCGAGGCGATCCGCGCGCAGCCGGTGCAGGCGCTCCGCGGGCGCGTGCGCGTCACCGAGCAGGGCGAGACGATCACCGCGCGCTACGCCCGCCCCGAGATCGCGCACCGCGATCTCGAGCTGACGCTCGGCGCGGTCCTGCGCGCGGCGGCCGACGAGCGCGCGACCGTCGACCCGGCGCTCGACGGCGCGCTCGACGTGGCGGCGGCCGCGGCCCTCGCCGCCTACCAGCAGCTGACCGACGACCAGGAGCAGCTCGCGCGCTACACGCTCGCGGCGACGCCGATGCAGCACGTCGGCAAGCTGCCGATCGGCTCGCGCCCTGCGTCGCGCAAGGCCGGGTTCACGCTCTCGGATCTGCGCGCGATCCCCTGGGTGTTCTCCTGGAACCAGAGCCGCCACGGCATCCCGGGATGGTTCGGGCTCGGCAGCGCGCTCGAAGGGCTCGCCAAGGAGATCGGCGCCGACGCGGTGCCGGCGCTGCTGTCGCGATCGCGCTTCCTGCGCGCGCTCGTGCACAACGGCGAGCTCGCGATGGTGCGCGCCGACATCGACGTCGCGCGCGAGTACGCGCAGCTCGCCGACGCCGACGATCGCGCGGTCTTCGCGGTGATCGAGGCGGAGCACGCGCGCACGCGCGAGGCGCTGGCGCGCCTCGCCGGCCTCGACCAGACGCTGGCCGATCGACCACACCTCGCGGCGTCGGTGCGGCGGCGCAACCCGTACATCGACGTGCTCTCGCACGCGCAGGTCGAGCTCATCCGCCGGCTGCGCGCCGCCGAGTCAGCGGGCGCCGAGCCCGGCGAGCGCGACCGCCTGTCGGCCGCGATCTTCACGACGATCAGCGGCATCGCGGCCGGGCTGCAGACCGCGGGCTGATCTCCGCGGCTCAGAACGGGATGTCGTCGTCGGGGCCGCCGCCGCCGTAGCCGCCGCCGCCGCCGCCGGCCGGGCTGGGCCCGAAGTCGGGCTCGGGGGGCGGAGGCCCTTCGTCGCCGCCGCCGCGCCGCGCGCCACCGCCACCGCCACCACCGTCACGTCCGCTCGACAGGAACTGGACGTCGTTGGCGATGATCTCGGTGATGTAGCGCTTCTGGCCTTCCTTGTCGTCGTACGAGCGGGTCTGGATGCGCCCCTCGATGAAGACCTGGCGCCCCTTGGCGAGGTACTTGGCGCAGATCTCGGCGGTCTTGCCCCAGACCACGATCCGGTGCCACTCGGTGCGTTCCTGGCGCTGACCGTTCTTGTCCTTCCAGCTCTCGCTGGTGGCCAGACGGAGCTCACAGACGCCGGCGCCGCTCGGGGTGTACCGCATGTCCGGGTCCGCGCCGAGGTGCCCGATGAGGATGACTTTGTTCACTCCGCCGGCCATGGATGCTCCTTACGAAAGCGGGATTAGCACGTATCTATGACAGCTCTCATCTGGTTTCGGCGCACCCGCGTGGTTCGTGTTAGTAAGCCCTCCGATGTACCAGCAGTTGCGCGTGGCTGTCGTCATCCCGGCCTTCAACGAGGAGGCTGCCGTCGGCAGCGCGATCACCGCGGTCCCCGACTTCGTCGATCACGTGATCGTGGTCGACGACGCATCGAGTGACGCGACGGCGACGGTCGCCGAGGATGCGGGCCGCGCCCGCGGCGCCGTCGAGGTGATCACGCACGCCACGAACCGCGGCGTCGGCGCGGCGATCGTCACCGGCTACCGGCGCGCGCTCGAGCTCGACTGCGACGTCGCCGCGGTGATGGCGGGCGACGGCCAGATGGATCCGGCGGACCTGCCGGCGGTGATCGCGCCGATCGCGGACGGCCACGCCGACTACGTCAAGGGCAACCGCTTTCGCCACCCCGACGTGTGGCGTGCGATGCCGCCGGCCCGCATCGTCGGCAACCTCGTCCTCTCGGCGGCGACCCGGCTCACGTCGGGCTATCGCCACGTGTTCGACTCGCAGTGCGGCTACACCGCGATCAGTCGCGTCGCGATCGGTGCGCTCGATCTCGACCAGCTCTTCCCGCGCTACGGCTATCCCAACGACCTGCTCTCGCGCCTGCACGTCGTCGGCATGCGCGTCGTCGACGTGCCGGTGCGCCCGGTGTACGGGCCGGCGTGGAAGAGCGGCATCAACTTTGGCACGGCGATCCATCCGATCCCGTGGGTGCTCTTGCGCTCGTGGAGCTCGCGTGTCGCGAGCGAGGCGATGGCGCGGTGGCGCTAGTCGGCGTCGTCGCCACGTCGTATCCGCGCTGGGCCGGCGACGCCGCCGGCGGTTTCGTCGAGGGCCACGCGGCCTGGCTGCGCGGGCGGGGTGACGAGGTCGACGTCGTCGCCGCCGGCCGTGGCTTGCCGGTGCCGCACGGGCTCTTCTACGACGGCGGCGCGCCCGAGGCGCTCGAGCGCGGCGGGGTCAGCGTCGTGGCGGCGGCGGCCGGGTTCTCGACGAGGATGCTGGCCGAGGTGACGCGCCGCGCGCGCCGCTGGGACGCCGTGGTCGCGCACTGGCTCGCGCCGTCGGCGGTGGCGGCGGCGCTGGCGACGCGCCGGATCCCGCTGTGCGCGATCGCGCATGGCGGCGACGTGCACCTCCTCGCGCGCGCGCGGCTGCTCGCGCCGGTGCTCGCGCTCCTCGTCGCTCGCGATGCGCGGCTCGTGTTCGTGAGCGACGAGCTGCGCCGGCGCGCGCTCGACGCCGTGCCGCGCCCGCTCGCGTCGCGCGTCGCGGCGCGCGCGATCGTGCAGGCGATGGGCGTCGACGACGCGCGCAGCGAGGACATCGCGCGGCGACGTGAGGTGCGGCGCGCGGCGGGTGCGGCCAGCGCGACGACGACGACGACGATCGTCGTGCTGGCGCGCCTCGTGCCGGTGAAGCGCGTCGACGTCGCGATCGACGCGATGGCGTTCTTGCCGCCGGGCGCGCGCCTCGTCATCGCCGGCGACGGCCCGCTGCG
>ERZ761607.1282-NODE-1282-length-32589-cov-8.778908_pt1 | contig 32589 bp, 26 predicted proteins | sample MGYA00511164_ERZ761607 | MGnify/ENA primary metagenome ERZ761607 (study PRJEB28899, sample SAMN02445080) | bioreactor sludge metagenome | biome: EBPR sludge | place: Australia: Brisbane, Thorneside Wastewater Treatment Plant | collected 2011-06-22 ... | reverse complement strand
GATATTTGCCGAGGTCATGCCAAAGACCGGCCAACTTGGCCCAATCACCTGCGCCAAAGGCGGCAGCGAATGATTCGGCCAAATCCGCCACTCCGCGTAAATGATCCTCAAGATGATGGGGCAGCCATTGTCCATTGCTGTCTGGTCGGACGTGAGCGAGAAAAACAGAAGATTTTTCTGACATAGATAATTTCCTGATTGCTAACGAAATGTGGAACTGCGATCATAGTATCCGCAGTTAATTTTCTGAATGAAAATAGCCAGTTATTTGACTCTCACCAGCCACGGTAACTCAACGTAATGGCCAGTCCGCTCCATCTGCTCGTCATCGACCTCGAAACCCGCCCCGATTCGGCGATCCTGCCGGCCGGCCGCGATCCAGAGGCGTTTCCCAAACCGATCCAGCATCAAATCATCACGCTCGGATTTCTGTTGGCGCGCATCGAGCGCGACGGGCAAAGCGAGCGTTACGTGGTGCGCAAGCTGGGATCGGCCAGCATCGCCGACCGGGGAGAACGGGAAATTCTGGCGGGATTCTGGCAGATGGTGGATCGCAACCGGCCCCGTGTGGTGACGTGGAACGGGCGTGGCTTCGACGCCGCCGTGCTCAAGCAACGCTCGCTGATCCACGGGCTGACCGCCTACAACTGGCATCGCACCGATCCCCGCTTCGGCTACGACTATCGCTTTCAAACCGAATGGCACTGCGATTTGATGGACGTGCTGTGCGATTATGGCGCGTCGCCCCGACTGGGATTGGATGAGGCGGCGCAAGCCTTGGGCCTGCCGGGAAAATGGAACGGCCACGGCGCCGAGGTGGCGGATTTGGTCGCCGCTGGCGATTACGCCGCCGTCGACCGTTACTGCGAAGGGGACGTGCTGAATACTTACGTCCTTTATCTGCGCTGGGCGCATTTGAGCACCCGCCTCAGCCCGCGCGGCCACAACGCCAGCGTGCAAGATTTACTGGATTATCTTGAGCGGGGTCGAGAGCCCTATTCCCATTGGGGCGAATTCCTCGACCGCTGGCAGGCCAGCGCGCAGCCCTGTCCGCTGTTCGTCAACGAACCACTGGGCCAGCCGGGGCCGCAATTGCCAGAATCGCATTTGCGGAGCGAGGATGTGTTGCCGTGAGCAATATCTAATCAACCAATCCAACGTCATGGGGCGGACATACTCATTTTGACCCGCGTCAAAATGAACCGAACGGGCCATCGCGGCCCAAAATAACTTCCGGAATGGCTGTCGCCATCCTCCATTCGCGGCGATGGCCTGCGGTGGACGTTGCAAATGGATCTGGCACGGAGTGTGCTTTTTGCCTCCGCTGTGTGAATCAAAAGAGAACCTGCCATGGCCGCACGCTTCGTGGAGCTCCAACCGCACAATGGATTTGACCGCTTCGCCAACCCCAACTGGCAGATGGTGCCGGCTATCGGCTCCAGGACCCTGCTGCTGCAAGGGGTGGGCGATGTCCCCGTCGCCAGCAGCAATCCCCGAATCGCCACCGTATCGGTCTCGGAGGTTTTCGGCGTCCGATTCGTCAGAATCAACGGCGTGCGGGCGGGAAGCTGTCAAATTCAAGTCGGCTTGGGGCCGATTTTCGACGTTGTTCTGGATGTGTCGGTCAAAAATAAGAAGCGGGTGCGCACCTCGTTTCATTATGTTGATGACGGTCGAGTGCAAAAGACTTCGCGCCTCATCGGCGATCTGAACGATATGATCGCGGCCGCCAATCAGATTGTCTTGCCTCAAGCCAATGTCGAACTCACGCGCCACGGCGCCGCGCCGCTGCGGATCGCCCAGAACCTGCGGCGGGTGGTGCGTTTTTCCGCGCATCTTTCCGGCGTCGCGGCCCGGCAGCACGAATGGGATATCGTGACCGGCCACGCCGACAGGACCGCCGACTTCAACGTGTTCTTCGTCAAGGAATACGAGCAGGATCGGACGCCGCTGCGCGATGATGCCGAAGCCGGCACGCTGGGCGGCAGCTGTATCTTCGAGGACGACACCATCGATCCGGCGGGCTTGGTCCTGGCGCACGAACTGGTCCATCATTTGGGCGTCGATCACACCAACAACCAGCGCGATCTGATGTTCGACGGGTCGCCTAGCGGAATCTTTATCCCCAAGGATCACGCCAACACCGCCAATCCTTGAGCTTAAAAATGCGTTTGGCGTCCTTGTCGGTCCCTTCTTTACCGATCCGCGCCGCAGCCGCTTTAATGCTGCTGGCGGTTCATTCGATCACTGGGAATTTCGTCATGGCCAAACAGGCGGTCAATCTCGAACAGCGGGTCGAACAGGCGTTCCGGGCCGCGCGCGACAACGAGTTCGACCGCATCGGCCAATTACCCGCCTTAGGTCCGCGCGTGGCCCCGTTGCTCGCGCCATACCTGCGTGATGAACAAGCAGACATCCGGCGCGAGGCGGTCGCGGTGCTCGCCGCGCTCGGTGGCGAATCGGCCAAGCCTTTATTGGTGGAAGCGCTCGGCGATCAAGATGCGGAGATCCGCGAGCGCGCAGCTCGCGCCCTCTATGTTGCATATCAGCCCAGCGCGTTGGCGCGCGACAAGGCGGTCGGTCCGGCGCTGCGCGCGAGCGTCCTGGCCGGCAACCCCAGCGCGGCGGGTTTATTGTTGCTGGGCTATTTTCCCGATGCCGAGAACGAGCGGGCGCTACGCGAAGTGGTCGATCAATTTGGCGGGGAACTCACGAAATTATCGGACAGCGGACCGTCGGTGATGGCGGCGCTGCCGGCGCGGATCGCGCTGTCGCAATTGGGCGACCGCGAGGCGCGCGAGGCGCTGTTGGGCGTTATTGATGGCGCGAGTTTGGCGGAGGCGGAATTTTTGTTGGCGGCGCTTCGCGATATCGATTCGCCGACTGTGCTGCATGCTCTCAAGAAAACGCTGGATGACGAACGAGAAATTGCCGGCGGGCTTCCGTCCGGAGCCGGCCCGCGCCGGCGGTTGCGCGATGCCGCCGTCGATGCCTTCGCGCGGCGCTTGAAGCTGAAAGTCGCTTTCAGACTCCACGACAGCCGCCGCTACAGCGACGAGCAGATCGCCCAAGTGCGGCGGCTGATCGACGCTTCGTTACCGCGTTAGCTCTTGATAATTTTTGGCTGACGAGGCTTTTAATCTCGATCAAGTATTCTTTATCTAGGAGAGTCCGTCTCAATCAGCGCCGCCAGCGCCATTTCAGCGATTGCCAACACATTTTTGAATTGTTGGTGCTCGCCGAGCAGCCAAGCCGCCGAGAGACCGGCCCAAGCCAAGATCCACTGCAATAAACGACAGCGCTGCAACCCGGCTGTTTTGCCGACAATCCGCAGGCGCTGCTCGAAACGCCGCGGGTCCTTCGCCATGGTGGAGTCGGGATTGCAAAACAGGTTGGCGTAATCGAAACCGCGTTCACCGATCAGCCCTTTAGGGTCGATCACCAGCCAACCGCGTTGTCCGAAATGGAGGATATTGCCGTGATGGATATCCCCGTGCAGGGCGACAATATCTTCAGGCGCGGCGAGTAATTGCCGCGCAGTGGCGGCGCTTTTGAGCAAAATCCCGCCGTGTTTTTCAGCCGCTGGCTCAAGCGCCCGAAACCAGCGTGAAAGTGGAATGAGTTCCGGTAAAGGTTTTGCTTTGAGCGCGTGAATTTTCGCCACAACCGCGCAAATAATCCGGCTGGCTTCATCATCTCGACCCGTGTAAACGAGATCGATCAATGAAGTGTTGTCCTCGGCCCGTTCGAGCAACAAGGCATCATCATCGCGGGCAAGAACGCGCGCCGCCCCTTCTCCGTCCCACCAAACCATCAGTTGCGCGCCAGATTTTTCCTCTTGTTCGAGGGCGATTTTGAGAATAGCGCGAACTCCATCCCGACGAACGGGAAGGAGCCGACTGCTGGCGGTGACGATGGGGTCGCCATCTCGCTCCAAGCCCCATCGCGTCAGGTAGTTATCGAACATCCAAGGCCGGGCATCCTCGGTAAAGGAGTTTCAACCCTCTAATGCAAATACGCCCCATCCACCCCAATCTTGCCCGGTCCATCCAGAACGTAAATCCCCGCCGAATTGCCTTGGACATGGAAACCCATCTCGCCGTGGTGGACGGTGATTTCATTCCCGGTCACCGCATCGCGGTAATGGCCGTTGCGGATGTTGCCGACGCGGATATCCTGGCCGCCGCCGATGGTCAATCCCACCACCACGTAGCTTTCGCCGTTGTTGTGATCGCGGACGAAGCTGATGCCGCTGCCCCATTCGTTGACCTGACTCATCGGCCCTTTTTGCAGCGCGGGAATGGCGCGGCGGATTTGATTGAGCCGCTTGATGTGCTGGTAGAGCGGATGGCTCTGGGTTTGGCCGATGCGCTCATCGGTCAGATGATCGCCGAAATAGGCCCGACCGGTGGTGTCCAGCGTATCGTCATTGCCGATCACATCCTGCGGCGCGCCTTTCATGAACTCGATTTCCTCGCCGTAATACAGGCAGGGAATGCCGCGCACGGTCCACAGCAGATTGTAGGCCGCCGCCGCCATCCATTGGTCGCCCTTGAAGCGGAAGCGGAAATCGTTGTCGGGGCCGACATCGTGGTTTTGCAGGAAGGTCACTAGGGTCGAGGGGTTGCCGAAAATCCAGTCCATTTCCAGCACGGCCTTGACGCCGCCGAAACTGCCTCGGCTTAAGTTATCGCGGAAAGTGGAGAACAGGCCGAAATCCAGCACCGCAAAGCCGGAATCGCCGCCGGAGTTGGGGTCGCGCGAGTCGTGGCCGAGGCGGGTATACCACCAGGGGCGGATAAAGGATGGGCCGTTGTCGCCGTGGCCTAGATCGCCAAAGCCGTAGCCTTTGACCAGATTTTCGCCAAACACGAACAAATTCGGCTTGTGCGCCTTCCAGGCGTTGACGTACTCCAGCAGGTTGTCGCGCTCGACGTGCTTTACCGTATCGATGCGCAGCGCGTCCACCCCCATATCGAGATAGTGGTTAATCGAGCCGATCAGATAATCCTTCACGTTCTGCCGGTCGGTGGCGAGGTTGATGCAATCACCCGCGATATGCTTGCGTTGCACCGCAGCGCTTTCCCAGTCGCCGCCGCAAATAAAACCCTCTTGCATGTACCAGTCGGGATCGAGATTGTTGGCGTCGATGCCGAAGAAGCGACCGGGGTTATAGCCGGATTTCGGCACGGTCTCGCCGGTCTTGGGATCGACCAGCGGCTCTACACCTTCCGGGTCGCGATTGTGACGCTCCTTGTACCAATCGGGCGCGACCGGGTTGTCGATGTCGTCCCGATTCGGCCAGGCGTAATTGCCGAGGCTACCCTGATACGGCCCGTGGTTGACCCGGCCCTGTTCGGAGCCATGCGGCACGTAGTATTTGATCGGCAGATGGTCGATGTGCACCTTGCCGCGAATGCCGTACTGGCAGGAATGGTTGACCACCACATCCTGAATGATCTTGATGCCGCGCTTGTGGGCTTCGTCGATCAAATTTTGATAAGTCGCATCCGGCGATTCCAGGCGGGGGTCGATCCGGGTCCAGTCGTAGGCGTGATAGCCGTGATAATCGAGACCGCTGCGGTTTTCCACCGGTGGGGTGATCCAGATCGCGGTAAAACCGAGATCGCGGATGTAATCCAGCCGCTGAATCAGGCCCTTAAAGTCGCCGCGCCAGTGCGGGTCTTCCGGTTGGCCGGTTTCGCGGTTGAATTTCAGGCGGTCGCGACAGAAGAAACTGATGCTGGGATCGCCCTCATAAAAACGGGCGGTCAGCAGAAAATAAATCGTCTCCTCGCGGAAATCCTGGCCGGTCAGGGTAGCGGGATAGGACATGGAGGCGGTGGGGGCGCGCGAGCCGCCGGAATCGCCGCCCCCTAAATTAAAATTTTCTGATGCGGACTCTTCTGGATTGTGATCTGACCAGCCGCCCTCAAGGGTGTACCAACCCAGCCGATCCCGTTGCAGATCGGGGGTCTGTCGTCCGTGTCCGTCGTGAAACAGCAGGCGGGCCGTGGTGACGCCATTGAATTGATAGACGAACCAACCGTTGCTCTCATGCCGCATCAGCGCGCCAGGCCAATCGATAAAAGGGACGGGCGGGCGAGTGTCCCAGAAATGGATATGGAGATCCTCGGCCCAGTCGGCGGGTTTTTTGAAATAGACGGTCAAATCAGCCATGAACAAACTTCCAGAGGGTTAAAAAAACGGACGAAAAGCTTCAAAAGCGCGCTCCATCAATATTCGTTCAGCCGCGCGCTGCGTTCCTGATAGCGGGCGCGCAGGCAGCGCACGTCCGCGCCGCAGCTATCGCGGGCCACAATCCAGGAGCGTTGGTCCTGCCGGACCATCTCCGCGCGGCGCGGCGGCAGGCGTTTTAACAGCGAACGGTATTCCACCGCCAAGTCTTCATCCAGGCGATTGAGATTCGGATTGTCGCAGACCGCGATTTCGGCGGCGGTGTCGGCGCGGGTGCAATCGTAGCTGGCCGCTGTCGCGGCGAGCGGCAACAGACCGGCGCAGAAGAAAGCCAAGGACCAAGGTTTAAGCATATCGAATCCTCCCGAGTGAGCAGCTTAACGGGGCTTTTTAGCCCTCGGTTTAAAGCTCGACGGTCAACCGTCGAAGGTGTCTTTACGACGCAATTTTAGTTGCAACAGGGTTGCGGCCAGAATCAGCGCGAACAGCACGAACGCCGTCGCCGAGGCATAACCCATATTCCACCAGCGGAAACCTTCCTCGTACATCAGCAAGACCACGCTGAGCGTACGGTTGGCCGGGCCGCCTTGGGTCATGACGTAGGGTTCCGCAAAGACCTGAAAGTAGCCGATCATGGTCATCAGCGCCACGAACAAAAAGGTCGGGCCGAGCAAAGGCAGCGTGATGTAGCGGAACTGCCGCCAGGCGCTGGCTCCGTCGATTTGCGCCGCCTCGTAAAGCGTGGGCGGGATATTTTGCAAGCCGGCGATGAAAATGATCATGTTAAAGCCGAAATTCTTCCACACCGCCATCAGGATGATCGCGGGCATCGCCCAGGCCGGATCGCCCAGCCAATCGATGGGTTGGATGCCGATCAGGCTCAGGCCGTAGTTGAGCAGCCCGTAGCGCGGGTGGTAGAGATAGCGCCACACCACCGCCACCGCCACCAGCGTCGTCACCACCGGTAAAAAGAAGGCGGTGCGAAAAAAGCCCGGAAACCGGGTCAGGCGCGAATTGACCAACAGCGCCGCGCCGAGCGAGACCGCCACCGACAAAGGACCGCCGACCGCCACAAAATAAAAGGTGTTGCCGAGCGCGGTCCAAAACAGCGGGCTTTGCAGCAGTTGCAGATAGTTGTTCAAGCCGACGAAGCGCAGCCGGTCGAGATCGCCCAGCGCGTAGATGTCGAAATCGGTGAAGCTCAACAGCAGCGCCGCCAGCACCGGCAGAAAAAAGAACACGGCGATCAGCGCCAGCGCCGGGGCGAGGAAGGCCCAGGCGCTCAACGCGGCGTGGCGTTCGGGACCGATCACGGCGTCACCCCCCGCGCCAGCAGCCAGCGCCGTTTTTCCAGAATCCGATCCACGTCCCGATCCAGGGCGGCGAGGGCGGCGTCCGCCGTCATTTCGCGGCGTACCGCCACTTCGGCGTAATAGGCGATCCGGTTGGCGATGCGCTCCCATTCCGGAATCGGCGGCGTCGCCCGCAGCTGTTGCAACTGCTGGCGGAACGCTTGCGCGTGCCGGTTGCCGGCCAGCGCCGGATCGTTCCAGGCGGATTGGCGGGCCGGCAGATCGCCGGTCAATTGATAAAACCGCGCCTGCTGCGCCGGCTCGGCCAGAAATTCCAGCAGTTTCCAGGCCGCTTCCCGGCGGGGTGAGGTACGGCTGAGCGCCAGGCTCGCGCCGCCGGCCAGCGACACGCCGGCGTTGCCGTCGAAATCGGGCAAGGCGGCGGTGCTCCAGCGCGGTTGCAATTCGGCCGGCAACCGCCGCCCGAACTCGCCGATGTTCCACGGGCCGCTGACGTAGATCGCAAAGGTTCCCTTGGCGAATTCCTGATAGAGGTTCGCCATTTGGGTGTTGCTGACCGGCGGGGCCAGACCCTGGTCGAACAAGTGCAGATAAGCCGCGAATGCCTGGCGAAACAGCGGGTTTTGAAAATCGCCGTATTGGTGGCGGTCGCGCAGCAGCGTCGCCCCGCGCTGCAAAGCCAAAATCACCGGCAATTGCCATTCGTTGATCGGCAGCAAAATGGCATAGCGCCCGGAGCCGTCAGAACTTTTGAGCGCGCTCATCGCTTGCAGCCAACCGTCCCAGGTCGCGGGCGGCTCCGTGAAACCGGCGGCGGCCAGCAAATCGCTTCGATAGAAAAACAGCCGGGTGTCGACGTACCAAGGCAAGGCGAAGGTTTGGCTTTCCAAGCGGTTGGTGGCGAGGATGCCGGGGAAATAATCGGCCAGGGCGTCCGCCGGCCACCTTCGCAACCGCTCGTCCAGCGGCTCGATGGCGCGCAAGGCCACGAATTCGGGAATCCAGGTATTGCCGAGCTGGAAAGCGTCCGGCATGGAATCGCCGGCATAGGCGGTGAGCAGTTTTTCGTGCGCCGCGCTCCAGGGGATCTGCTGCGCGCGCACCCGGATGCCGGGATGGCGGCGCTCGAATTCCGGCAGCAGCGCCTTGACCTGCTCGCCTTCCTGACCCATCGCCCAGAATTCCACGACGGTCGACCGGTCGGCGGAATCGCAGCCGGCGAGACTGAAGGTGAGGATGAGGCCGAGCAGGCACAGGCGAAATGAGGGCGACATGGCTCTTAGTTTAGCCGCAATCGCGGCGCGGCAGGGCGAAGGGCTTGAAAAGCTTGTCCGCCATCCCCATACAATCCTATCAGATCGACCAACCGTTTCCCGCTTGCGAGGTGCGCCATGCCTATTTACGAATACCGTTGCCAGTCCTGCAATCATGAATTGGAAGCGATGCAAAAGCTCAGCGATCCCGAATTGAGCGACTGTCCCACCTGCGGAAAACCCGGTCTTAAGAAGCTGATTTCAGCCGTCGGCTTCCGGCTCAAGGGCAGCGGTTGGTATGAAACCGATTTCAAGAAGGGCGGCGCGCAAAAGAATGTGGCCAAGGAGGATTCAGCGCCCAAGGAAAGCAAGGAAAGCAGTTCTGGCGGAGCGGGCGACGGCGCGGGCGGTTGCGGCGCCTGTCCCGCCCCGGCGGCGACTTAGGGTGCCGGCGGGTGCTCCCCCGTTACCGAACGATCACTATGGCTTGCGAAGTCGTGCCGGAGTAAGAACCGGTATCCGTAAAGTAAGCCCCTCTCGCGGGCCAGGCGGGCCAATGCTGATGAGCGATCGGTCATCGATGGCGGCCGAGAGCGCGGGAAATGGAAACCGGCATTTCCGTCCCATCGCAGTGCCGTAAGCCAGCCAGGGACGTTGTTGGTGTTTGATTTTCAGAGTGACGATGCCCTCCCGACTCAGGAATCAGGCCGGTTGAACGCGGTTGCGGCTCGCTGGCCGAATCCGTAACATCCCCCGTTCCGACGGGCGCGCCGCGCGGCGCGTCCTTCTCCGACGATCCAATTGCCCCGCTTGCAGACGGAAACCGAACCCATGCGCAGCCACTATTGCGGCCAAGTCACCGAAGCCTTGCTCGATCAAGATGTTACCCTCTGCGGCTGGGCGCACCGCCGCCGCGATCACGGCGGGGTGATCTTCATCGACTTGCGCGATCGCGAGGGTTTGGTGCAGGTGGTGATCGATCCCGATGTGCCCGACGCCTTCGCCAACGCCGAACGGGTCCGCAACGAATACGTGCTGCGGGTGATCGGGCGGGTGCGCCGCCGCCCCGAAGGCACCGAAAACCCCAATCTCGCCACCGGCGCGATCGAAGTGCTGGCCCGCGAGTTGGAAATCATCAACCGCTCCGAACCGCTGCCGTTTCAACTTGATGATGAGGACACCTCCGAGGAGGTGCGGTTGCGCTATCGCTATCTCGACCTGCGCCGGCCGGTGATGCAGGATCGGCTGCGGTTGCGCACTCGGGTAATCAGCGCCTTGCGCCGGTTTCTGGAAGATCACGGTTTCATGGACATCGAAACGCCGATGCTGACCAAAGCCACGCCCGAAGGCGCGCGCGATTATCTGGTGCCGAGCCGCACCCATCCCGGCAGCTTCTTCGCCTTGCCGCAGTCGCCGCAGCTGTTCAAGCAACTGCTGATGATGGGCGGGCTGGACCGTTACTATCAGGTGGCGCGGTGTTTTCGCGACGAGGATTTGCGCGCCGACCGCCAGCCGGAATTCACCCAACTCGACATCGAAACCTCGTTCCTGGACGAACAGGCCATCACCGACTTGATGGAAGCGATGATCCGGCGGATGTTCCAGGAGGTGCTGGGCGTCGAGTTGCCCGATCCGTTCCCCCGGATGCCCTACGAAACCGCGATGCAGCGCTACGGCTCCGACAAGCCGGACTTGCGCATCCCGCTGGAGCTGACCGAACTGTCGGATTTGATGGCCGGCGTGGAATTCAAGGTGTTCGCCAGCGCGGCGCAAGATCCCAAGGGCCGGGTGGCGGCGCTGCGGGTGCCGGGCGGCGGCAAAATCCCCCGCCGCGAAATCGACGGCTATGCCGAATTCGTCGCCCGTTACGGCGCCAAGGGCTTGGCCTATATCAAGGTCAACGACACCAGCGCCGGCAGCAGCGGCCTGCAATCGCCCATCGTCAAATTCCTGCCCGATGAGGTGTTGACCAAGATTCTCAACCGCACCGGCGCGGAAAACGGCGATCTGATCTTCTTCGGGGCCGATAGCGCCAAGGTGGTTAACGACGCGCTCGGCGCGCTGCGGTTGCGGGTCGGCGCGGATCTCGGTTTGGTCAACGGCGACTGGGCGCCGCTGTGGGTGGTCAACTTCCCGATGTTCGAATGGGACGAGCAGGGGCGGCGCTGGAACGCCCTGCACCATCCCTTCACCGCGCCTCGGATCGAGGACCCGGTCGAGCTGCGCGCCAACCCCGAAAACTGCCTGTCGCGGGCCTACGACATGGTGTTGAACGGCACCGAAATCGGCGGCGGTTCGGTGCGTATCCACCGCCCGGAGATGCAAAGCGCCGTGTTCGAGCTGCTCGGCATCGAGGCCGAGGAAGCGCGGGTCAAATTCGGCTTTTTGCTGGATGCGCTCAAGTTGGGCTGTCCGCCGCACGGCGGGATCGCCTTCGGCCTGGATCGGCTGGTGATGTTGATGGTGGGAGCCAAGTCGATCCGCGAGGTCATGGCCTTTCCCAAGACCCAAACCGCCGCTTGCCCGCTCACCCAAGCGCCAGCCCCCGTCAGCGAGGCGCAATTGCGCGATCTCAATATCCGCCTGCGCCGCACGCCTTAACCGTTCGGGTGGACGAGCACACGCCAGCGCCGGGCGCGATGCCGCCAGCGGGCGAGCGCGCCCGGCCGCGCTACAAACGTCCGGAATCGGTGTTGGTGGTGGTGTATACCGGGCTTCGCGAAGTGTTGGTGCTGCGCCGCCGCCAGCCGCCAGATTTCTGGCAATCGGTCACCGGCAGTTTGGAGTGGGAGGAAACCGATCCGCTTCAGACCGCGCGGCGCGAGTTGCGCGAGGAAACCGGGCTGGGCGATGAGGTAACCTTCCTCCGTTGCCGGACGGTCAACCGCTTTCCCATCGTCCCGCCCTGGCGCGACCGTTACGCGCCGGACGCGGTCGAAAACCTCGAACACGTCTTTCACGCCCGCCTGCCGGAGCGCCAGCCCATCGTCTTGAATCCCGCCGAACACAGCGAACATGTCTGGCTGTCGCGCGCCGCCGCCGCCGCCCGCGTGACATCCTGGACCAATCGCGACGCCATTTTGCAACTGCCATGAAAAGGCTGCTCGGCCGCTTGAGCGGCCCGCTGATCGCGCTGGTCTTGTTCGGCGTCGCGCTGTGGCTGCTGCAACGGGCGTTAAATCAATACCGCTACCAGGATGTCGCCGCCTATTTTCGAGGCTTGCCGCCCTGGCAGTTGCTGGCCGCCCTGATCGCCACCGCGCTCGCGTACGGGGTCGCCACCGGCTACGACTGGCTGGCGTTGCGCTACATCCGCCGGCCGCTGCGCTGGCGTCAGGTCGGCTTCGCCGCCGCGCTCGCGTACGCTTTCAGCAATTCGGTCGGGCTGTCGCTACTGGCGTCCGGCTCGCTGCGCTACCGGCTGTATTCGAGTTGGGGGTTGACGGCGGTGGAAGTTGCCAAGATCGTCGCGTTCACGACCCTGACCTTTTGGCTGGGCATCCTGACGGTCGGCGGAGCCGTGCTGGCCTGGGATCCGCTGGATTTGCGGACCGTGCCGTATCTGAATCTGGACACCCACCGTTTGGGTTTGCTGATGCTGGCGTTGCCTCTGGGGTACGTGTTGGTGGGCAGTTGGCGTCGGCAGCCGCTCAAGCTGGGGCCGTGGCGGTTGCCGGCGATCCGCCCCCGCCTGTCGCTGCCGCAGTTGGCGGTCGGGGCGCTGGATTGGTTGATGGCCAGCGGGGTGCTCTACATTCTGATGGCGTCGCTGGGGCCGGTCAGCTACGGTCAGGTGCTGAGCGTGTTCTTGATCGCCCAGGTCGTCGGCTTGCTCAGTCAGGTGCCCGGCGGGTTGGGCGTGTTCGAATCGCTGGTGCTGCTGCTTTTGGGACACCGCCTCCCGGCCGCCGATCTGCTCGGCGCGCTGCTGGCGTATCGGGTGATCTATTATCTGATCCCGCTCGGGCTGGCGGCGGCCGCCCTCGGCGGCTACGAGTTGCGCCACCAGCGGGAAACCATCCTGTGGCTGCCGCGCATGATGGGGCCGTGGGTGCCGGTGTTGCTGCCGCATGTCTTCGCGCTGCTGGCGCTGCTCGGCGGCGCGGTGCTGCTGTTCTCGGCGGTCACGCCAGGGGTGGAGACGCGCTTGACGTGGCTGGAAAGCGCGCTGCCGCTGGCGGTGTTGGAAGTGTCCCATTTCGCCAGCAGCTTGGTGGGCGCGAGCCTGCTGTTGCTGGCGCGCGGCTTGCAACGGCGGCTCGACGCGGCGTGGTGGCTGGCGGTCGGCCTGTTGGCGGTCGGCATCGTCGCCTTGCTGCTCAAAGGGGTCGATTACGAGGAAGCGCTGTTTCTGAGTTTGTTGCTGGCGGGGTTGCTGCCTTCTCACCGGCAGTTTTACCGCCGCGCGTCGCTGTTTGGCGAGCGCTTTTCCGTCGCCTGGATCAGCGCGGTCGCCGCCGTCCTGCTCGGCGCGATTTGGCTGGGCGTTTTCTCCTACAAGCACGTCGATTATTCCCACGCCTTATGGTGGTCCTTCAGCTTCGGCGGCGAAGGCGACGCCCCGCGATTTTTGCGCGCCGTGGCGGGCGCGTCGGGCTTGGCGCTGTTTTGGGGGATCGCGCGGCTGCTGCGGCCGGCCCCGTTCGAGCCGGCGTCGCCGGGGGCGGACGACATCGAACAGGCCCGCGCCATCGCCCGCGACTTCCCGCGCAGCTACGCCCATCTGGCGCTGCTGGGCGATAAGGCGTTGCTGTTCGGGCAAGACCGTCAGAGTTTTTTGATGTACGCCGTCGAAGGCCGAACCTGGGTGGCGATGAGCGATCCGGTCGCCGCCCGCGAGGAGGACCGCCGCGAGCTGGCCTGGGCCTTCCGCGCGCTGTGCGAGCGCCACGGCGGTTGGCCGGTGTTTTATCAGGTGCATCCGGACTGTTTGGGCCTGTATCTCGATTTGGGGCTGACGCTGCTGAAATTCGGCGAGGAGGCGCGGGTGCGGCTGGCGGATTTCAGCTTGAAGGGCAAGGCGCGCAAGGCGATGCGCAACAACCTGCACCGGCTGGAGCGGGAAGGCCACCGCTTCGAAGTCGTCGACAGCGCCGCCGTGCCGGCCTTGTTGCCCCGGCTGCGCGCGGTTTCCGCCGCCTGGCTCGGCGAAAAAGGCAGTCGCGAGAAGCGGTTTTCGCTGGGGTTTTTCAACGAGACGTACTTACAGGGCGGATCGGTCGCGCTGGTCTGGCGCGCTTCGGAGCTGGTGGCGTTCGCCAATCTCTGGCAGGGCGGCGGCGAGGAACTGTCGGTGGATTTGATGCGCTATCCGCCCGACAGCTCGAACGGCCTGATGGATTATCTGTTCGTGCAAATCATGTTGTGGGGCCGCGACCGAGGCTATGAATGGTTCAATTTGGGCATGGCGCCCTTGGCCGGTTTGGAAAATCGCAGTTTCGCGCCGCTTTGGAATCGGTTCGGGTCGCTGGTGTTCGGGCAGGGCGAGACGTTTTACAATTTTCGCGGCTTGTATCAGTACAAGGCTAAATTCGATCCTCGCTGGGAAGCGCGGTATCTGGCGACGCCGGGCGGCTTGATGCTGCCGCGCGTGCTGACCGACCTGACGGCGTTGATCGCCGGCGGTCTCAAGGGTGTGATGGTCAAATGAGCGCAACGCGCAATCAAACCGTGAGTGAACCCGCGTGAGGTTATCAGCGCGAATGGTGGGGCTGGCCGCCGTCTTGCTCGTCGCCGGCGCGCGGGCGGAACTGGTCGAGGAGACGCTGGACGATGCCGCCTTCGGCAAGTTGACGGTCTACCGCGCCACCGACGAACCCAAGGGCGTGTTGCTGTTCGCGTCCGGCGCGGGGGGATGGACCCCGGATTTACTGGCCGCCGCCAAGGAGATGGCGGCGCTCGATTACGTGGTGGCCGCCATCCATTCAGCGGATTATCTCAGCCGTTTGGAGCGATCTGACGCGGCGTGCGTCGATCTGTCGGCGGATTTTGACCGGCTGAACCGAGCGCTGGAGCAACGTTACCCCATCGCCACGCAGCAACCGTCGGTGCTGCTGGGTTACGGGGCCGGCGCGGCGCTGGCTTACGCGGCGCTGGCCCAAGCCCCGCCCGAACGCTTTCACGCCGGCCTCGGGGTGGATTTCTGTCCGGAACTGCCGCTGCAAAAACCGCTCTGTCAGGGGGCGGCCCATTTGACGGCCGCCGCGCGACCCGATGGCAAGGGCGTGTTGTTGAAACCGGTCGCGCGGTTGCCGACCACCTGGTTCGTGTTCCAAAACCGGCCGGCTTGCGCCGCCGAGGCGGCCGAAACGTTAATCAAGGCGACGCCGCTGGCGCGGTTGACCGTCTTGCCGGGAACCGAAGGGGTTAAGACCTGGCTCCCGCAAGTGTCCGCCTTGCTGCAATGGTTGGACCCCGGCATCAGCCAGCAGGCGCAACCCGACGCCAGCGCCACCGGCGTCCCGCTGATCGAAATCCCTATCGCCGGCGGTCCCGAGCGGCCGCAACTGGCGCTCATGCTGTCGGGCGACGGCGGCTGGGCGCTGCTGGATCGGGCGGTGACGGCGGAACTGGCGAACAACGGCCTGCCGACCGTGGGTTGGGATTCGCTGAGCTATTTCTGGAAAGCCCGCCAGCCGGAAGAAACCGCGCTGGATCTGGAGCGCGTGCTGCGCCATTACCTGAGCCTTTGGAAAAAGTCGCGGATCGTGTTGATCGGCTATTCTTTCGGGGCTGACGTGCTGCCGGCTATCGTGAACCGACTGCCGCAAGAACTGCGCGAGCGCATCGATTTAGTCGTATTGTTAGGGTTGTCGGATTACGCCTCCTTTGAATTCAATCTGAGCGACTGGATCAGCGACCAGCCGGATAAGAGCGATCGGCCTGTCCGGCCGGAACTGGAAAAAATGTCGGGTTTAAAACGGTTGTGCGTTTACGGAGCGGAGGAGGACGGTGCGGCTTGCCCCAAATTCGCCGACTTGGGAGTGATCGCCGAAAAGATGCCGGGCGACCATCATTTCGATGAGGATTATCAAGGCGTGGCCCGGCGCATTCTCGACCGACTGCCGCCGTTGCCCGCGACCGCGGCCACGCCCGTTAACAAGTGACATGGCCGTTTACGCCGTCGGCGACGTTCAGGGCTGTTACGAGCCCTTGCAGCGCTTGCTCGACCTGCTGCGGTTCGATCCGGCCGCTGACGTTCTGTGGCTGGTCGGCGATCTGGTCAATCGCGGCCCTCAGTCGCTGGAGGTGCTGCGGCTGGCGCGCGGCCTGGGCGAGCGGGCGGTGGCGGTGTTGGGCAACCACGATCTGACCTTGCTCGCGGTCGCGGCCGGCCGGGTCAAGCCCAAGCGCAAGGATACCTTCGACGGCGTGTTGCAAGCGCCGGATTGCGCCGAATTGCTGGAGTGGTTGCGGCGCTGTCCGTTGCTCCATCACGACCCGGCGCTCGGATTTACCATGGTCCACGCCGGCTTGCCGCCGCAGTGGGATCTGGCGCTGGCGCAACAGTGCGCGGCCGAGGTGGAAGGGGTGCTGCGCGGGCCGTTGAGCGAGGAATTTCTGGGGCGGATGTTCGGCGGCGAGCCGCGCCGCTGGCGGGATGACCTGAGCGGCTACGACCGGCTGCGCTTTATCGTCAACGCGCTGACTCGAATGCGCTTTTGCGCGTCCAACGGCGCCTTGAGCTTCGATGAGAAAGGCGCGCCCGGCAGCCAGGGTCCCGATTTGCTGCCCTGGTTCGCCGCCCCTGACCGGCGCAGTTGCGGCCTCAAGCTGATATTCGGACATTGGGCCGCGCTCGGCTACTATCGCGCGCCGGGCATTTTCGGGCTGGATAGCGGTTGCGTCTGGGGCAACCGGCTGACCGCCATCCGCCTGGACGAACCCGGCGTACCGGCTTGGAGCGTTCCGGCGGTCCGCCCGCCCCCCGCGCCAGCCTCATGATGTCGCAACCGATGCCAAACGCTCCCGAAGCGGAGCATGATTCGCTGTTCGAGGTGAGCGCGAACCTCGAAAGGGTTCCGCAACTGACGCTGATCGCAGCGCTGGCGCGCAACGGGGTGATAGGACGCGACAACGGCCTTCCGTGGCATTTGCCGGCGGATTTGCGGTTTTTCAAACAAACCACCATGGGCAAGCCGCTGCTGATGGGCCGGCGCACCTGGGAATCCATCGGCCGGCCGCTGCCGGGCCGGCAAATGATTGTCGTGAGCCGCGATCCCGCTTATCGGGCGGACGGTTGTACGGTGGCGCATTCTCTGGAGGAGGCGCTGGCCGGCGCGGGCGCGGCGTCGGAGTTGATGGTGATCGGCGGCGCGGTGTTGTTCGAACAAACCCTGCCGCTGGCCGAGCGGATGTATTTGACGCGGGTAGAGGCTGAAATGCCCGGCGATGTCTGGTTTCCGGACTGGGACGCGCGGCGGTGGCGCTTGGATTGGGAGGAGGCCCATCCGGCCGATTCCAGGCACGCCTACCCGTACCGCTTCCAGCGCTGGGAGCGGTCGAGCGCGCCGCGCGCCGAACCCGCTTGCGCCTGAATTATAAAGAGTTCAGCCTGCTCGCAACGATCCGCCTATGGATTTTCTGGAAAGTCTGAATCGCTTTCTCGCCGCCATCCCCCGTCTGGATTGGCTGGCGCTGGTTTGGTTTGCGCTGTGCTGGGTGGGTTATACCGCCTATTCCAGTTATGGCCGGCGGTCGCATCAGAGCCTGATGCGCGGCACGGATCGGTTGCGGACGGTTTGGATGGAGCGAATGCTCGAACGCGAGGTCCGCATCGTGGATTCCGCCTTGCTCGGCACGCTGATGCACAGCGTGTCGTTTTTCGCCTCGACCACGATTCTGATCATCGGAAGTTTGATCGCGGCGCTCGGGGCCATCGACCGCGAAATGGCCTTGACCGCCGATCTGGGCTTTCTGGTTGCCGCCAGCCGGGAAACGTGGACGCTCAAACTTTTTTCGCTGATCGCGGTGTTTATCTATGCATTTTTCAAGCTGACGTGGTCCTTGCGCCAATTCAATCGCTGCGCGATTCTGATCGGAGCCGCGCCGCTGCCCGATCAGGCCGACGCCGCTGGCCGGCAAGCGTGGGCGCGGCGGCTCGGTCGGTTGAATACGCTTGCCGGAGACGATTTCAATCTGGGGCTGCGGGCTTATTATTTTGGAATGGCGCTGCTGGCGTGGTTCATCCACCCCGTCGCCTTCGCCGTCGCCTCGGTTTGGGTGGTCCTGGTGCTGTACCGGCGCGAATTTAGCTCCGAACCGGCCCTGCTGCTGGGGGAAGGAGACGAGATCGGCATCGACTGACCGGGTTGATCCGACCGGTTGGCTTTTTGGCGGGGCCGTTGGTGAGGCGAGCGCATGGGAACGTTAATTGCTGGAGTGTTTGCCCGCCTTGTCGAGGGCGGGGTCATTCATTCCATTAACAATCGAACTGGCAAGGACTATTCAACGATGAATGTTTATTCAATGAGCCGGCTGCTCCAACAGGCGTTGCTCGCGGTCGTGCTGCTCGCGTCGTGGACCGTGGCCTCGGCCGATCCGGACGTGAAGCAGGCCAACCTGCCGACCGGCGTCAAGCTGAACTATGTCGATACCGGCCCGCGAGACGCGCCAGCCATCATCTTCCTGCACGGAGCCACCGATTCCAGCCATTCCTGGTCGGCGGTCACGCCGTTTTTGAGCGACGCCTATCACGCCCTCGCGCTCGACCAGCGCGGTCACGGCGATTCCGACAAGCCGGCTGACGGTTACAGCATCGCGCATTACGCCGACGATGTTATCGCCTTCATGGACCGCTTGCGTATCCAGCAAGCGGTGCTGGTCGGCCATTCGATGGGCAGCTTCATCGCCCATCAGGTCGCGTCAGTTTATCCGAATCGAGTCAGCAAGCTGGTGCTGATCGGTTCGGCCAAGACCGTGGTGGGCAATCCCGTCATCACTAGCCTATGGGAAGACCCGATCGGATTGCCCGGCTTCCAAGATCCCATCGACCCGGCGTTTATCGAGGCGTGGCAAACCGGACCCAACCCGGTTGACCCGGCCTTCTTCGCCAAGGTGCTGTCGGAAACCGCCAAGGTTCCGGCGCATGTCTGGAAGGGCGTTTTCCGGATGTTGCTATCCGATGACCACAGCTACTTTCTCAAGGACATCACCGCGCCGGTGCTAGTGATCTGGGGCGAATTCGACGGGCTGTTCAGTCGAGCCGATCAAGACGCCTTGCTGGCGGCCTTGCCGCCGGGCGCGCAATGGATCGCGTTTCCCGGCGCGGGCCATAACACCCATTGGGAACAACCGCAAGCCGTGGCCGAGGCCATTCGCGCCTTTCTCGCGAACTGAGCGTCACCTGGGCTCGGGTTTGACGCCCGAGCCTTCAGGCTACTGATCCCACATCACCTCGGTTTTGGCCGCCGCCGCCGCTTCGAGCAACTGGATCAGCGGCAAGGCGCGCTGCGCCAAATCGACCGGAATCTCCTCCGGTTCGTCGTCTTCCTTCTTGGCGGGTTTGACGGGTTGCGGCTTTGCCGCTTTATGCGCCTCGATGGCTTTTTTTAAACTGGCCAGCGCCGGCGGTACGTCTTCGGCCGCCAGCGCGCTCGGCACGGTCCCGCTGTGGCCCATCAGCTTGAGCAGCTTAACGGCGATGTCGCCGAACATCATGATGTCGGCGTGGGCTTTGGTCTTAAAGGTGACAATCATCGGAGCCTCCTTTTGGGTTCGGTTAAAGCGCGTTCCACATCCATCCTTCTTATCGAGGAATATTTTATGTTGACAGCCGGTTACGGCAACTCGAATTTCAGATCGAGGCCGCTGCTGAAAGGTTCAAAACCATGTTGGATTTGATAGACGAGGTGAACGGCTCAGACGGTCAGGCGCTGGCCGAGGCGCTGGGCTTGTCGGAGATCGTGCCCGAGGCGCACGCCGCTTATCGGCCGTTGGTGGTGGATGCGATGAGCTTTTTTCTGGAGCGCCTCTCGCCCTCGCGGTTGACCGCCATCGTCGCCGAGCAGTTGAACCTGCCCGAGGATACCCGCCCGACGCGCCGGATGGCGCTGTTGTTCCGCCGCTGCCCGACCTTGCACAAGCTCGGTCAGATGCTGGCGCGGGACCGGCGGCTCGCGCCGGACTTGCGCGAGAACCTGCAAGGCTTGGAATCGCTCGAACCCACCACGCCGCTCGATGAAATCGCCGCGCTGATCCAAAAAGAGTGGGGCCGGGTGGAGGGTCTTCAGGTCGAATCGACGGCGCTGGCCGAGGCCAGCGTGGCGGTGGTGGTGCCGTTTTCGTGGCGCGAGGCCGGCGCTCGTGAACCGCGCCAGGGCGTTTTCAAGGTGCTCAGGCCAGGCGTCGAAGAGCAATTGCATGAAGAACTGGAGATTTGGTCGGCGCTCGGGGTTTTTTTGGAGGAGCGCTGCGCGGAACTGGGGTTGCCGGTGCTCGATTATCGCAACACCCTCGACAGCATCCGCAAGCTGCTGGCGCGGGAAGTCCAGCTCGATCACGAGCAGGTGCATCTGGCGCGGGCGGCCGCGTTTTTCGCCGACACGCCGGCGGTGTTGATCCCGAAACTGCTGCCGTTTTGCACGCCGCGCATGACCGCGATGGAGCGGGTCGACGGCGTCAAGGTCACCGATTCCGATTTGCCGCTCGGCCAGCGCCAGCAGCTGGCGAAAAACCTGATCGCGGCCCTGGTCGCCAAGCCGTTCTGGCATCCCGCGCCGTCGGCGGCGGTGTTCCACGCCGACCCGCACGCCGGCAATTTGTTGGTGACCCGCGACGGCCGGCTGGCGATCCTGGATTGGGCGCTGGTGACGATTTTGAACAAGGCGCAGTGCGTGGCGGTGGTGCAGGCCGTGGCCGGAGCGCTGACCCAGGATGAGGCGGCGACCGCGCAGGCCATCGAGACGCTGGGGAGCGGGTCCGATCCGGCCGCGGTGCGGGCCGCCGTCGCGGCTGGCTTGCGCCAAGTGCGGCGCGGGACTTTCCCCGGTTTCGATTGGCTGATGGGTTTGCTCGACGGACTGGGCGTCGCCGGCGCGATCCAGTTTCCCGAGGAACTGACCCTGTTTCGCAAGACCTTGCTGACCTTGAGCGGCGTGCTCAACGACGTTTCCGGTCAGATGTCCATCGACGAGGTGCTGATCAAGAGCGCGCTGGTGCAATGCTACCGCGAGCTGGCGGCGCGGGGGATGGCCCCGTTTGAATCGCGCGACTTCGGCAGCCATCTGTCTAACGCCGACTGGTTTCGGTTGTGGGCCTCGCTGCCGATGACCGCCATTCGCTATTGGACCGAGACCTGGCGGGACGCGCTCGGCGTTTGGAATCCGATCGTGGGCCGCGTCTCCAACGCCGGGCGCGATCCGGCTTGAGCGGCCGTTCGGCCTTAACCGGCGGCGGCGCGCGGGATGAACTGATACAGCCAGGTTTCCGACAAAGCCTGATCGCCCAGGCGCAAATAAGCGCGCAGGTCGATGGGTTCGCCGCCTTCCAGCTCGATTTCGAAATCCGCCCGCCAGCGGCGGGTGCCGGCCACCTGAAACGCGCCGGGGCTGCGTAGAGCGCCGCGCGTGGTGCTGGCGATCAAGCGCACCGGCGCTTTGGGGTCGAGCTGATCGAGCGGGCCGCCGGCGAAATCGATGGCGAACCAGAGGCGGTGGGCCGGCCGCAGCGGCGTTTTGGCGATGCCGCGCCAGCTGGTCCGGGTGGCGACCACCCGACTGAGGGCAGGCGAATACGGTTCGTCGCTTACCCAGTGCAGCCGGTATTTAAAGGTTCGCGCGTCGCCGGCGCGGACCGGGTCGCGCGGCACCCAGTAGGCGACCAGGTTATCGTTGGCTTCGTAATCGGTCGGGATTTCGAGCAGTTGCACCGAGCCCTCGCCCCACGGCTCCAGCGGCTCGACCCACAGCGTGGGCCGGCGCTCGTAAAACACCCGGTCGTCTTGATAGTTTTCGAAGTTGCGGTCCCGCTGGGCCAGGCCGAAACCCTTGGGATCTCGGTCGTAAAACGAGCTGGTTTGGAGGAAGGGCGGATTGTTGATCGGCCGCCAGATCCGTTCGCCCGAGCCGGTCCACAGCGCCAATCCGTCGCTGTCGTGCACTTCCGGCCGCCAGTCCCAGCTGGGCTGGTGGTTGGTTTCGGAAAACCAATACATGCTGGTCAGCGGCGCGATCCCCAGCCGCCGCGCGTCCTTGCGGAAGAACAGCGCCGCCTCGACCTCCATGATGACGCGCTGGTGGCGGATCGCCTGGATGCGGTACGCGCCGGTCACGCTGGGGCCGTCCAGCAAGGCGTAGACCATGAGCGCTTGGGGATCGGCGGTCGGCTCCAGCCAAAACTGGGTGAAGTTCGGAAATTCTTCCGCCGTGGGCAGGCCGCTGTCGATGGCGACGCCGCGCGCCGAGATTCCATACTGATCCAATTCGCCGGAACTGCGGAAATACGATGCGCCCAGAAACGCCAGCCAGTCGCGTTCGTCGGTTTTAGAGTGCATCACCCGAAAGCCGGCGAAACCGAGATCGTCCGGCAGCGCCGCCGCGAAATCCGCCTTGCCGAAGTTGAAAAAATGTGAGGAATACAGCACCTCGCGCGCTTGGCCCTCGCGCGCGACGTGGATTTTGACCGGCGAGGGAAACAGCCGGCCCAGATGGAAAAAGCGAACCGGATACGGTCCCTCGCCCTGACGCCACAGCGCGGCGTCCGGCCGATAGTGGATTTCCAAATGGGCGTCGTAGTCGATTCGATCCACGAGCTTGGCGTGGGGGAGCGGAGGCGCTTGATAGGGCTGAGCCGCCAACTGTTGGGCCTGCTGGCGCAATCCCTCGAAACTGAAGGGGTGCGCCGGCCCGAACTGAAGCTCCGCCGGCGGTTTCTGATCGGCCCATGCCGTCTGGCCCAACCAGTTTGAAAGCCAAGGGGCGAGCAGCGCGCTGCTCAAAAAGGAACGGCGGGTGAAGGAACACGTCATGGTGCAAAGCGGCCCTGTTGGAGCGGACGAAAGGCGCTACGATGCGCTAAACCGATGATAGCGCAGGCCGCTCGGTTGTGACAGGCGCGCGCGTGCGAGGCTCGCGGCGGCGCGCGGTCGGCGGCCGCTTTTTTCTCCACCCCCTAAAGTTGAAGCGCTTTCGATGAATGCTTTTCTGGAACAAATCGCGCTCGCCGCGCCCTTGTTTGTGCTGGTCTTTGTCGGCTATGGCTTGATGCGCTTATCGGGCTGGCCGAAGTCGATGTCGGATAATCTGACGCGCTTTGTCTTCACGGTGGCGTTGCCGGCGATGCTGTTTCGGCTGGTGAGCGATTTTTCCAAATTGCCGCCGGTCGACGCGCGCTTGCTGCTGGCGTTTTTCGGCGGGTGTTTGATCGTGTTCGCCATCGGCCGGCTGGTGGCGTGGAAGCTGTTCGAGCTGGACGGCGTCGGCCAGTCGGTGTTTGCGCTGGGCGGGGTGTTTTCCAATAACGTGATGCTCGGCTTGCCGCTCGCCAAGGTGGCGCTAGGAGAGGCGGCGGTGCCGTCGGTCGCGCTGGTGCTGGTGTTCAACGCGCTGATTTTGTGGACGCTGGTCACGGTGTCGGTGGAATGGGCGCGGCACGGCCATTTTTCGGTGCGGGGCTTCGCGCAGACCGCGCGGGCCGTGCTGACCAATCCCATCGTCGCCGGGATTTTGTCCGGTTCGCTGTTTGGGGTTACCGGCTTGCCCATTCCGGCATTGGTCGATACGCCGCTCATGATGCTCGGCCACGCCGCCACGCCGCTGGCCTTGGTCGCGCTGGGCATGGGCTTGGCCGAATACGGGGTGCGAGACGGTTGGCGGATCAGCTTGGCGATCAGCGCGATGAAGCTTTTGGTGCAACCGCTGGTGGTCTGGCTGCTGGCGCGCGGGCTCGGATTGCCGGCGATGGAGACGCAGGTGGTGGTGCTGCTGGCGTCGATTGCGGTCGGGGCCAACGTTTACCTGATGTCGCGCCAGTTTCAGACGCTGGAAGGTCCGGTGGCCAGCAGTCTTTTGCTCTCCACCGGTCTGGCGGCGATCACCACGCCGCTGGTGCTGACGCTGATGCAGTGATGAAAGCGGGCTCAGGGCTGTCGCCGGCGTCGGTCGGCGGGCGCGGCGCGGGGGCCGCGAACCGATCAAACCTCGAATTCGAGGACAATGCGGGTGCCGGCGTCGGGCTGGCTATACAGTTCAAAGCTCGCTCGGATCAGCTCTGCTTTCTCGTGGATGCCGCGCAAACCGTAATGTCCCGGACAGGGCGCGGTCGGATCGAAACCCACACCGTCATCGACGATTTCGACATGCACGCGCGCCGGTTCGCCGGGGTTCCAATGCGACCAGTCGTCGCGGGCCGATTCGATCCATTGCAAACGGATTTCCACCGTGTTGGCGCTGGCGTGGCGTTCGACATTCTTCAGCGCTTCCTCAACGATCCGGAACACCGTTTCGGCCCGTTCGTCGGCCAGACCGGCGGCTTGGGTATCGGCGTGCAGCGCGGCGTTGACTCCAGAGCGCTCCCGAAAGCGATTCAACAGCGGCTGTAAGGCCGCGCCGAGGCCCTCATCGCGCACGCTGTTGTGGCGCATTTGAGTGATGGCGGCCCGCGCTTCCGCCAAGCCGCTGGCCGCCACCTCCTCGGCTTGGGCCAATTCCGCGTTCAGTTCCTCGGGATCGAGGCGGTCGCGCAACTTGCGGATCAAGCGAATCTGAGTCAGCAATGCCATCAGCGAATGCGCCAGCGTGTCGTGCAGCTCGCGCGCCAGCCGCAGCCGTTCGCGGGTGATGGCGGCGTGGCGCGCTTCCTCGGCCAAGCGCTCGATGCGGCCGGTGCGCTCGGCCACGCGGGCATCCAGCTCGGCGTTTAAGGTGGCCAGAGCGTGTTTTTCTTGCTGGAGATGGCTGACCAAATCACCGAGAGCCGTCCCAATACGGCCGATTTCATCGGTTCCGGTCGGAACCGAGAGCTGTTCCCGCGCCCCTTGGCGGACGGCTTGGGCTTGATCGGCCAATGCACTCAGGCCGCTCGTCAGATCGCGGGTCACGAAAATAGCCGCGATGGCGGAAAGCAAGCCCGCCAGCAGCACCGTCCAAAAGACCGTGCGGTGGGCCAAGCGGGCGCGCGCCAGGGCGGTACCGCTATCCTGGCGCAACACCACGATCCAACCCAGACCCTTCTGCAGCTGCGGGGGTACGACATTCTGGCCAATGACGTATCGACCCGCTTCACTCAGATCCGAATCCGCCGCCAGCGTATGACCCAACCAAGCTTCAGGGCCCAGCAACACCACCCGGTCGGCGGTCGCCACCAAAAGATCGAGGGATCGGCGCGACTCCAACTGGCCTAGTAACTGACTTTCCTGACCCTCAATCCACGTCCAGGACAGCCGCGCGCCGAGAACGCCGACCAGATCGCCGGAAGGCCGCGCTATGGGCACGGCGACTACGAACCCCGGCGAGCGCTCGGTCAAGGGAGACGATGGCGACGGTGGGTCGAACAAGGAGCTTTGGCGGGCATCGCCGAGAAATCGACCTTTGCGGCCTTGTTGAAACCAGGCGCACGTTGCAACCGTCTGATTCTGGGGAAGATCGCTGGTTGTGGCTACCAGGCGCCCATCCTTGTCCGCCACGCCGAGCCAGAGAAATTCGGAGAATTGCGCTTGGAGCGCTCGGAGATGGCGGGAATAACGCGGCGGGCCGGTTCCCTCTTGATCATCGGCCACGATCTGGGCGGCGGTCGCCTCAAGAATCGCCTGCCGGGTTGCCAGGCTCGTGTCGATCGCATGACGGATTTGCGTGGCGAATTGGGCCAACAGGCGTTCGGCATCGGCGCGCGCGCGATCTCTGGCTTCCTTGGCGGCCAAATTCGCCCCCACCAGCGCCGCCACCACAATAATGGCGAAGACCGACCAGCCGATGGCGGCGGCGAGGCGCCTTCGCGGATGCAGATGTTGAAAGAAGCTCATGATCTCAGGCGGGGTTCCTCGGCCGCGCGGTTCAAGCGAATGACTTTAGTGATGGCTTAAGGAATGTCGTGACCATGACATGACTTTAGTCACTGGGCTAACTGAACGGATACCTGCAAAATAACCGCATGATTTTCCACCCTTCGAGGCAGTCTTGAAATCTTAGCGCTTCGAATCATCACAGGTGCGACCATGATAGATGAATTGATCCAAGCGGTGGCTCGCACTGCTCAGTTACCGCCGGCGCAAGCCGCTTTGGCGGTTAGAGCCATGTTGAATTTTTTTACCGCCCGCTTGCCCTCCCGCTTGGTCGGTGAGTTACATGCGTGTCTGAAAAGTGCGAGTCCGTCGCAACAGTACGCGCAATATGCGGTTTTACCGCCCGCTTCGCCATCCTCAAAGCCGAGCGAATGAGCGTGACTCAAAGCGACGCTAACCACTCCGTCCTGCGGTTGTTGATCGTGGACGATCAGCCGCTGATCCGGCGCGGGCTGGCGATGATGCTGGCGACCGAAGCCGATATCGAAGTCGTGGGCCAAGCGGCGGACGGCCTCGAAGCCATCGAAAAAGCCTTGGCCACCCGGCCGGATATCGTGGTGATGGACTTGCAGATGCCGCGCGCCAGCGGGATCGTCGCCACCCGCGAAATCACCGCGAAGCTGCCCGCGACCCGGGTGGTGGTGCTGACGACCTTCGATCATGACGATTTGGTGTTTGAAGCGATTTGCGCGGGCGCGCAAGCTTACTTATTGAAGGATGCGTCCGAGGCGGACGTGCTGGAGACGCTGCGGGCGGTGCGACGCGGCGAGTCGCGGCTGTCGCCGACCGTCGCCCGCAAGGTGATGGATCAATTCCGCGCCTTTGCCGGCTCGCCCGCCAAAGCGAAGCCGGCTTCCAATGCCCTGGAACAGATCGAAACCGAGAACAGCGCCAGAGTCGCTTCAGTTCCGCCGCCGACTCCGCTCGCGGCGGCGGCCGCCGCAAAACCCTCGGATTCGCTCTCGGACGTCGATCCTTTGACCGAAAAAGAAGAGCGCATTCTCGATCTGCTGGCTGAAAGTAAGAGCAACAAGCAGATCGCCGCCGAGATTTTCCTGGCCGAGGGTACCGTCAAGAATTACGTGAGCCGGATCATGGACAAGCTCCATGCCCGCAACCGGCTCGAACTGGCGATGCACGCCGCCAAGCGGCGGGGCTGAGGCCCGCGATTTTAAGATTTGGCGCGGGGCCACCATCATGATGGCCTCGCGACCGCCTTGCCCTTTAGTCCCTCACCGCAATCCTCCCGATTTCTTGCATCCGGCATGACCGCGCCTGTTTCCGACAGCCGGCTCCGCCGACGTTTCGCTTCCGCGTTTTGCAAAGGCTCTCGATGATCGTCTACCGCGCTGCCCGCAAGGCTGTATCCGCGCTGAGTGACTTTCGTCACAGGATGAAGTTGTGACCATGACATGCCTTTCGGCACTGTGATGGCGGGAGGGCGATCCCTACCATGCGCCCCATCAACTCGGTCGACGCCTCGCCGAATGACGATGAAGAGGCGTGGAATACAACGGTTCACCTTCACATCTACTAGTTAGGAGATTCACATGATCGACGACAACCCTCGCAACGAAGATCCGATCAGCGGCGAAGCCGGCGCGCATCCGGTAGGCACCGGAGTTGGCGCGGCGGGCGGCGCGATGGCGGGAGCCGCCGTCGGTTCGGTGGCCGGGCCCATCGGCACCGCCATCGGCGCGGTGGTCGGAGCGGTGGTCGGCGGACTGGCCGGTAAGGGCGCGGCCGAAGCGGTGAACCCGACTGTCGAAGACGAAGACGTTTACTGGCGCGGCGCTTACGCCACTCGTCCCGGCTATCAGACTGGCTACAGCTACGACGACGACTATGCGCCCGCCTACCGGCTCGGTTATGCCGGACGCGGACGCTATCAAGGCTCCTATGAAGAGCACGAGCGCGAGCTGGCTGCCGAATGGGAAAACATCAAGGGCAAGTCGCGCTTGACCTGGGAACAGGCCAAGGTCGCCGCCCGCGATGCGTGGGACCACTTTGAAGGGACGGTCGATGACGTCGTCGGCGATCATCCGGTGGCGACCGGCGCTGGGGCGACCGGCGGCGCGCTGGCCGGCGCGGCGATCGGTTCGGTGGCGGGCCCCATCGGGACGGCCGTGGGCGCGGCCATCGGCGCGGCGACCGGCGGACTGGCCGGCAAGGGCGCGGGCGAGGTCGTCAACCCGAAAGCGACCGACGACCGCAGCGATCATAAGTTGGCCACCGGCGTCGGCGCGGGTGCGGGCGCTGCCACCGGCGCGGCGCTCGGCGCGGTCGGCGGTCCGGTCGGCATGGCCGTGGGCGCGGCGATCGGCGCGGCGGCGGGCGGTCTGGCCGGTAAGGGCGCGGGCGAAGTCGTCAACCCGAAGGCGGGTGATGAGCTTAAGGATCATAACTTGGCCACGGGCACCGGAGTGGGCGCGGGCGCGGCCACCGGCGCGGCGGTCGGCGCGGCGGTCGGCGGTCCGGTCGGCGCTTTGGCCGGCGCGGCGATCGGCGCGGTTGCCGGAGGCGCGGCGGGTCACAACACGGCTGAAGTCGTCAATCCGGCCGTTGAGGATCGGTACTGGCGCGATAGTTACACCGCCCGTCCCGGTTATGTCAGCGGTTATTCGTATGACGACGACTACGCGCCCGCCTATCGCTTGGGCTACGATGCGCGCGGTCGGGTCAAAGGCGCGTTTAACGAAGCCGAACGCGATCTCGCGGTCGAGTGGGAGCGCATCAAGGGTAAGTCGCGCTTGACCTGGGAACAGGCCAAATCCGCCGCTCGCGATGCCTGGGACCACGTCGAACGCGCGTTGCCGGGCGACGCTGACGGCGACGGCCGTTGATCTAATCGCTGGTGCTCGAATGCGCCGCCAGCGCCGAAAGGCGCTGGCGGCGCGTTTGTTGCTGTGCTCGGTGGATGAGCCGTTAGGTCCGAGATGATGAGGTCGGTATTCCGCGCCGAACCCCGATGCTCGGTCGGGGCGCGGCGGTGGCTTCACGCGGTTCTATCCGAGGGCTTCGCGGCTTGCCGCCGTCCGAAGCGGGCCAGCAGCAACCCCATCAGCACCAAACCGAACCAGGTTTCCGGTTCCGGCCCGCCGTGGCCGGTAAACGCGCCGGCGCTGGTGATCGGCGCGGCGGCTTCGCCATACGCCTTTTCGGAAACCCCCTTGACCTGTGGCGTCGCCACCGGGAGGGTCGGCGTTTTCGCGGGATCGGGATTGTAAATCTTCTCCGACACCGCGACGAAGGCGGTCCACGGCGTCACCAGGGCGAAGTTCAAACCCAGATCGGTGATCCGTTGCTTGAGCGCGTCCTTGTCGGCCGTTTCCGCGCCCGGCCGGTGCGCGCCGGTGGTCATTTGATAGTGCAAATCGCCGATCACGGAACGCGCCCAGATAATGGGCACCGCTTCGCCCTCAGTGCTGCTTTCCGGCAAGTCGATGTTTAAAGGCAGCGTCGCCGGGCGGCCGCGCACCAAGCCGCGCACGGTGATTTGGTGCGGGCCGGGGCGGTTGTAGCGGCCTTGAATGCGAATCGATTGGCCGGCGAACAAATCCGGAATGGGGTCGGGACTTTGCTCGCTCGCTTCCATGCCGCCCCAATCGATCCGAATGTCGGTCAACACCGGCGATTGCAGGCGCTCGGCCAGTTCGCCAGTCACCTTCTCCAGATCCTCGGTAGGGTCCATGTAACGGGTGAAACCGCGCCCGACCCGGCCCATTTCGCTCAATAAGTAACGGTTGACGCCGGTGCCGACGCCGAAGGCGTACAGCCGGGCGTCGTTCAGGTTGGCTTTGAGCAGCGCCAGAATTTCCGCTTCGTTGCCGATGTAGCCGTCGGTCAGGAAGGTGACGATGCGGATCGACCCGGCGGGCACCGGCGGCGCGAGCGCCTGGCGGATGCCGGTGCTCATTTCGGTGCCGCCCTCGCCGCTCAAGGAATCGGTGTAGCGCAGTCCCGCCGCGATGTTTTGCGCAGTGGCCGGCAGCGGCTGGCTGGAAAATTCGTTGGCGGAGTCGCTGAAGCGGATGATGCGGAAGCTATCGGCGGGCCGCAGCTTGCGCAGCGCCGCCCGCATGAAGGCTTTGCTGGCGTCCATCGGCAAGCCGTTCATCGAGCCGGAACAATCCAGGACGAACACCATTTCGCGCGAGCTGACCTCGGCGTCGGCCGGCGCTTGCGGCGGTTCGAGCAGCAGGCTGAAAAAGCCGCCGCGCGGGTCGCGGTAGGCCAGCAATCCCGCTTGGGTCCGCGTCCCCGCCAAGGTGTAGCGCAACACGAAATCGCGGTTGTCCAGGGTGCGGCCGTTGGTCAAGCGCACGTCGGCCTTGCCGGGTTCCGGGGTTTGGGTGGTGATGGGGTGGGTGCGGCTTTCGACCGTATTGATCGCCATGCCCGCGTTGAGATGAATCACCAAGCCCACCCGCTCCGGGTCGATTTGATCGGGCGCGCTCAGCTCGAACACCGGCGGGTAGGCGGGCAACTGCTCGACTTCCCATTGGCCGTAAGCGGTTTTGCTGTCCGCCCCGGTCGCGCCGCCCGAGGTTCCGGTTTTGGCCTCCCAATGCCGCACGCCGCCGCGCGGCGCGGCTTCACCTGGCGCGACGCCCGCGCCCTGCGGCTGGTAGCGCGGTCCCACCACCAGCGGCACCACCAGTTCGTACGCGCCATCCACGCGCGGCACGGTTTGGGCGTATTTCAACGTCACTTTAATCGGTAACCCCGGCATCAGGTTGGCGATGTCCTGGGTGAACATGTTGGGGCGGTGCTGGGTCAGCAGCGCCGCGCTGCGGCCTTCGCTTTGCGCTTTTTTGAAGGTGGCGCGGGCCTCCTCAATCCGTTGAATCTTGGCTTGCACCCGCTCGTCGCCGACCTCCATCGTCATGGCGTTGACGGCGGCGGTTTCGTTGAGCGGAAACAGATAAGTCGCGTTGACCGCTCGATCGAGCGGATTGGCGAAGGTCTGGGTCACGGTCACGGCCGCCAGATCGCCTTGCACGTCGGCGTCGATGTCGGTCTTGAGCAGCGGGAAGGTGACGGGCTTGCCGTCCACTTGGGCTTCGATGCGCCCGCCCAGATCGTCGGGAACGACGGCCAGCGCGCCGCCCAAGGGCAAACAGGACAACAAGCCGATGAACAGCAGTCGAATTTTCTTCATGATGCAGTCCTCAAAAAGTTGGGGTTTCGGGGCAGGGGTTAAAGGATCGTCAGATCAGAGTTTCACGGTCAGGGGTTGCGGGTTGCCGGGGTAAGCGGACGGGGAGAGGTCCAACGCCCGCCACACCGCGACATCGAAGTGCTCCACGGCGGATTCCGGCAATTCCCAGGGGGCGATCCGCTGGATCATCCGCCAGGTCGCGCCGGGGGCTTGCAGCCAGCGCCAGATCGCCTCGGCGACGTGGGGGGTCCATTCCCCGCGCTCCGACACGAAGCTGACGGTGATCCGCCAGTCGCGGCCTTGCGGGTCGGTGCTGCGATAGACTGCGCTGGGGGCGACGCCGCCGGTTTGGCCGAGGTAGCGCACCGTGTGGCCGTTGCCCGACAAGCATTCCTCCGGCGAATGCAGGTGGCGCAGCGGCGCGGAGGTGCTCACCACCAGCAGGCCGAACGGTCCGTAAGCGGCCCGCGCCGCGCCGCCGCCGTAGCGGGTGAAATAGGCGTGTTCCTTTTCGGTCAGCGCGCCGGGCTGGGCGGCGAACAGCGCGATGCGCTCGGGCAGTTGCGGCGCGGGCAGCGCGCGGGCCACGTCCAGCGGTTGCGGCGGCACGCTCACGATGCCGGCGCAGGCGATCAGGAACGCCAGTCCGACGGCGGGCCGGACGCGCGAGAGGGAGCGCGGGGCGGCGGTCGGCGGCGAACTGGGCAGCGACGGCGATGCTAAAGCGCGATTGCGTTGCGCCCACCAGCCCAGCGGCAAGGCCGACAGACCCAGGGTGACGAGGCCCAAACCGCTGTGCCAAGGCTCGGCGAACACATCCACGCCGCCCAAGGCATCGCGATAGACCAAGCCGGCGGCCAAGGCGACGATGCGCAAGCTGTTGCCGAGCGCCGCCGTCGCGAGCGCGATCAGCGCGCCCCAAACCGCTTGGCGCGGCGTCGGTCGCGACAGCGCGGCCAGCGTGACGAACAGCAACAGCAACAGCAGCAAGCCGCGCGTGCCCGAGCAGGGCAGATCGACCAGCACGATGTGTTCGTGCCACTGGAGTTGCAGCCCCTCGCAACGAACCGGCGCGTTGCCCAGCTTGAGCGCGCCGCAAGCGCCGGCGGCGGATGCTTGTTGCAAGGCGAAACCGAAGCCGCGTTGCAGGATGCGCTCGATGGGCAAGGCAAAGGCGAACAGCACCGCCAGCCAGCCGGGAGCCAGCGGGCGGGCGCGCTGGCGCAAGCCCAGCAGCAGGCCGATGGCGTAGACATCCACCGCCAGCGCCGCCGCGCCGAGGGTGTTGACGCCCAGCCATTGCCCGAGCAGGCGCAAAAGGGCGGTCAGCGCCAGCAAGCTCGCGCCGTTCAACCGCTGCCGGTCATCGACGCCTTGCGGGGGGCTGGTCGCGCTCCACAGCAGCAGTCCACCGGCCAGCGCCGCCACCCAAACGCCATGCGAATCGTAGGCGGGATCGAACCACGTCCTGACCAGCCACAGCAGCGGGTGAGCGGCCAGCAGCGCCAGCCCGGCGATCAGGGCGGCGGGACCGAGTAGGGGAAGCAGGGGATAGCGCATGGCGGGACTCCAGTAAATCGCCAGCGCAGTATGAAAAGCGAAGGTGCGCGCCTGATGGCGCAGTCGTGCAAAAGCGAGGCAGAATCGTGCAAAACTGGTGCAAGCGGC